>Ga0102814_10002572_pt1 | contig 12233 bp, 18 predicted proteins | sample ColrivemetaGS741_FD_79112 | JGI IMG/M metagenome (GOLD analysis project Ga0102814, IMG submission 79112) | Estuarine microbial communities from the Columbia River estuary - Flood tide ETM metaG S.741 | ecosystem: Environmental > Aquatic > Marine > Intertidal zone > Estuary | place: USA... | reverse complement strand
TGTCATTCAATTATTTTTGAGGTATCTCATCAGATATGTTTTCACCTCTAACATATGACACCCCAATTTCTTGAGGTGTTTCGATTTTTAAAATGGTACATCTTCAACTAATTTATTTTCTAACAAAGTTCTAATTGAATTGTAAACATCATTAATGTCATCCTCATTCAATCTTTCTTTATTCAATTCATCAATTGAATCCATTCCAACATAATTCATAAATCTTTCAACATCTCTTTTAGTTTTAATTTCAGAGATTTCTTTATGACCACATAAAGTGATAATTGCTTCTTGTAGAACTTGCATTTGAATTAATTTCATTTTTCTCTCCGTCTTATTAAAATTCCCTTACTTATACATCCGCATAACTTTTAATTAATTAGATTATCTATTTTCGATCGAATTAAACCAATAGAATTTTTAGTACTTTGAACTTCTCTAAAATATTCATCGTCTAAAGTTCTAATAATTTCAACTAAAAGTTTTCTCATTTCTGTGTGTTCTTTTAGTTTTTCTTGATTTACTTCTTGAACCATATTTTCTATTTCTGTTTTTGTCATTTTTATCTCCATCAATTAAATCACAATTGCCCACTATTTCTAATGAGCAATAATTATTTAATTAATATATAAAATACCTTCATCATCAAATCTAAATTTATCAATATCAAATTCAGTTGGATAATTCTCTATTAAATATATTATTTCGGCTTTAATCGCTTTTACATTAAAACCATCTGCAAATTCCGCTCCGGTCAACATATAAATATAAACCTTTTTGGCTCTTTTAACTTGTCCTATCATTAATTTTGCATCGTTAACTATATTTTCTACTTTTCCGTCGATCATTTTTATCTCCATCAATTAAATCACAATTGCCCACTATTTCTAATGAGCAATAATTATTCAATTAGTCTTTATAACAAATTTCTTCTTGATACATTTTCCAACTTGAGAACTTTTTCTCGTCATAACTAACTAGCTTAAACCAAGCTCTATGATATTTCTCGTCATTGTCAATTGAAACAAAGACTGTTGTTTTAGTACCTTCATTAATAGTTGAAGACAAATCATGACCATGAATGTCTAATTTACCTTTAGAAACTTTAACATCATCAACACCTTTAACAAATATTGAACCAAGTTTCCAACCTTCAACTTCAAAAGCTTTTCCGATTTCTATAATAGTATCAACCGCATATAAATTTATTTCGTTTATCATTTTTATCTCCATCAATTAAATCACAATTGCCCACTATTTCTAATGAGCAATAATTATTTAATTACTAAAATAAATCTCTTCAACTTCATCTTCATCACCATAATGGTGGTCAATTAAGAAGTTTTTCACTTTAGCTTTTGGTCCTTTTACCAATGCAATATGGTCATACCCACTTTCTTCTACAGAAAGTTTAGTAATTTTAATTCCCCAAAGTTTACTAATATATCTAGCATCTGAATGGTCACCTATAAAATCAATATCTGTCTCAAACATTTTTATCTCCATTAATTAAAATTTCCCTTACTTATACATCCGCATAACTATTTCAAGGATAGACCGAAGACCTATATTCATCTTGACACAGAGGCCAAAGTGACCCTAATTAACCCTTTTATAGCCCATTTGTCCCATATATCCCCATATGGCTCATTAGATCGGATTGGTTACTATTAACCCACATTAGACCAATATGGACCAATATGGATACACTAGTGGCTTAGCCATTGTGAGGACACTGAGGTCAATGAGGCCACGATGAGCTACTATTGACCCACTGTTAACCACTATGGGCCACGGTTACCCCTCGGTCATAGACAATATGTCCCATATGAGCCAATATGGAGACCTAAGGACTATTGTGGGCCAAAGAGTCTCCTTGATTACCTCTGGCCTATGTGGTTCTAGGGGGTGTGTAAATAAAACACGGGTACTTATTATATATACAAATTATTCATTGTCTTAATGTTAAGGTTAAGGTGGATCCTGGAGGCCCTTAAGGTGCCATATTTTAAGTATATTTAATCATATAAAAAAAGGGTCTAATTATGTATCACTATATGTAAAGTAACAACGTATTTAGCCTAAACTCAGCTACTGGGGACATAATTGACCCAGTTTGGTCTATACCTACCATAAAGGTATATCTTTGATACAGATACGCTAAGGTAACACTGGAAGGGTAAGGGGTGGTTTAAAAGGTTTAACTAAATACATTAAGGATACACTAAGGATCCACTATAATCCATTATGATATTATGGTAACCCCTTACCCTTTTAGGATACCTAGTATCTTTAGAGTGGATAGAGATGACCTCTGTGGCCTGTATGGCTACCCCGTGGGGATAACCACAATGGGTCCTTAAGCAATTCATTCCACAACCAACTATTTGCATACACAGGAGGCAGCTATGTCAGATAATAAAAAAGTGCCATTAGACAGAAGAAATGGTAAGCCCCATAAGGGCGCAGAGAATTTAAAATCCTGGAAACCTGGACAAAGCGGCAATCCGAAAGGTAGGCCCACTGGGGCTTTAGGGGCAAAAGGCAAACTAAAAAGAGATTTACAGGTTATGAAGTGGATGCAAGAGGATCCAGAACTAGCCGAATTAGTAGAATCTTTAGATAATACAGAAATGTTTGAGGCATTAAAAAATACAGCTTTTGCTATTTATGCTAATGATCCAACAGATATGACTAAGTATGATAGAGCGTACAAAGCGGTGGCGGAAGAAAGAGAGTATTCAGAGGGTAAAAAGATTAGACAAGAGGTAGACTCAAGGGTTACTCAAGTGTCTGAAATGACTATTGAAGAATTAGAAGCTGAATTAGCGGATGTTACAGACATAGACCCAGAAGATTTGGAGCCACCTGGAACTAATGCTCAGGTAGAAGGCAGCGACTTTAAAAAAGCATAAAAGGGCAATAATGCATAAAATAGGTGATTTAGTAGAAAAAGTAGGTGGTGACTATACATTTGTAGGTCATGTTGTTTCAGTATTTGAAAAGCTAAGTGGCGCAGTGAGGTTGGTTGTTGAGGATGACCGCGGTGTACTCCACGTATACAGCGAAAAAATACTAAAATCTGTAGATCGCAAGCCTGCGGGGCTAGTAACTCGGTACCGCAATGGAAGTAACACGCGCAAATGAGTAAAATTAGCATATTATTATTAGGAGTTTTTATGGCAATACTATCAAAAGCAGGGGCAAACCCCGGTGTATTGGCACATCCACCTCAAGATAATATGGGAATAGAAAATTTGTACAAAGCTTTTAGCGGGGCAGAAACAGAAGCATTTGATAACCCTTGGATAAGAACTACTTTTAGAGAAGCTGAAGGGGGTTCTACAGCATTTGGCCCGGTGCAATTAACTGGCAACTTAGTAAAAAATTATTTACTAAATAAACCAGAAGTAATTCAAGACAAAGACTTTGCTAATAAGTATTTGATGAACGCTAGAAAATTTGCGGAGCATGGTAATAATAAAGGTAAAATACCCCATTTTAATCCAGACTACGATTATGGGGGCCAAGGTGGATTAACTACCGAAGCTGATTATGAGGGATACTCAAAGTTATCTAAAGCAATTATGAGCGATTTATGGGCTAAAGCTAAAACAACAGATAAACCCCTAGAAAATATGATTAAGTATTGGAGATGGGGAGAAGGCTCGGACAAATCAAGAAATGATGATCCAGAGTACTTTAAAAGATTTTTTAAACATTTAGGAGAGTAACATGGAGAGCGTAGTAGGTTTTATTATATTTGCGGCGGTGGCAGCTTTTGCATTTAAAAAGCAATTAATGTCTTTTTACAGCAAATATTTTAAAACTAAAAGTGAATAACTAACTTTTAAATAAAAGTTATAGCAAGAAAGCGCGGGGGCTTAGGAGACTAAACCGGAGGATTTTTTAATTAGAAGGAGTTAATATGTTAGAGAAAATAAAAAACGGAGCGGACGCTGCGATAGATGTGGGTATTAAGCTAATCAGCTTATCAATTGTGTTACAAGTTATTTTCGGTGCGAAAGTAGCTTTCTTAACAGGTGATGTAATTAGTTCTATACTTAATATAGTATGGACTTTAGGCAATGCCGGGTTGGCAGGAATTATTGCTGCTGGAATTATTTGGAAGTTGCTTGACAAAGATATAACGAATGAGTTATCCAAATAGCACAAAATAAAAGTGGAGATAAAAGAATAATCTAAAAACTCGGGTCCCTCCGAACGGTGACGGTTGGCATCAGCCTGAGTAACCAACCACCTAATTTAGAGCTATTATCATATGAACTGGAGGGTACTTATGGATAAAGATAGTAGAGAATACAAATTAAAGTTAGCAAAAGAAATAGAAATACGCAAAGCTATTGCTACTAAAAAGAAAAATTTAAAATACAAAAATGATTTTAAAAAGTTTTCAGAAGACCGATTAAAAATTATTACTAAAGACGCTGCGCAAGGTTATATTCCTTTTAAATTTAATCAAGCGCAACAAAAAATACATGATGCTGTTGAAAAACAACTAAAACAAAAAGGTAGGGTAAGGGTACTAATTCTTAAAGCCCGCCAGCAAGGTATATCTACGTATACGGCTGGTAGAGTATTTTGGAAAACTTTACACACGCCTTACACTCGATCAGTGGTTTTAGCGCACGATAGCGCAACATCCGACGCTCTATTTACAATGAGCAAGCAGTTTATTGAAAGAATGCCTGAAGACACAAAACCGGAATTGGTTAAGTCTAACGCAAAAGAAATTAAGTTTGCGCATAATGATTCAGGTTTTAGGCTGTACACAGCAGGTTCCCCCGAAGCCGGAAGAGGGACCACCCCTACAATTTTGCATTGCTCCGAAGTAGCTTTTTGGCAAAATCAAGAGAAAATTTTAGCCGGTTTGTTTCAAGGCGTTTCTAGTGCTGACGGCACTGAAATAATTTTAGAATCCACAGCTAATGGAGCTTCCGGCTCTTTTTACGAAATGTGGAAAAAAGCAGAGCAAGGCTTAAATGACTATGTTCCAGTATTTTTACCCTGGCATATGACATTAGAATACACTATGAAGTCCCCAAAAGGCTTCGTACAAACCAAAGAAGAAGAAGCGCTAGCTGAATTGTATAATTTAACTAATGACCAACTTTATTGGAGGCGAATGAAAATTGGGGAATCTGGCGCAACAAAGTTTGCCCAAGAATACCCCGCAACTTCCGAAGAAGCTTTTCAAGTATCAGGCGCTAATGTATTTGATATTGAAAAAATTGAAAAACTAAAAATTGAATCCGCAACAAGTATAAGAAGCTTTAACCCTAAAATGATGTCTTGGGATGAACAAAGGGAAGGGCACCTTGAAATATGGGAAGCCCCCAGCTTTAACGAAAAATACATTATTGGAGCAGACGTTGCTCTTGGGGTAGGACAAGATTATAGCACTGCTGTAGTTATGAACTCATTTAGAGAAGTTGTTGGTTTGTATCGTAGTAACAGAGTGGACCCCTCTGCTTTTGGCAAAGAACTATTTTATTTAGGACGATATTTTAATAACGCACTTTTAGCTGTCGAATCTAATTCAATGGGCGTAGCCACCCTTCAAAAGTTAAAAGATATGAATTACGTTAACATGTACTTTCAAACAAAAATTGCTAATATTTCAAATGAAGAAGGGATAAGACTGGGCTTTAGAACAACTAGTGCATCTAAACCTGCTATCATAGGTAATTTAAAAAATTGGTTATTTGAAGAAGAGTTAGATATTAAGTCTTCAGTAATTATTCAAGAATTAAAAGACTACTTATCCGATGATAGGGGCTCAACTGGTGCAGGCCCCGGATGTTTCGATGATTCAGTGATGGCATTAGCTATTGCTTGCGAAGTTTATCGAACACACATTGACAAGTTAACAAATGATAGAATAGGATTTGGTAATATGTATATACCAGAGACTAATAACAATTGGATTTAGGAGACACTATGTCGAAAAATATTAATAAAATAACAGATGAAGAACTAACGGGCCTCATCAATGATGCTATTCATCAGTCCGTGGGCTCATTTTCTGATGGTTCTGAGATATCGGAAGCAAGAGAAGAGGCCATTGACTACTACACGCAGCAGCCGAAAGGCAGATTGGCGCCAATGGGGGTTTCTAAAGTTGTATCATCAGATACCGTAGAAATTGTAGATTCGTATCTAGCGGTTATTTCAGAATTGATGTTAAGCAATGGGAAAATAGCTAAATTTAACCCAATGGACCCAACACAATCTAAAGCTGCCGGCATAGCCTCCGATATTACTAACCATTGCATTTTTGTTAAAAATAATGGCTGGGTAGAATTAAATACGTGGATTAAAAGCGCTTTGCTATTTAAAAACGCAACTATCCGCTGGAAGTGGGTGGAGTCTTCTGAGTATAAAGTAGAAGAATACGAAAACTTAACTTCAGCGCAACTTGACGTTATAACTGCGGAAGATGATGTAGAAATTATTGAATTAGTAACCGCATCAGAAACAATTGAAGGCGAAGAGGTTGAATACTACGAGCTAGCTAAAATTAGGCGAAAAATAGACACGTCTAAAATAGAGCTAGAAAATATTCCACCTGAGTCGTTTATGATCAATAGAACAGCTACCTCAATAGCTAACTCTACATTTGTAGGGATTCAAACTGAAGTGTCTTTATCCGATCTTCGCGCGCAAGGATTTGATGTATCAGATGACTTAGCGACAGAAGGCGCAGAGTCTTTTGCGGGTCTTAAAGGCAACTACGGCGAAAACGCTAATAGACAGTCAGTTAATGGTATTTGGGTAGGAGAAGAGGACGATATCCTTGGCGCTTCAAACCGTGAAATTACGGTTAGTGAGGTCTGGATGAAGATTGACAGAGATGGTGATGGCATTTCTGAGTTGAAAAGGTTTATAGTGGCCGGTAACGAGATTTTATTAGAAGAGTACGCAGATAGTGTGCCTTTAGCTAATTTAAGTCCTATCGAGATTCCACATGCCTTTTACGGGTTGTCTATAGCAGACGTGACTCGCTCAGCTACAGAAATTAAAACGGCTATTACTCGAGGTATGGTAGAAAATGTATACTTGACAAATTATGGTCGAGTTCTTGCAGATCCCAACACGGTAGATTTCCGTGCGCTTCAGAGTCCCGAGCCACACCAGATTATTCCAACTAATGGTAGTCCTGTTGCCGCTGTGCAACCGATTACCCCGGATTCTCTGTCACCTTCAACGTTCTCTTTGTTAGAATTTATGAATAACGAGAAAGAGCAAGCGAGTGGTATGACACGCGCAGCGCAAGGGGTCAATGAGAAATTATTTGATTCTGGAAACTCAGCGGGTAAAGTAGCACAAGTACAAGCAGCTTCACAAAAACGTATTGCATATGTAGCGCGTAGGTTTGCTGAAACTGGCTTTAAAGACTTGTGCCGCGGTGTTTATAGCTTAATATTAGATAATGCGGATGCTATTATGAAAGACTTTTCATACTACGGTGTTACATCTAAAGACATGATGCCTATCGAGCATTGTACTGTAGACATAGACGTTGGGCCTAATAGCAAAGCTAACACTCAAGAAAACATGATGATGCTGGCTACACAAGTTATGCCAATGCTGTATCAAACCCCAGAAACTAAAAGTATTATTAACCCTGCTTCAGGGTTTAATATTGCTAAGCAGTTAATGGATTCAATTGGTATCGAAAATTGGACTGATTTTATTGTTGACCCATCAACACAGCAAGGCCAACAACAAGCGCAAGCTGTAGCTCAACAGCAACAAGCGGCAAGCGCCGAAGAGCAAAAAGAGCATGAGGTAGAGCAACAAAAACTTATGTTAACTCTGCAAAAGCAAATGGCCGATATCCAGAAAAAGCAAGCTGATATGGAACTTGATAGAGCTAAGTTTGAGCATATGGTTGCTAAAGACAAAGCAGAAATTGCTTTAGAAATACAAACAGGCAAGCCTACTAAAATTGGTAATTAATTCATAAAACGGAGGTTAAATGGATAAAATAGAACTAGGGTCCCATGCTAAAATGATTATAAGCAACAAGGCTTATGACTTAATCTTTGATAAGGTTAAAGAAAAATATATGGCTGCATGGAGCCAGACAGGTTCACATCAAACAGAGCTACGAGAAACTATTTATAACACTGTTGTAGCTTTAACTGATGTAAAAAAAGAAATAGAGTCGTTGGCAGTTGCTGGCGATAATGAAGCATTCAAAAAAGAGCAGGAGGGCCCAAATGAATGAATTTACATTAAATGATTTAAAAATGTTTAAGTTAGAAGAAAAAAATATACTGCGCGAAATGCGTGGTGCAGCTAATCGAGGGGGACACGGGCCTGTTATTAGGCAACTACTCGAAAAACTTAACTCGGTGCAAATTCTTATTGCGCGTTTTGAGGAAATAGTTGAGCATGAGTCAAAGAAGCAAAATACTAAAAAGGTTAATAAGGTGGCAGCGCCTACTAAAAAAGCTGCTGCCAAATAAAGAATAATCTATAGGAGGATTATATAATGTCAGAGAGTTTAGAAACTACCCCAACAAATAGTCGGGATGTTAAAGTAAATTTAGTTGATGAAGATGTAATGTTAGAAGGTCTAGCGGGCGAATTTTTCGGCGATGAAGCAGAAGAAGATCTACCTAGCAATGATATTGATAACGAAGTGGAGGAAGCAGCAGAGAGTGATGAAGCTGAGGCACCCGAGACTGAACTATTAGAAGACGAGAGTAACGATGATAATCTAGAAACTGAAGAAGAAGAGGAAGATGAGGAAGACTCAGATGACTCTGAAAAAGAAGTGGAAGAAGATACTGAAGAGCTAGACATGGAATACGAAGTACCAGTTAAAATTGATGGTAAAGAGTACACTGTGGCTATGGCTGAACTTATCAAAGGCTATCAAACTGCTCAAAGCTCTAACAAGAAATCCATTGAAGCCAGCGCACAGCTAAAAGAAGCTAAAGCACTTGCGGAAGAAGCTACTACGCTTAAATTACAAAATTCTGAATTGCTCGCTAAGGAAGTTGATAGTGACGCAGCGCAGTTAGAGGCGTATGATCGCAAAATACAGCAATTAATAAATGATGATGATATGTTCGAATTGCCTAAATGGCAAGAGGCCAGACGCAACAAAGCTAAAGAGCTTGAGTCCAAAAAGAAAGAAGCAGCTCGTCTTAAAGATGAAGCAACCTCTGAAAAGAACCAAGCGGATGCAGCAATGTTGCAAGCAACCAAAGAACAAGCTATTTCAGCATTAGACAAGGATCTACCAGGCTGGCAAGATGACTACGAATCCGTAGTTACCTGGGCAGTAAAAGATTTAGGTTTTCCTGAATTTGCAAACGTTATAGATCCTAAAGTTATTGCGCTAATGTACGATTATAAAGCTTTAAAGGATAGCAAAAAAGTTGCTGTTCAAAAGCGTAAAAAAGCTCCTACTAAAAGTGTTAAGGCAACTAAGCCTGTAAGCAAAAAGGCTAAAACTAGTGAGAAAGAAAAAGAGTTACGCAATAAAGTTTTATCAGGAGACGCTACAGAAAATCAAAGTGATTCTTTCTTAGCAGGACTGGTAGATGGAATGTTTGATAATTAATCTTTCTTATCTCTTAACAATTGTAATATTTTATAGGAAAAATTAAAATGGCAATATTTAGAACGGAAGATACCAAGGGTAAAAAGGAAGACCTGGCATCTTTTATAACTATGATCACTAGAGACGAGACTCCGTTCTTATCTTCTATTGGCAACAAAAAAGCTACAGCCGTCTTTCACGAATGGCAAACTGATGAGCTAGCGGCACCCGCTGCAAATGCTCAAGCTGAGGGTTCAGACTTTGCAGCATCATCTGTAGCAAGTACTAGCACGGCCCGTGTTGGTAACTATTCACAGATCCTTACTAAGCACATCCAAGTTTCTAAGACTCTTGATAGTGTTTCTAAGGCTGGGCGCAACTCTGAGTTTGCGTACCAAATGAAAAAGAAAGGTACTGAGCTTAAGCGTGATTTAGAGCATGCCTTAATTGGTGCACGCCAAGTAACTAATGGCTCTGGAGCCGCTGACGGTGTTGGCGCAAACTCTGGCCGCACTATGGCTGGATACCAAGCATGGGTTCCTGCGTACAATACATGGGACGTTTCTGCTTCAACTCCGGCATTTGCTTCGGGTACTCACACAGCTGCAGCTGGTACTGCTGCTGGTCTTACGAGTGCCGCTGCTACTGCTGGTACCCACTCACTTGCTTTAAGTGATGTTGATGAAGTAATGCAAAGAGTTTACGAAGAAGGTGGAAAGGCAACAGTACTTATGATGTCTCCAACTCAAAAACGTAATTTCTCTGCTTTAGCACAAGCTGCTAGCAACGTTCGTCGTAATATTGACGATATAGGCGCAATTAGACAATCTGTTGAGCTTTATGAAAGTGACTTTGGTTTAGTAAAGGTTATCCCTAACTATATCCAAGGACTTGCTAACAGCGTTGACAAGAGTAATGGCCTCGGTGGAGCTACGGACGTTCTTGTCTATGATCCAAGTTGGTGGTCAATGGCTACTCTGCGTCCTTTACATACGGCTGATGTCGGTGTACAGGGTGATAGCACAACAGCTATGATGATCGAAGAGACTACTCTAGAATGCAGAAATTCATTTGCATCTGGAATGATTTCGGGTATTGGTGTAATTGTTGCGTAAGTAACATTTGTACAAAATATGGGTGGCCCTTCGGGGCTGCCTCTATTTAAATGTATCAAATTAGTATATTTAAATAGGGGTGGCTAACCTTAAATCGGAGAATTAAAATGAGTAATTTTATTAAAGATACATATGGCAAGAATGGTGAATTCAGAGCCACACAAGATGTATCGGCTTATTTAGACTATGCTTCTAAGTCACGAGCAGCTACAAAAAGTATGTTTGCTAACCAAAAACAAAATTATAGATCATTTGCTATTATTCCAGATATAGTAGCTGTAGATATAAAAACTAAGTTTGGCATAGATGTGCATGATTCGCAAAATAGCGCCGAAGAATTGCAAAAAATTAAAAGTATAGTTATACAGAACTACCCACAATTATTAACGGGTAGTATTATTAAAAACCCTAAAGGGAGATAAATTATGGCAGCAGTAACTAATCAAGCTACCTTACGCACAACTCTGGCGGATTGGCTAAATCGTTCTGATTTGACAAATGCACAATTAGACCAGTTTATTGAGATGGGGGAAGCTAAAATATACGAATTATTAAGAGTGCCTGCCCTAGAAAAAATAACAGTGTTTACTGTTACAGATTCCCGCATTACTATTCCTGCGGATTTTGTTGAGTTAATTGAAATTCGAAAAACGGGTGTGGGATCTTGTAGTGTTAGCCCCACCGTTAATACAACCCCCGCCCTGTGCGCATCAGCAGATGGGGTTTGGACAAGTACAAGTGACGATGACGATATTATTTTAAATAGAACTGACACTAGAAATTTATTTAGTTCTGATAAACATTCTATAAGTAATTCTTTTGCTAGGGACGGGGGAGAATTTGTACTAACAGATGCTTCTGGGAATATTAATGCTTCTGGGCCATATCGAGTTAAATACTACAAAGTTGATAACGCTATAGGAGCCCTTTACACTAATGGAGAAGTATTTAGATCATCCAGCGCGTTTTGTACAGCTTTAACAAGGCAGTCAAATGGTGCAACTGGAGCTACGTACGCGGCTTATTCCCCTGCTAATGGCTATGGGGACTGCACAATTAACCATGCCGATGTAGAAAAAGATAGCTGGCTATTAAATGATTATGAAATGATTTTGTACTCTGCGTTATCAGTAGCGTCAGCGTATTTGGGAAATGATGAAGATTCCGCAAAATTTACTAATATGTTTATGCAGCAAATAGCAGCTACAAATACAAGGGCAAATAACGCGGAATTAAAAGGCGCAAATGTGCAAATGCGTTTTCAAGGGTTCCAAGGCTTATAATCAAGGAGACATACTATGGCAAGAAATTCATTTTATGAAGGGGCCGCAGCCGATGAAGAGTTAATTGCAAATGCGAGTGAAGACGCGCGCTTAGCCGAAACTTCGGCGACTGCTGCTGCTGCAAGTGCAACAAATGCTGCAGCATCTTATGATTCATTTGACGATAGATATTTAGGAGCTAAATCATCTGCGCCGTCTACAGACAACGATAGCAATGCTTTAATAGATGGAGCATTATATTGGAACAGTACTTCT
>Ga0102814_10002571_pt1 | contig 12233 bp, 9 predicted proteins | sample ColrivemetaGS741_FD_79112 | JGI IMG/M metagenome (GOLD analysis project Ga0102814, IMG submission 79112) | Estuarine microbial communities from the Columbia River estuary - Flood tide ETM metaG S.741 | ecosystem: Environmental > Aquatic > Marine > Intertidal zone > Estuary | place: USA: Columbia... | reverse complement strand
TTTACAATTTATAATTAGCATAATAAGAATATTCTCAATAATTAATATTTATCTCATGCATTCCTTTAGAAAGCAGATTTCCAATCTTTTATATTATCAACCAATTTATTATGATCACTATTATTAATATTAGAATCAGATCCATCCATAAAACCAAAGGGCGGTAAATCTTCTTCCATTTCTAATATTCTTTCTTTATATAGAAGATCTTTAATTTCTATATCAGTTAATCCTTTGAAAAAATCAGTACTAACAAACCAAGCAAATAAAACAAAGTTCATTACGCTATCATCATGAGTACCACTTGCGCCTGCATATGAATTTCCTTTTGGCTCAAAAGAACTAAATTCTGATATTGTATTAGGATCTACTAAAAGTAATTTACCGCCTTCAATTAAATCTTTAAGATTAGAACAACCCATTCTTTTTACTTTTTGGCTCATTGTTACACCAATACCATTTGATTTAACAGTGCTTGTTGTAAATGTATTTTCATACTCATGCTCATAATAAACAGCATTACATACAACTTGTCCAGCGTCGTTATTCTCAATAATTACAAGAGCATCGTTATAAGTCTTTGCCGCACGAATAATAACATCGGGGAATAATAAAGGTGATATCGTATTATTTCTATATGTACATACTTGTTTAAAAGGTTGCTCTGTAATATCAATTACAGAAAATGTACTATAGTCTTGACCTCTTCCCTTTGAAACATCAGCAGCTAAAACATAAGTATGGCCATTAATAGGTTCATTAAAATAATTAATATCATGTTGGATCTTTTGAGGATCTCGTGAACCCATTCCTAAAAGAATATTTGTATCAATTAAAGTTTGAGAACTTCCAATAAATTCAATTTCAAATTCCTGACGAAATTGAACAGCTGATGTATTATTAATTGTTTCTTTTTTCCATTCTTCATCTCGCCCAGGCACGTCCCACCAATTAATTGTATATGACGCAAAGTTATTTGCTTTTTGAACTGCGCCTTCCCAAAGTTTATAAAACATATTACCTAAACCATTAGGAGTACTTGTTATAATAACTTTAGTATCTTTTCCTGAAGTAATAACGGGATATGTACTAGTATAAAATTCTTCCGACCTTTGAACGAAAGCAAACTCATCGAGAAATACTACATTCAAACTTAAACCACGAATACTACTTGAACTTGTAGCTCCGGCAATAATTTCAGAGTTATGACTAAATATAATATTACCTTTATTTAAAACCTTACACCCAGGCTGAAGAAAGAATGGTAAATTCTCTAACATCAAAGTTAGTCGGGCAAGCATTTCTCTTGCAGTCGCACCTTTATTAGCAAGGATACCAATCTTTTTATTTGAATTAAATACTAAGTAATGAAGAAGCCACGCAATTGAAGTAATTGATTTACCGCTTTGGCGACATGCTAAAACAATACTAAAACGATTATCTCTATAATGATTTACAAGATCTTCTTGGTACCCTCTTAATTTAAATGGAACCAATCCTTTATCTAAACTAATTACCTTAACATATTTTTCGCAGAAGTATGAAATATCATTCATACATTTCTTGTACTCAACTACCTCTTCTTTAGTAAAACTTTGTTGTACTCCATCAGCTTTAATAAAGGTATTACCATTATATGAATTATTTTTCATTTTAATCAACTTCGATTATATCGTCATCGTCACCATCATCTTTTAATAAATTTTGTAAATCTGTTGTAGTGCCAACAAAAATACTATTATTCGTTGTGGTGGACGACGCTTTATTCTCGTCTTTAATTAAAGCCTTCCTTTGTTTTTGTAAATCTAAAAGTTGCCCATTCATTTCTGCAGTTTGCTTTATTAAAGTACCAAGAACTTCAAAAGCTCGAGGATGTTCTGCATCGGCCGCTAAATTATGCATTTGCTCAATAGCTTCGCTACTAGTATCAATTAAACTTTTAATTTGTTCACGAGCCATTTCATAGTCTTCTTCAGTCTCTGATACTAAACGTTCTTGAGTAGGTTCCTTTTTTAAAGGTTGAAGTTCCATATTTCTTTTCATTTCACTAGGAATATTATTTTCTAGTGATTGTAAAATTTCTTTTTTATCTTTCCCCATAATATAATTTATTTAAAAATTAGTTTAATCATCTGGCCAAATATCTCTATCTGGATCCAATGGCCCTAAATTAATAACACAATCAAAGTCGTCCTTAGTTTGACTTCTTAGTGCAGTTTTAACTTCAACGCCACCATAAGCATCTTTGCCTTCTTCTTCCATAATACTTACATCAATAGCTTTAATTAAACCTCCGTTATTACATGGTATTAATGGACCAGCAAACTTAACTTTAACGCCAAAGCTCAATGTATATATAATAGTTCTTCGTGAATCTTTTAAACTTCCTTGATATGAATCTTCGTTATCAAGAGAGTTTAGAGTTATTGGAATATCTGTTACACTTTCTGGCCCTTCCAATCCTTTAACTGAAAGAGTATAAGAAGGACTAAAGAATGGTAAAATTTGTTCAACAATTTGAAGAGCTTCATCTTGAGATCTAGATAAAACATTTAAATCAATAGTCATATTATATGGAACTGCTTGGAAAACATTAAAGCAATTACCATCAGCATCATGTTGTATTGTTTGATTAAATTTCGTTAACTTAGTAGTAGAGTCATATGTAATATCAGCAATCTCAAATGACATTCTTGGTAATTTAATAGCAATAGCTTCATCAAGAGTAGCTTCGTTTATTCTTGCTAAATATCTTTCTCTTGGAGCATAAGCTAAAGGAACTCGTTGAACGCTTGTTAGAGCGCCATCAACTTTCTTAGCAATATAGATATCATTAAATAACGAGCCAAATACACTAATAATCTTTCGAGTATTAGCATGGTAAAAATAATCGTGTCCTAACATAAATTTTATTTATTCAAAATTAAACGGTTCGCCGAATGGATTGTTTTCTGAAAAATCAATAAATTCTAAACCATTTGCTTCTTCCGCGAATGTAGCATTGGCCGCAAAATGATCTGCGTTGAATATATCAGAGTCGGAATCATCAAGCATTCGAGTTTCACTTATAATACAAGAGCCTCCACTGTCAGTTCCTGAGAAAGTAGTATTTGCTCCAATGTTATGGAAATACCCATCATCAAATGTTAAAGTACCAACTCTCATTTCCTCAATAGTTGGATCACTATCAGGCACTGAATTATATTCAAAGAATTCAGTACTTCCTGTTATTCCATCAGGTAAAGTAAATGTGAGTGTTTCTCCACTAACAAAGTCAGGTTCTGTTTTAGAATCAATAACAAAAGTAAATCCTTGAGAAAGCTTTTCTTGTATATCATCAATGTCATCGATGCCAGTATCAATTTCTTGGCCTTCATACTCAAACTTTTCGCAAGTAAGAGTAAATAATGGTAAGTCCTGTAATTGATAAAATGGTTTCTTACTATCTGAATAACGAATTTCAAAGATTGATTTATAAAGAGGAACATAAATTAAATCTCCTTCTCTTGGACGAACCGCATCATTAGTATAACCATGTCGACCAATAAGTTGGTTCCACCGGCATTTGGCAACTCGTAAAGTTAATTCATCTCTGACTTCTAAACCAAACTTTTCATAAATTTTAGAATCTCCTTCGAAGCCTTCCATTTCTTCGACATACATTTCAATTTTGAATGCTTTGTCAAAGGATGAGATTACATCTTCATTTAAAACGAAATCCCTCTTAATAATTTTACGAGGAATATAATAAACATCAATGCCATGAATTTGTATAGACTCTATTACAAGAGACTCATACAAGTTTTGTTCAGAACTTGTGCCGTTTTGGAAATATCTGTTTAAAGCCATGTTATCCTACGTAAAAGTCAACTGGGTTCTCATATTGTAATTGCCATCTTTCTTTTAATTCTTTTAAATCATTAACAGCGTCATCATAAATTGGTCGACCATTTATTGTTACTCCACCTGGTAGTTGCATGCCTTCAAATTTAATTAGGTTTGTACCCCATTGTTTTTTAAGAAGTAATGTTAGTAATTCTTTTAAAGCCATATCATTATATACTTCAGGATATGTATTTGGATCTACTGTTTGATAACATTCAATAAGAATAAAATTTCCAATACCATTATAGTTCGTAAGGTCACTATGTATTTTAATTGTATTTTTATGTCGGCTATATGAAACTTGTTGAGAATGGCCGTTTATAATATCATCAATTAAACTAAGGTTTTGTTTAGTCATTTCATAGTTTACTAATCCTCCGCCGTTTAATCCTCTCAAGCCAGCAACATCATTAAGATGCATTTGATATTTTACATTAAACATTCCGCCAATACCTGATGAATCTAAACCTCTAAGTCGAGTTACACTTAGCACCGAGTCAGGTAATACGATTTCTTGATTATCAATAACGTCTTGAGTGATTTCCTGTTTAACAAAAGTTCTAACAACCGCATCAGAATGATACTCCTGATAAAATTGAATAGCTTCATCAATTCGATCATCAATCTGATCTTCATCAAGGTTAATTTCAATTACGGGTGCGCCTAAAGCTCTGAGGCAATATTCTGCCAATTCATCTCGTGTTGCTGGTCTAGCCATACTATTATTTATATAATCTTATTATATATAAATTATATGAATAAAGAAATAATATACATTAACAAAGGCGCCCGAGCATTATTTAAAAAACTTGGTTGTGGCGACATTGATTATATAACAATTTACAAAAAGCAGGGGCAAGATATTTTCTTTTCTGCTGGATATAAAGGTAAATTTAAATCGGACCAAGAAGAGATTAATTTATTTAGCAAGTAAATTAATAATATATAAAGCCAAAATAAACAATTGCCCACCTGCTAAAGATACTATTAAAATCTTATGAAGTGTTTTTGTACAATCCGATTTAGTTGGAGATATGAAAGCTCTTATATGGCAATATGCAGCAAGTGCCGTCATTGTTTGCCTAAATAAAAGATTTGGAAAACATCCGAAATCTTGTAGTAATTTAGTATGTGGTTCATTTAAATAATTTAAAGACCATGGGAGAGCCCAATAAAAATTATCAATACAATTACCTAAGAACCCTACAAAAATTCCAGTAATAAACCATTTCATTTGAGGATTAAAAGAATCTTTTTCTTTTTTAGATCCAAGAGTAAAACGTTTTAGTGGCTTAAACGCTTCCTTTGCTACAAAAAAACATAAAACTACTACCGGAAAAGTCCAAGCTATTGATTGTAATTCAACTATTATTCGCGCGCTTTCGTAATTTAACATATAAGATATCGTGGTGATTATGTATAGATAAAAAGAAGGCCATTTGGCCTTATGCTATACATATATATTTATCAATATATGATATTAATTATTTCTTGCAAACTCGCGATCAATTAAAATATCCACCTTTGTCTCAATCGCTTTTACATCTTCTTTAACTTCACCAAGTTTTTCAATAAGAGGTCGAGTTTCTCTTAATATTTGAAGTTGTAATTGTTCTTCTTTTCTATGAAATTCGTCATTTTCAACATGACGGTCATGTAAACGTTGTACATCATCAACAATTTTAAACGCACCATCATGAGCTATTTTTTTATGATGCTGAGTAACTTCGTTTAAAAATATAATACTTGATATAAAAAAACTAATGATTGTAATAGTTGCTATAGAAATGGCTAACCAACCTTGAACTGTTGTTGGTTTTTTAAATCGTATACCAGTGTCAGCAGCATGTAATTCTTTAATTGTTTCAGCAACAACTTCTTTGATTTCAAACTTAAAAGTATCATTACTGTCAGTCACTTCTTTTTGCATAACGATTAGGTAAAATTATATAGTTGAGTTTAATATTGAATATAAAAGTTATTTATAAAATATTATTTTTTTAAAGTATTAATTACCGATTGCTTGCCAACAGAATCCAACACCATTACTGCCTGCTCCATCAGAATTAACTATATCGTTTGACCGATTGATTGTAAAACCTTGTTTATTATATGAATCATATCCGAGTTGTTCATGAGGAGCTCCTTGTTTCGTAATTTGTATAGTAAACATATTATTTGGAAACGGCACTTCAAAGGTAAATGTTTGAGCGCCATCGACGTTACTCATAGCAGTTCCAAACTTCATAATTAAACCACCAGGAAGTTGTACATGGCCACTAGAATTAGCCAAGGATATATCATAAGGAGCGGCCGGAGATGGAATTCCACCTGAGGTATTTGGTAATACTTGATCCGTTCCAATTGTTAATTTCTGGCCTTGCCTAATAACAGTATCTCCGTTATGTTCAACGAGCAAGTCAAGATCTTCTGAAGTATTACCCCCAGCTCCTCTAAAGCCAATTCCAGAATTATCAGGACCTTGATCAATAAAGCCCCAATCACCATCTCCATTACTACTGATAGCAATTCCGCCGTCGGTAATACTTAAAGTACTAACCGGTGCTACAGAATCAGGTCCAATCCTTGTTTTTCCATCATCTTGAATTAAAAGCCTATTGGTAAAGGTAGCGTCAGCAATAACTTCATCAGGATCATCTAGGTTTTCTACAGAACCACCAAGTAGAGAGTCAAATCTAAATTCTGCTGCTGCAACTCTAACTCGGTCAGGCCCAGCCGAGCTTGTTCCTGAATCATTTCCTTTAAATATGAGTAATTCACCTAATTCATTACCAGTTGTAGAACTATATCGACGCTCTCCTATAAATGCTCCAGTGTCTCCATATGTTCCAGCGAATCGAAGATAATTATGATTAAAGACACTACCATCGGTTGACCTTTCGCCCACCATTATATTACCTTTAACATGTAATTTTTCTAAAGGAGTAATCGTATTAATACCAACGTTTCCATTTTGTATAATACTAACGTCAGGAGTATCAGTTATATCTGCACTGCCCCAATCGGCGCCGGTAAATATACTTACAGTATCATTAGAACTTAATCGCAAATCATCGATTTGTCCTGAAGTTCGAGTTGCAGTAATTCGTGCTAATGGCCAAGTTTCACCTGACCCAGCCTCAACATTATCTTTTCCAAATTGAACAAAATTGCTAACATATAAATCACCATTTATTTCAGTATTACCATTTAAAGTTGTTTCACCAATAACTTCAAGTTTTTTACTTGGCGTTTCAGTTCCAATTCCAACTCGACCACCGTGAGTTACGCAAAGATCTAAACCACCGCTTGCTTCAAAACCAGATCCTCTGAATCCAATACCTGAATTAGTAGTACCTTGGTCAATCATTCCATAATCATCATTACCGTTAGAATCAATACCAATAGTTCCGCCTTTAATAGATAACTTCATTGGAGGATTTGTTTCACCGGTTCCAATACCGACATTACCATTACCAGTTATTCTAAACCTATTAATTAAATTAGTAGATTCGCCTACTTCATTAAACCCTAAAGCCGGCGTGAATGGCATTGCTGATTCGTAGGTATCAATTCTAAATTCGCCTGATGCAATTCTAATTCGATCGGCATTACTGCCACCGCTCGGGTCATTCCCTTTATAGATAAGTAACTCACTTTTTTCAAATGCGGTTTCATCATAACGGCGTTCTCCTATAAAAGCAGCACCAGGGTCTTGATATGTTCCAGCAAAAGAAATATAATTGCTTGCATCATAGTCATTTACATCTGTTCCATAAGTACCAAGAGCTATATTACCTCTAACATCTAAAGTTTCTCTTGGCGCAGGATCTGGTTCTGAAAATAGTTGATCCGGAGTGTTGTCATTAGTAATAGCGGATCCACCAATAACAGCTTCGCCATTTGCAGTAAAGAAAAAAGATTTCTTTGCGTTTTCACTACCTCCAGTTTTAAAATGAAGACCGTCATTTTGCTTTATGATTCGGCAATCATAATCTTCAACCGCACTTGTTTTAAAATCAATATATGGGTTATTAAAACTGTTCCCTTCCTCGACACCTTCTATTGCACTATCCCATAATTCAATACTGCCATCTCGATGAGTTAGCCTTATTCCACTAGTTTCGTTACCTGTAGTAAATGTAGAAGCTACACCTTGTACAGCTAAACCCCATTCAGTTGATGGTGCTCTTCCAATACCAACAGAAGTTACTCCTGCAAAAAGATCGCTTAATTCAGAATATCGAATGTTATCTCCATCACTAGTATCTTTAAATAAAATCTTATCAGTATCATCAGCAGTTTCTTCTACAAAGACCGTATTTGTTAATGATGATTCTAAATTAAATGTCGTTGATGATAAAACAAATTCATCAGTGTTTTCATTATAACTTATAATTTCTCCATCAGAAGCGCCTTCAGGTGGAATTAATTGATTAATATCATGAAGGTGAGTTAATGGTTGGCGTGGGTCTGTTAGCCTTGAATCATTTGTATCAATAAGTTCAGCATCTGTTAATATAGAATTAAGTTCTGCTAAAGTATCAATATCAGATGCTTGAATAGCAGAATCTGCTTTTTGCCCTTGCTCTGCAGTTACAGGTAATGTAATTGTATTACCATCAGATATTGTTAATTGATCGCCAACAATTGATAAGTCTTGTAAATTTGTATTTTGTGGTAATGTAATTGTATTACCTCCATCAATAGTTAACTCAAAGGTTACAGGATCAAATGTTAAACCTTGCATTCCTCCAATAACTGGAACTGGAAGTTCAATACTGTTCCCTCCACTGATTTCAATGCTGGTTCCGTTTAAGGTTAAAGTTTGATCACTACCAACTTGTTTACTTGTAATAGATCCGCCAACATTTAAATCAAGGAATACATCGGTATCATCTCTACGCAATGCAACATAACCTTCAGGTAATACTCCATCAACTGGACTGCCTGGGTTTTCATCTCCATCAACTGGAGGCGTAGAAGAATTATTTAAAGTCAATGCAACTTGCCCATCAGGATGAATCCTTATTTTTCCATCACCGGCAGAATTGCCAACACCAAGATCTGCAAAAGTTAATGCAGCATTCACGCCATCCTTTTTAGTTAATAAATGCTTAGCTCTAACAACAGTATTATTAGAAGGAGCATTTCCATCTGCGCTCCAAACTTCTTCTTGAGTTGAATACTCAACAATACCTTTATCAATATCTGTTGCGGGAATAGGTGCTGGGCCTTGAGGTCCTACTTCACCTTGAATTCCTTGAGGTCCTTGAGGTCCAGTTGCTCCATCTGCTCCTACTTCACCTTGAGGTCCGGCTGCTCCCATTAGTTCTCCTAGATCTGTCCAAGTATCATCCTCTACGCCGTCATACACATATATATGAGTGTTAGTCCATTCAGTAGCAGTATCATCTTCTCCAAGTAAAACCGCAACCGTTATACCTCGCCTTTGTAAAGACGGCGATAATCCAGTAGCGGCTGTTGGAATTTCAGTAGCATAGTCATAAGTACCAACTGGAGAAATTCCAGTTCCAACAGGCCCTCTTACGTTTCCTAAATCTTTAACAATATCGCCGCCATAATATGATACAACTAAATTTTTATCGCCATCTTCTCCATCTACCAGATTCATATCTGATATTAAGAAGTCGCTATAATCGTCTCTAATAACTGAAGCAATATCTTCGTTAATATTTAAACTTTTTGTTATTAAATCTCCAGACTGATTTTTCCAAAACAGAGTTGAGTCTGTTGCGTTAAATGCAATTTCCCCATTAACAAGTGAAGCAGGATCTGGTTCCGCGCCACTATTAAATGAGTGTTTTAGTATAATTTTTGTTGGTGTAATTGCCATGATTTTAAATATTTATTCAGGTTTAAATATAAGTAGTTTTAATATATTGTTGTGCCGAGGTAAATACTGGGTAAATAGCTTCGTCTCCATTAGATACAGTATTTTGTACCCACCCTGCAACATATAACCTTCCACGTTCTGCATTAACATCTCCATTATCTTTACATAAGATATACATTCTATGCGGATTAGCCGTTGCAATTTGAACAATATTCAGTGGATCTTCTGGGAAAAATATTCTACGCCATCCGTTTGTATATGAATTGGCTCCATCATGTGTCTCTCTACCAGAGCCTAAATGCCATCCGGCGTCATGATAATAGTTATAACCATTAACATATAGTTGTGCTTGAACTCCATTTGTAACATCAAGCGCGGATTGTGTAACTGCAAATTGTTGGTTTCCAGTATTACCTTGCCAAGGAACTACAAATAATTTTTTACAAGCGTTATTACCGGCATCGCCAATTGTTACGCGTTGCGGACTTGCAATTTGTGCAGATGTATTTGTACTTGAAATCGCTTTATAAAAACCAACTCCGCTGGAATTAGCTTGATAACCAGTAAAATATAAAGCAGCATTTCTTCTATAGAAGTTTCCATGACCTGTATTATAAATTTGATCAACATCAGTAGCAATTTTTTTAGGAGACCGCGATGAGTTTACATTACCTTGTCCACATTGCCCTTGATTATTGTGTCCCCATGTCCATAAGTCATGATTTGGGTTTGTCCAATTAGAAAAATTATTATTATTTTTTCGCATCGCCCATATAACATTTGAAGTTGTATTATTTCGCCAATGATTAATTTGTAAATCAACAATGCCCGTTAATCTAGTTTGATAATTTGGAACAAATGTACTTGTTGTAGCACTAATAGTAAAAGATGAAGCATTTGTTGTTCCAGGCGTTGCTGGGAATAAACCATTCTTTAAAGCATTTGTTCCAGAATAAGGATATACTCTAAATCGTGTGTTCTTTCTTTCATTATTACCATCACCAAGTACTACGAAATACCAATAATTATTTGGCATTTTAATAGCGTCTAAGTTTTTAAGGTTATGCGGTTGAGAATCTCTTCTTCTGAAAATTCTAGTGTTGCCACCATCATTACATATTGCTCCTCCAACTTGACGATTAATACCATCATGAACAGGTACCATAAATTGGTTATTTACTCCACGAGTAGCTTGGTTACCTGATTCATAGTATTGGTTAATTCCCCAATGCCATAATTCATTTGTAGTGTCGTCACCTTCTTTTCCAACAATAACATAATGATCCCAACAACCGGAAATTATTTTTTTAATATACCATGGGTAATTTGAATCATAATTTTCATGTAAAGGTGTATAAAAGTTAAAGCTTTTTTCATTTGGTGCGCCGACATGCTCTGGCTCTCCATTAGGGCTGCCTGCTAAGGTTTGAGTAGAATTTCCATATTCATACCAAAGAACTGCCCCCATTTTATTTGTATCTCTACCCCATAATATAGGACCACGAGTTGTTGAGGCTTCAGCATTATTAGCAGATGCGTTTTCATACCAATAGTTAGCATTTAAATGACCACCAGAAATTACACGACCACGTATTGTTGGTTTGTTTATTCCATCATCTTCACCATTACCAGTAAAGAATTTAGCATCATCTAAATCATAACCATCTTTAGTAATAACATGAAATCCGTTTCTTCTCCACCAATCAGTTCCTGCAAGGTAAGTATCATATGCAACTTGTTTTATTCGTATATAGTTACACCTATTTGAACTAAACATAGCAGTTGCATTTGGAACCATGCATGGAGTTGGAACGCCATCTCCTATTTGTTCATTTGTTAATCCAGTCGCACTATTTGATACCCACCTATTTTCTGGGTTTCTATAATCCTTTGGTCCACGTAATCCATAATAATGAGTTTGATAACCCCACGCATATGGAATTCCATCTTCGTCAATCATCATTGTTCGATGCCCATTTGGAACAACCTCTTTTGCTTTAGCCCATGTTCCAGTGATTGGAGATAAAGCTGCAATAGGAACTCCATCTGAATACTTTTGAGTTCCATAATCATAGTCATTACTATGAATAGTAAGTCTTCTATCATCTGATGTAATATAATACATATTACCACTTAGGCCTGGCGCCATTGCCGTTCCCCAATATCTATTTCCATCTGAGCCTGTTAAATATACGTCATCCTTACTAGCTGAGTTAGTATAATTAGTGTTAGCATTTTCAAATATTGTTAAGTTACCTTCACGAGCTGGCAGTTTCCATACTCGGCCAACGTTTTCAAATACGTTAATACGATCTAAAAGAATTTGGTTTTCAGCTTGAACAGAAGCAAGAGTATCTGAAAGAGAGGTATTAACCTCAGTCTCTAAAGTATCTAAATCATTATTAACAACATTAAGTTGATTTTCTAAATAACCTTTACTTACAGCATCTTCGTTTGCAACAGGCCACTTCGTTCTTAATTGTCCTGTTGG
>Ga0102814_10002569_pt1 | contig 12236 bp, 13 predicted proteins | sample ColrivemetaGS741_FD_79112 | JGI IMG/M metagenome (GOLD analysis project Ga0102814, IMG submission 79112) | Estuarine microbial communities from the Columbia River estuary - Flood tide ETM metaG S.741 | ecosystem: Environmental > Aquatic > Marine > Intertidal zone > Estuary | place: USA... | reverse complement strand
TGACATGGATGTTAGCCAATGGAGTCAAATTATTCAAACTAATCTTATGGGCATGTACTATGTAACTAAAGAAGTTTTACCTTATTTAATCAGTCAGAATGAAGGTGATATTATTAATGTTTCATCTACAGCAGGATTAAATGGCAATGCTAACACATCTGCCTATTCAGCATCAAAATTCGCAGTTATTGGAATGTCTGAATCTTTAATGAAAGAAGTTCGTAAGCATAACATTCGGGTTTGTACATTAACCCCCAGCACTATAGCAACCGATATGTCGATTGATCTAGGTATTGCAAACAAAGATTCTCAGGATCGTGTTTTACAACCAGAAGATTTTGCAGAATTAATAGTAGCTGGTTTAAAACTACCAAGAAGAGCCATGCTTAAAAGTGCATCTTTATGGTCTACAAATCCTTAATTAAATCAAACTTAATCTTTGTAATAAATAATTTCTACTTTAAGCTAAACCAATGTGTGTTGCTTTGTTTAATTGCATCTTATTTTCCTTCGGAAAATTCTCGTAAGCAAAACTCCAATATAACATTAGTAAAACTCAAAAATTATTCGGATATTTAAATGGTATATGGAGTTAAAAAAATGTATACTTTTGACTTGTTCAGTATTTTTTAACTTTTTTAAATGATTTTTTAAAATTAACCCATAATGAAAAAGCTTTTTATATTATTTTTTGTTTTAACCACCGGCATTGTAAGCGCTCAAAATAGCGAAATGTTCTCGCATAAATTGGATGACTTGGTTAGTTTGAATGTTCCAAAAAATTTCGTTGAATCTGACACGCTTGTAGATGGCGTACAAATACACCAAATTAGATTTAAAACGGACTCTTACAACTTTATTGTTCAAAAAGTGCTTTTTGAAAATGAAGATCAAAAAGAAAGTTTGTCGAAGTTACCGTACGATTATACTAGCTTAATTGAAGAATATAATCGTGTTATAGCCATCATGAGATATCGAGTTCCTTATTATTTAAAAACCAAAACACTTGTTAAAAAAGAAGGATTTACAGGTTATAATTTGAAATATGAAAACGATTTACAAATGTCTACTTACGAAGCTGAATTTTATTTATTAAATAAAAATTTATATACTTTTTTCTATGCCAGTGACACCCAATTTGACCCTGCGGTTAAAACGGAACTTTTTAATTCGGTTAAAATAAATACTAACCAGGATATAAGTCAATATTTAGGCAAACCACCAAAATACAGAATTGGCTATGTAATAGCTACATACTTCTTTTTAAGTTTAGGATTGATTTGGATTGTAATATATTCAATTAAGTTTTACAGAAAAAAACGCAATAAACCTTCTATCTTTCATGAATAATATCACAGATATGCCTCCTAGGTATTAGGGATTACTCATTGGTTTATATTTTAAATTTCTGAATTCGTAAATGGTTTGCATTTGCATTTATATTTATGAGTTCCTTTATTTAAAATAATATGCACGAATAAAAAATTGCACTAAGACTGTAAACTTTAACATTCGCTATCGACTTTTATAAAAACTTTAAGACATTTTCGACTTAACTTTAAAACTTACTAAATACTAACAGATTTCCTCCTTAGTGGAAATGAAAAAAAACTATTTCTATGAAAAAATCAACATTTATTACTATGATTACTTTTGTGCTAACTGTATTAGTTTCGGCTAATGTAAATGCACAAGACTTTGCGAAATTAGACAAAAGCCCTATGGATGCAGCTTCGTTTCCAACAAGCTATAAAGATGCCAATAAACTTGTTAAAATTGTTTACAGCCGACCACAATTGAACGGGCGTGAAGTAAGTGCATTAGCAAAAAATGGTGAAGTATGGCGTACCGGAGCCAATGAAGCTGCGGAGTTAACTTTGTACAAAGACATGAAACTTGGTAACACCACTGTTGAAGCTGGAACTTACACATTTTATTTAATTCCTGGTGATACAGAATGGACTGCCATTATTAGTAAAGACTTAAATGTTTGGGGTTCTTATTTTTATAAAGAGGCTAATGATGTGGCGCGATTGAAAGTACCTGTTTCATCGGGAGATGCAATTGATGCTTTTTCGATTGCTTTTACTGAAGACGGAAATACCATAAATATGAATTTAGGCTGGGGAACTGTTAGAGTTGCTGTGCCTTTTACCAAATAAGGCTTTAGGCTTTAGGCTTTAGGCTTTAGGCTTTAGGCTTTAGGCTTTAGGCTTTAGGCAAAAAAAAGTTCCAATAGTTATATAAATGCTATTGGAGCTTTTTTTATTCTATAAAACTTTAAACACGTAACCTAACAGCCAATATAAAATCAGGAAGACAAAGATGGTGCCGAAACATCCGCATTTACCGCCACCAATTTTTTTTGCTCCCCAAGCGGCTCCTATAATTCTTAATAATTTCTCCATTGTAATTTAATTATACTCCAATTTAAGGTATATTTAAATACTTATGTGTTTGTAATGATACTTTCCATTTAGGGTTAGCCATAACATATTCTACAATGTCCGGGATGACTTTATCGCGTTTGCTCCACTCCGGTTGTAAATATAAAATACAGTCTTTATTTACTTTGGCTGCTTGTTCTTCGGCAAAACGAAAATCGTCTCTATTATAAATAATCATTTTAAGTTCGTGGGCTTTGGCATACACTTCCTTAGTTGGAAGTTTCATCTTTTTGGGCGATAAACAAATCCAGTCCCAGATACCAGTTAATTTATAGGCTCCAGAGGTTTCAATATGTATCTGTAACCCTTCGGCTTTTAACTTTGTGGTTAAGGGCAGCATATTCCAGGTTAAAGGTTCGCCGCCAGTAACTACGATGGTATTGCTAAATATTTTAGCCTTTTCAACAATTTTTGAAATATCTGTGGGTGGATGTAAATTCGCGTTCCAGCTTTCTTTTACATCGCACCAATGGCAACCTACATCACAACCGCCTATTCTAACAAAATAGGCCGCTGTTCCCTTATGGAAACCTTCACCTTGTATGGTGTAAAACTCTTCCATTAATGGCAACATATCACCTTTATTAACTAACGCTAATGCCTCTTGATCCATTTCTAAATAATTAGGCTGCAAAGGTACATTTATTTAAAGAAATTATGTCCTTAAAAATAGTTATTGCATGCTCAAATTTACAACATTTGTGCATTTCAACGATTATATTTGCGTTTTGACTTATTTTTAGTATCTTTGGACGGATAAATGTAAATTGTTATATAAATATATCTCTCAACATAACAAAAAAATTATTACTTCTGGTAATAGTTTTAACTCACACATGTGTTTTTGCCCAATTGGGCATAGGTATAACAAGCCCCGACAATTCATAGATACTATATATAGAATCTACGAATCAAGGGGTTTTGGTGCATCGACTAACTACGGTACAACGAAATACTATCTAGAATTCGGCGAATGGTTTACCCTTTAAACCAAGTCAAATTAACTTCAGACAATGATGTTGGAAACAATAATAATACATTTGAAAATGTATTCGGTTCTATGAGTGGTTATGCTACTAATTATAGTGGCGCCATTGCTCAACAACTCATTTTTAATATTGGTAGCGGAGCTTCTATAAATGATATTTCAAGGTATGCATCTAGTAGTCATGCAATTGGTATAAGCTATTGTGATAAAAACGGTGTTTCGTTAGGTTTAACTGCAGCTTCTGCAACAAGTTTTAATGCCATTGGTTTTACAATAAATGTGACCAATCACACAGAAAATACAGTTGTGATATACGAGGCTTATAGATAAAATATCTTATAGTTCCTTTTTACTTTCATATTGAATTTGTTTTAGTTTGTTTTTAATTGAAACAACTCATTTTTTTCTTCCTTATATTTCATGTATTTTTATGAAAAATTATAAAACTACATGAGTAAGAAAGATATTTTTTTTAATTATATAAACGAAGGAAACGTAACAAAAGGTGATTTTATAGCGGTTGGTGCTGCTATGTTGGATGGCGAAACTATCACAGACGCACTAGTTAAAATCCCATTAAAAACCATGAACCGTCATGGGCTTATTGCCGGCGCAACAGGTACAGGAAAAACAAAATCGTTACAAGTATTGGCCGAAAACTTAAGCGATAAAGGCATTCCAGTTTTGTTAATGGATATTAAAGGCGATTTAAGTGGATTGGCGCAACCTAGTCCAGGGCATGCAAAAATAGATGAACGTCATGCAAAAATTGGAATTCCATTTGAATCTAAAAGTTTTCCTGTTGAGGTTTTAACCTTATCTGAACAAGATGGTGTTCGATTAAGAGCCACTGTCAGCGAATTTGGACCCGTATTACTTTCTAGAATTTTAGATTTATCAGATGCGCAATCGGGTGTTGTGGCCGTTATTTTTAAATACTGCGACGATAATAAAATGCCATTGTTAGATTTAAAAGATTTTAAAAAAATATTACAATATACTACCCAAGAAGGAAAAGCAGAATTTGGTGATGACTATGGTCATATTTCTACAGCATCAACAGGCTCTATTTTGCGTAAAGTAGTAGAATTAGAACAACAAGGTGCCGATTTATTTTTTGGCGAAACCTCTTTTGATACTCAAGATTTATTAAGAATTAATAATGAAGGGAAAGGATATATAAATATTTTAAGATTAACCGATATTCAAGATAGACCAAAATTGTTTTCAACATTTATGTTGAGTTTATTGGCAGAAATCTATTCTACATTTCCTGAACAAGGTGATAGTGATCGACCTGAACTTATCATTTTTATAGATGAAGCCCATTTAATATTTAATGAAGCTTCAAAGGCTCTTTTAAATCAGATAGAAAGCATCGTAAAATTAATTCGTAGTAAGGGTGTTGGCCTGTATTTTGTTACACAAAATCCAACCGATGTGCCTGAGGCTGTGTTAAGTCAGTTAGGTTTAAAAATACAACATGCCCTTCGTGCGTTTACAGCAAACGATAGAAAAGCCATTAAACTTACCGCACAAAATTACCCGGATTCTGAATATTATGATACTACCGAAGTATTAACATCACTTGGTATTGGTGAGGCTCTGGTTTCTGCTTTAGATGAAAAAGGGCGCCCAACGCCACTGGCCGCTACCATGATGCGAGCACCAATGAGTAGAATGGATATTCTAACTGATGATGAATTAAGTTCGTTATATTCAAAATCGAAGCTCGTTAAAAAATACAACGAAACCATCGACCGAGACAGTGCATATGAAATGCTTAACAAAAAAATTGATTTAGCCGAAGCTGAAGAAGCAAAAGAAAAAGCCAAATTAGAAAAAGAAGCTCTTGAAAAAGCAGAAACTAAACAACGTAGTACATCATCTTCCGGAAGAAAAAGTACAGCAATGAATCCTGTGATAAAAGTACTAACCAGTGCTACGTTTATTCGCAGCGTATTTGGCATTTTAACAAAAGTATTGAAGAAATAAGGCTATAACAAAGTTGCTTTTTTTTATAAATCCTAATTGAATAAATGAATCCATTCTTTTCTAAAATATTAGTAGATCTTGCGCGTAAAAGACTTGAAGCTAACCAGGTTAATAAGCCCGTTAGCAAAAAGCAAATCGTGCCTTTGGTAAGGAAATTTCAGGTTGAAATATCGCATGCCATCAAAGAATATATCTATATAATTATAGGGGTGTTTTCTGCTGGATTTGGTCTAAAAGGTTTTTTATTGCCAAATAGGTTTATAGACGGAGGCGCTACCGGTATTTCTTTATTATTACAAAATGTAACAAATTTAGATTTAAGTTATTTTTTAATATTAGTCAACCTTCCGTTTTTAATTTTGGCCTCAAGAACTATTGGTTTAAAATTTGCTGTTAGAAGTATTGCAGCTATTGCGCTTTTAGCCTTTGTTGTTCACTTTGTGGAATACCCGACCATTACGGAAGATAAATTATTAATTTCGGTATTTGGTGGCTTCTTTTTAGGATTAGGAATAGGTATGTCTATGCGAGGTGGTAGTGTTATTGATGGTACCGAGGTACTCGCCATTTACTTAAGCAGAAAATTATCGTTAACCATTGGTGATGTACTTTTACTAATAAACATTATAATATTTTCTGTTGGCGCGTATATTCTTTCTATTGAAATCGCGCTTTATGCCATACTCACATATTTAGCCGCAGCCAAAACAGTAGATTTTGTTGTCGATGGGGTTGAAGAATACGTAGGGGTTACCATTATTTCAGAAAAACACGACGAATTACGAATCATGCTTATCGAAAAATTAAGAAGAGCCTGTACCATTTATGCCGGTAAAGGCGGATTCGGAACTACCGGAAAAAGCTATGATAAAGACATCATTTACACCATAGTCACCCGCTTGGAACTAGCAAAACTAATGACCGAAATTGATAAAATTGATAAAAGTGCATTTATAGTAATGGGAATTGTTAAAGATTTAAAAGGTGGCATGATTAAGAAAAAGCCGATGAAAGATCACTAAACTTTTTGCTAAAAATAATATGAAACAAAAAAAATATACCGTTCAAAATGCGCCCTTTATAGTTCCTACCACAGATGGAAAAGTAATTAAAGAACATTTTGGATTAGCAACCGACGGGAATTCTCAAATAAGCATAGCATACATGAATGCTCCAGCCGGATGGAGCGAGCCTTATCAAACACCAGAATTTGATGAATATACCTTTATTATAAGCGGCAAAAAACAGTTTATTATAGAGAATGAAACCGTAGTTTTAGAAGCAGGCCAATCTATAAAAATCAATAAAAATACACGGGTACAATATTCGAATCCGTTTACAGAAAATTGCGAATATATTGCCATTTGCACCCCCGCATTTTCTATGGATTTAGTAAACAGAGAAGCATAAATGAATAATCGTATTGTTAAAGCTATTGGAAATTCTATAAATTTCGTTAGCTACTTTTCATCCTATTACGCGGCACATCTGGCTATTAATTTATTTTCGCGACCTCAAAAAGGAAAAACTAAAATAAGTGAATCTAAATTTTTAAATACATCCATTAAAGAAGCCCTTACCATTAACAATTTTTCAATAATGACGTATCGCTGGACTGGAACAAAAGACACTGTTTTACTGGCACATGGTTGGGAAAGTAATGCGTCTAGATGGAAAAATTTAATTGAACTATTAAAATCTAACAATTATAATATTGTTGCTTTAGACGCGCCTGCACATGGAAATTCAGGAAGTAAACTTTTTAATGCCTTGATGTACTCTGAATGCATTAGTATGGTTGCAAAAAAGTTTAATGCCAATATAATTGTTGGGCATTCTGTAGGCGGCATGGCTAGTATTTTTGCTCAGAAAAACCACCACATTCAATCTTTAAATAAATTGGTTTTATTAGGAGCTCCAGCCGATTTTTTAGGCGTTTTTAATCGCTATGAAAAAATGATGGGATACAATGCTAAAGTATCGAATGCCATGCACAAATATGTTTTAAAACATTATAATCATTTGCCCGAATACTTTTCTGCTGCAAATTTTTCAAAAGAAATTAAAGCAAAAGGACTCATAATTCATGACAAAAAAGACCGGATTATACCCTTCAAAGATGCTTTAAAATATAAAGAAAACTATAAAAATTCTGAGCTTATTTCAACAAGAGGCCAAGGCCATGGTTTAAAATCCGAACAAGTTTACGAGCATATTTTAGAGTTTTTAAACGCTTAAATTTGTTGTATTTTTGAACCACGGAGCCCATAATGGGCATTTTGCAACAAAACCATTATTATTACTATCTTTCTTGATTGATTATAAATGGTTTTTGATTTTTTATTTAAATGGAAATAGAATTAAAACGTATTAATAAATTTTTAAGCGAAGTTGGCTATTGTTCGCGCAGAGAAGCCGATAAACTTATTGAAGCTGGCAGAGTAACTATTAATGGCGTTATCCCAGAGATGGGAACTAAAATAGCTCCTAGTGATGTGGTACATGTTGATGGAAAGGAAATTATTAACTCAAATGTAGCTTTTGTTTATCTGGCTTTTAATAAACCCGTTGGTATTGTTTGCACCACAGACACCAGTGTAGAAAAAGATAATATTATTGATTTTATTAATTATCCGAAACGCATATTTCCTATTGGAAGACTGGACAAACCCAGTGAAGGCTTAATACTTTTAACAGATGATGGCGATATTGTAAATAAAATTCTTAGAGCCAGTAACAACCATGAAAAGGAATATTTAGTTAAAGTAGACAAACCCATTTCGCAAACCTTTATAGAACGTATGTCTGGAGGTATTCCTCTTGAGGATTTAAACAAAGTTACCAATAAATGTAAAGTTGAAAAACTAAATACTTACGAGTTCAAAATTATATTAACACAAGGATTAAACAGACAAATTCGTAGAATGTGTGAATACCTAAATTATGAGGTTGAAACGCTGAAACGTGTGAGAATAATGAATATAAAACTCGATATGCCCGTTGGCGAATATAGAGAACTTACTAAAGAAGAGTTTAAAGAATTAAACCACTTAATTAGTGAATCTACTAAAGTATTTAAACACTCAATTGCAAGACCAAGAACAAATAAAAAAACTAAATAATGAATTCAGTTTCTCCGTTTCATTTAGCAATACCCGTTTATAATTTAAATGAATGTAGATTATTTTATAAAAATATTCTAGGATGTGAAGAAGGTCGCAGCAGTGACCATTGGGTGGATTTTAACTTTTTTGGGCATCAATTGGTTATTCACTATAAACCTAAAGAAGAAAACCAATCGCTACATACAAATCCCGTTGATGGCAAAGATGTTCCAGTGCCACATTTTGGAGTTGTACTCAATTGGGACGTTTTTCACGCTTTCGCTAAAGATTTAAAAGTAAAAAATATTGTGTTTGTTATTGAACCTTATATCCGTTTTGAAGGATTAGTTGGAGAGCAGGCCACTATGTTTTTCTATGATCCATCTGGAAATGCATTAGAATTTAAGGCCTTTAAGGATATTAAGCAGCTATTTGCTAAATAAGTAAATAAAAACTACACGCCACTAGCTTACTAAAAAATAAACTGATTAGCGATTCTATTAATGAGTTAAGAAAATAATCTGCCAAAATTAATATATACCAGGTAATTCGACACCTTCATATGGGAATTGTAAAACGCTCTCATATAATTTTGTAATTCTAAGGGTCCACATTGACAGTATCTTTGCTTCAAAATAAACTTTGAAATTATGATACGAATATTAGCAATAATTTTGACCATTGGAGGAATGATAGCCTTAATTTTAGGCGTTTTGGGTATTTTCGGAAATAACTTAGTAGCACTTAGCCCATGGGCATTAACTATTTTAGGTGGTGTCTTCTTTGTTTCAGGAGTGTCTATGCTTAAATATAGAAAAGACGAACCAACAGAAATAGTCTAAATAGATAAACAATCTATTTAGACATTCTTAGGTTTCTTTCTGTTAAATAAAATGGCAGATAAACAATTAAAAAACAAGGAATAACTAGCAATTGAACTGCAATAATGTAAAAAGGCCATTCCCCAAAAAAGTCTAATATAGAAGCCGATTTTGGTTTTTCATTCAAATAGAAATAGTTTGCTCTTAAAACGTAATTGATAATCATCATAATACCAACATAAACTTGTAACGCAAAAAATGATTTAAAAACACTTTTAAATTTTGGTCGCATGTTTAAAACAAATGTGGCGTAAAAAATGATTGTTAAAAGCCCTAAATGCACTGTCCAATACCTAAAATAATCAAAGGATGGAAAGCCTTCTAAAATATCTGGAGTTATAACACCCTGAGTTGTTCCTGCAATTATCCAAAATAACAAGATTTCATACATCCAAAATTTTCTATAATAAGAAAATACTGGAATTAACAAAGCTATTAAGCTGCATAAATACAGCGGTAAATCAGTTTTAAAATGGTACGTTCCTAGACTTATGGAATACAAATGAAAAGCTAAAACAATACCGCTGATAAAAAAACCTAAAAAATTAAATACTAAAACTTGCTGATTTTTAGATAACTGAAACTTTGCGTATCTAATTATATAAATGCAAAATATTATCGCAAATAGTATAGGCAAAACGTGTTGAACACTTCCAACCGTGACCCTATTAAGTAAGAAAATTGCATTATAAATTAAAAAATTCATAATGCAATTTAGAAATTTATTTTAATACGTTATTTGTTTTGTCTTTCTCGAGCCAATAAGGTGTTTTTAAGTAACATCGCAATCGTCATAGGGCCAACACCACCAGGAACCGGAGTTATATAACTCGCTTTTTTACTTACACTTTCAAAATCAACATCACCAGCCAGTCTATAGCCACTTGCTTTAGTTGCATCTGGAACACGCGTAATGCCAACGTCGATAATTACAACATCTTCTTTAACCATATCGCCCGTTAAAAATTCTGAAATACCAATAGCTGCCACAATAATATCGGCTTGTTTAGTAATCTCGGACAAGTTTTTTGAACGACTATGCACTACAGTTACCGTTGCATCTCCCGCTTTTCGTTTCTGGCTCATTAAAATACTCATGGGGCGACCAACAATATGACTTCTTCCCATAACCACTACATTCTTACCAGATGTTTCAACCTGATAACGCTCCAGTAATTCGAGTATTCCATATGGTGTTGCAGGTAAAAAAGTAGGCAAGTCTAACGCCATTTTACCAACATTTGTTGGATGAAAACCGTCAACATCCTTATCTGGATGTACCGCCATTAAAACCTTCTGCTCATCGATATGTTTTGGTAATGGCAACTGAACTATAAACCCATCAATAGCATCATTGGTGTTTAGTTCTTTTATTTTGCTTAATAATTCTTCTTCTGAAGTATAATCGGGTAAATCTATAAGCGTAGAGTGAAACCCAATACGCTGACAAGCCTTTACTTTAGCATTTACATAGGTCATACTCGCACCATCCGATCCAACTAAAATAGCCGCCAGATGTGGTACTTTCTCTCCTTTAGAAATCATAGCTTTTACATGTTCAGCTATTTCGTCTTTAATATCGTTACTAACTTTTTTACCGTCTAAAATTATCATGTGATATATTTATTCTTTTTTAATCGAAAACTGCAACTGAAAACTAAATTACTTCATCCCTTTCATCATCTGCATCATCTTTTTACCACCACCACCTTGCATCATTTTCATCATTTTGCTCATTTGGTCGAATTGCTTTAGCAATTGATTTACCGCTTGCACAGAAGTCCCTGAACCTTTACCAATACGCATTTTTCTGCTTGCATTTATAACGGATGGATTACTACGTTCTTTGGGCGTCATAGAATGAATGATGGCTTCAATACCTTTAAATGCATCATCATCAATATCAACATCTTTTAACATTTTTCCAGCGCCAGGAATCATACCCATAAGGTCTTTCATGTTCCCCATTTTTTTAATCTGCTGAATTTGCTTTAAGAAATCATCGAATCCAAATTGATTTTTGGCAATTTTCTTTTGAAGTTTACGCGCTTCTTCTTCATCAAACTGTTCTTGTGCACGTTCAACCAACGAAACAACATCTCCCATTCCGAGAATACGGTCTGCCATACGTGCTGGATAGAACACATCAATCGCTTCCATTTTCTCACCCGTACCAATAAACTTAATAGGTTTATTTACAACTGATTTGATAGAAATTGCTGCTCCACCACGTGTATCACCATCTAATTTGGTTAAAATAACCCCATCAAAGTTTAAAACATCGTTAAAGGCTTTTGCTGTATTTACAGCATCTTGCCCGGTCATAGAATCCACAACAAACAGAGTCTCTTGTGGCTGTACGGCTTTATGGATGTTCGAGATTTCGGTCATCATCACCTCATCGACCGCTAAGCGACCAGCGGTATCTATAATAACCACATTGAATCCATTTGCTTTTGCATGGGCTATACCCGCTTTAGAAATGGCAACAGGATCTGTATTTCCTCTATCGCTAAAAACCTCTACACCTACTTGTTCTCCAACAATGTGTAATTGGTCTATTGCAGCAGGACGATAGACATCGCAGGCCACTAATAAAGGTTTTTTAGATTTTTTAGTTTTTAAGTAATTAGCAAGTTTTCCAGAAAAAGTTGTTTTACCAGACCCTTGTAAACCAGACATTAAAATAACACTTGGTGTACCAGAAAGGTTGATGCCTTCGGCATCTCCACCCATAAGTTCGGTTAGCTCGTCTTTTACGATTTTGACCATTAATTGCCCTGGCTGCAACGATGTCAATACGTTTTGGCCAAGCGCTTTA
>Ga0102814_10002567_pt1 | contig 12239 bp, 11 predicted proteins | sample ColrivemetaGS741_FD_79112 | JGI IMG/M metagenome (GOLD analysis project Ga0102814, IMG submission 79112) | Estuarine microbial communities from the Columbia River estuary - Flood tide ETM metaG S.741 | ecosystem: Environmental > Aquatic > Marine > Intertidal zone > Estuary | place: USA... | reverse complement strand
TTGACGTACTTTTGCAAGGGCGCCCGATCCGTGGCGTGCGGGTTGACCCTCTGAATATGGAAAATTGTTATGAATTATCCGTGCCAATTCCGCCCGAAGCTATTGGATCTGGTACCTATATGCTTTTGATTGTTGAGCAGGGCAGCTCCAAAGTGTTGTCGCGGATCGTGCTGTCGGGAGGTGATTTGAACGGCGAAGATCTTCGCGCTGAGATGGCGGAATTGCGCGCTGAAATAGATCTTCTGAAGCGGCTTTTTCGCGCATCGCGTAAAAGTGGCTTTTAAAGTTTTTACGTTGCGTATTGCGTGACAATCAAACCATGATTTGGCACGATGACCTATTGTAATCGCGAGAGGCCAAATGTCTGCTGAATATCCATCCATTTTCACCCCTTTAGATCTTGGTTTCACAACGTTGAAAAACCGCATTTTGATGGGATCGATGCACACCAATCTTGAAGAAACGCATGACTGGGATCGAGTTGCTGAATTTTATGCTGAACGCGCAAGGGGCGGCGTGTCTTTGATGGTTACGGGTGGGATTGCGCCAAATAAAGAGGGCGGTGTGTTTCCAAACGCGGCGGGGCTTTGTTCAGAGGAAGATATCGCGCACCATAAGATCGTTACGCAGCGTGTCCATGCGGCAGGTGGAAAAATCGCCATGCAAATTTTACATGCTGGACGCTATGCTTATAGCGCTGATTGTGTGGCGCCTTCGGCGGTGAAATCGCCAATTTCGCCCTTTATTCCGCAAGAGCTTGATGAGGCGGGGATCGAAAAACAAATTGCTGATATTGCCGCCACAGCCCTACGCGCCAAGCAGGCAGGCTATGATGGCGTGGAAATTATGGGCTCTGAGGGGTATTTCCTTAATCAGTTTTTGGTCACCCATACAAATAAACGCAGCGATCGATGGGGTGGCAGCTATGAAAATCGCATGCGTTTGCCAGTGGAAGTTGTCAAACGTGTGCGTGCCGCAGTTGGCAGCAAATTTATCTTGATTTACCGCCTGTCGATGATTGATCTTATTCCCAACGGATCCACGCATGATGAAGTGGTGCAATTGGCGCAGGCGGTTGAAAAAGCTGGGGCTAATATTCTGAACACGGGTATTGGGTGGCATGAAGCGCGGATTCCAACCATTGCCACCTCGGTGCCGCGGGCCGCTTTCGCTTGGGTGACCAAAAAGCTGATGGGAAAAACATCGATCCCGATCATAACCAGCAATCGGATAAACACCCCAGACGTGGCAGAAGATCTGATTTCCAGCGGGTGCGCTGATATGGTTAGCCTGGCGCGGCCGTTTTTAGCGGATCCGAATTTTGTGGCCAAAGCTGCGGCTGGCAAAGCCGCCGAGATTGCCCCGTGCATCGCGTGCAACCAAGCTTGTTTGGATCACACATTCAGCGGAAAAATCAGCTCTTGTTTGGTGAATCCAAGGGCCTGCTTTGAAAAAGAATTGGCCATTAAGCCCGCGGAAAAACCAAAAAAAATAGCGATTGTGGGGGCTGGGCCGGCGGGTTTGTCCTGCGCGATGACGGCCGCGCAATGTGGGCATCATGTGACTATATTTGACAAATCCGACCGTATCGGCGGCCAGTTAAATTTGGCCAAGCAAGTTCCGGGAAAAGAAGAATTCTGGGGACTTGTGGATTGGTTTGAAACGATGATGACCTTGTTGAAGGTGGATATGCGGCTGGGATATGAGGCAGGTGCGGCTGATTTTGAAGGGTTTGATGAAGTGATTATCGCCACTGGCGTAAGCCCGCGCGATCCTGCGATACCAGGGCAAACCGGGCGCAATGTGCATTCCTACATCGATGTGCTGAGCGGTAGGGTTAAGATTGGCGACAAAGCGATTGTGATAGGGGCAGGCGGTATCGGTTTTGATGTGTCTGAATATTTATTGCACCCCGTCGGCGACAGCCTGACGGAGAGCTTGCCAGATTGGATGCGCGAATGGGGCGTTGGAGACCCTGAGGAAACGCGTGGCGGCTTGGCCGCGGATGGCCCGCAACCCCAGGCGCCGGCGCGCGCGGTGACTTTGGTGCAGCGCAAGGCTGAAAAACATGGCAAGCGCCTTGGCAAAACAACCGGCTGGATCCATCGATCCGCGCTGCATATGAAGGGCGTGGAAATGATTGGCGGGGTGAATTACGAGGAAATCACCGAACAAGGATTGCGGGTGTCTTTTGGAGCGGCGCGCGAAACCCCGCAGATGATTGAAGCGGATGATATTATCTTATGCGCGGGCCAAGAGCCCGAGCGCAGCTTAGCCGATATCTTGATCCAGCACGGCCGCGCTGCACATGTAATTGGTGGTGCGGATGTTGCCGCCGAATTAGACGCCAAAAGGGCCATCGATCAAGGTGTTCGGCTTGCCTTATCGCTGTAGGGGAGAGGCGCGCATATCGCTTTTGCGTGCGCGTCGATAATGTGATTTAGCGTTGTAGCAAGACTTCAACGCGTTTGTTTTGGCGCCGTCCGGCTTCGCTGTCATTGTTTGCAACGGGGGATAAATACGCAACCCCCTGCGCCATAATCCGTGCCGGATCAATGCCAAATTCATCTGCCAGATAGCTTGCAACGGCCTGCGCCCGCCGTTTGGAGAGCGCCAAATTCACCTCGAATGAGCCCTTGTTATCCGTGTGGCCAACCAAGATTATATTTGCTTCTTTTTCAGTTTGCAGAAATTCAGCGAGGCTGATTAAGCTTTCAAAGGGCCCACGTCCCAAGGATTCGGAACCTGAATCAAACGCCAGCCCGCTTAAAATTGCAAAGCCGTTTTTGCGCAGCGCGGTGCGGACATCTTTGGTCGGTGGCGCAGCGTTGGTTTGGGCGCTGGGCAAGTTTGTCGTTTCTATTAACGTGCGCCCGCCAGCTTCAATGATTTGCAAAAACAGTTCATTTCCCGATTTGCTGAAAAGCAATGTTTTGATATGTTCATCTTTTTGCAGCGCGATAAACCGGTAACGAGTTGTATCGACATACATAAATGGCGGATCGATCACCTCTGTTGCAAATCGGAAGTCAAATCCCCCACACTCAGCAGATTGGCAATCGAGCAGCGCGTTAAACCCCATATTTTGTAACTGGCTTAAAATGGGCGCGGCAAATTGGTTGATTTCCAACAGGCTTTGCGGCAGTTTCCACGCCGATTTATGCAATTCGCCTGTCACTGTGCGGGTTTTCAGTGCAGCATTTTTCCAAATCTCAAGCGGCATATCATATTGGCCAAAAGCGTACGTTTCTGAAAACTGTTCAATGATTGGGTCTGGCAAAACCAATGGCGCTTGCGCCATTGCTGGTGCAATCAGGCAAACCTCAACCCAAAGGGCGAGCAGGATGCGGCTAACGGCTTTGGGCGTGATAGTCATCATTTGGCCGCATATCAACAGCGCTGGCGACCCGATTGGTCATGTTGAAAAAGCCGGCGACATTGGCAATATCCCAGATATCGCGATCACTAAAGCCAACATCACGTAGGGCTTGGCGATCAACCTCTTCAATCTCAGAGCTGTTCTTTGTAATTTTCTCGGCAAAGTCGAGCATTGCCCGCTGCCGTGGATCAAGCGGTGCGCTGCGGTAATTCATAACGATCATCTCCCCCAGGATCGGATCTTTGGACAAAGCGCGGATTGCCGCACCATGGGCGGTTAGGCAATAAAAACACCGGTTCACCGAAGAAACGACGACAGCGATCATTTCGCGCTCTAATTTGCTTAAACCGCTGGGGGCAAGCATCAAACTGTTATAAAGGCCGCTAAACGCGTCTAATTTTTCGACGTCAAACGCATGGGCTTGCAAGACATTTGGCACCATGCCCAGTTTTTCTTCGCACACATCAAAATATTTTTGCGTGGCCTCTGGCAAAGGGTCCATAGGTGGAAGGTTCAGCGCTGTGACCTGCGGCTTTGACGTCATTGAAGATCCCCTTTCAAACGGTAATGGTAGTGTCCCACATGTTTCATCCCGAGTGAAGAATAAAGGTTTTGTGCTTCGGAATTTTCTTTTGTGCAGGCCACGGCTAAAATGGAGCAGCCCTGACTTTGACCCCATAATGCAGCTTTGCGCATCGCCCATTTCGCCAGGCCTTGTCCGCGCTGCTCGGGTAAAATCATTAACGCATGCACCATGATCACAGCCCCATGACAGGCTAAAAATGCAGTGCCCGCCGCGCGCCCCTTCCAACGGATCAGAAGGCTGGTTTTAGCCTGTGTTGCACGGTCCATAACATTCATGCGTTGCGGGCCAACCCCGTCGAGCGCCCAAATATCTTTTTGGATTATCAAAGGAGGCCAAATCTCGAATAAGGTGGTTTTGGGAAGCGGTTGGTCGCATAAATCGGCCACCGGTTGGGCCAATAGATCGGTGGGATCAACAAGGTGATAGCCGCGCTGTGCAAGCGCTTTATCCAGCTCGCTTTGCCCCTCATCAATATGAAACAAAAGCGGTTGATTCAAATCGCGCAGTGCCTGCTCAGCCCCATCAATCTCTGGCGCGGTGGCCGAAATCTGATCGAAGGCCAAACGCGCGGCGCACACGCGTTTTCCGCCGCCATCCGATTGGAATATACGCCACGGGCCAAGCTCGAATTGTCGTTTGCATGGCCAGGTTCCTTCCAGCGCCTGCTTGGCGTTGTGAAATGGGCGTATCACGCGCCTAAATCAGCAGATAAAGCTTTGAAAGCGTTTTCTAACCGCTCAGGGTCGCTGCCTCTTATCACGATATTAGAGCCGTAAAGACCATTTTTTTGAAAAGGATAGGACCCAAAGGATAGATCGGGAAAGCGCGTTGCAAGCGCGCCTAGCGGCGCCGCAATATCACCCTCGCCGCGCTCAATTCGCAGGGTTTTACTTTGCAGCGGTGCACCCCCTGTGATCTGTGGTAGAACGCTGGCGACCATGGCTTTAAAAACAGATGGCACTCCGGCCATTACATGCACATTGCCAAGCGTGAAGCCGGGCGCGGTTGAAACCGGGTTTTCAATCAGGCTTGCCCCTTCTGGTATCCGCGCCATTCTCAGCCGGGCAGCGTTGAGTTCGCTGCCTTGACGTTCATAATGGGCCTCTAGCAGGGCACGCGCATCCGCGCGAATATCGATGGGTGCGTTGAAGGCCGCAGCGATGCACTCGGCGGTAATATCGTCATGTGTTGGCCCGATACCCCCTGACGTAAACACCATGTCATAGGTTGCTGAAAGGCTGCTTGCGGCCTGTTTGATGGCATCAGCATCATCGCTGACCACGCGCGCTTCTTTTAGATCAACACCGGCATCTGTGAGCGCGGCGGCCAAATACTGCGTATTCGTATCTTGGGTTCTTCCGGAAAGAATTTCATCTCCGATGACAAGCATCGCGGCTGTTGGGTTTTGCATATTTTATCCTTAGAAGCAGAGAATATCAGAGGCTTGGCAGAGTTTCTTGAAAGGGCAAGGCCCATTGACGTGGCACCATTTTATCGTGTGATTTTGGATTTTAAAGAAGTCGATCTGATGGTGCTAGCAGCTCTTTTTCGGCCAAAGAGAATTGTTTAATTTTTTGCATCAGCATATCGGGTTCGATGCCCAATTTGCCCGCGGCTTTTTCAACATTTCCTTCGGTTTCGTTCAAGGCGGCGACGATCAAATTCTCTTCAACATCGGCAAGAAATTCATGCAGGTTCAAAGGTTGATCTGCCGCAAAAAACCGAGATTGTTCAAGCAATGTCTGCTTTGTATCAAGAAACGGAGTGCTTGGTGATTGATCTTGTAGCGCACCATCCCAAAAGGTTGCCTGATCTTTAACCGTCGAAACACCGTCATGGAAATTTGGCATGAGCGGTTCAATTTTTTGAATTCCGAGCCGTTCACCGCTGTAAAGAACCGAACATTTTTGCAAAAAATTAGCGAGTTCCCGAATATTCCCTGGCCAATCATATTGCTGTAGAAACGCAATTGCATCGGGCTCAAAGCTGACGGGTAATATTTTCTTTTCGGTTTTCTTTAAGCGCATTGAGAGCACGGTGATGAGCTCTTCGATATCTTCAACGCGCTCTGCAAGGGGAGGGTTCGCAATCGTGTAAACTGCAATTCTGTACAGAAGATCAGCACGAAATTCTCCGCGTCGGGCCATTTCACCGATATCCGTATGGGTTGCACAAACCAATCTGAAATCTACGGGAATAGATTTTTCTGAGCCAATTTTCTGAACGGTTTTGGTTTCTAGAACCCGCAGCAGTTTCGCTTGAAGTGACAGTGGCATATCCCCGATTTCATCAAGGAACAGCGTGCCGCCTCCTGCGTCTTCTACTTTGCCTTTGCGCCCCTTATCTGCCCCGGTGAAAGCGCCCTTTTCATATCCAAATAATTCCGCTTCCAGAAGCTCGGCGGGGATTGCAGCAGAGTTGACGGCAATGAATTTTCCGCTGCGCCCGGACAGTTTGTGAATGCCTTTTGCGATAAGCTCTTTGCCGGACCCGGTTGGACCCACGGCCATAACGCTGACTGGAAACGGGGCGGCAAGCTCAATATGTTTGCGCACATCCTGAATTTTTTCGGAAGATCCTGCGATTAAATTCTCAAGGAATTTTGATCCGGCCATGAAGTCTGTCGATCCTTGGGCATGCGTTGCGTATAACACGGTTTTCGCATCATTTTGATATGTTGGCCAGAACAATACGTTAATTCGCGCGCTTCTCAGAAAACTTTGGGCTTTTAAGCATCATTTCCACCGCGTCGGCATATTAAATTTACCTTAAAAATACGCTTCTTTGATCACAGGTATTTTTTGGCACGCTAATTGCCTGTTATATCCTGAAGGAGAAAAAAATGCTGTATTCACTACACGTTTCTGATTTTAAATTTGCTGGAAAACTGTCGCAGATTCTTCAGAATTATCAATGCAGCATTGTTGAGCATTCTGAAGTGAAAGAGACATGGGATGCCCAAGGACAAAAAGTAAAAGCCATTTTGAGCGCCGCATTTGAGCAAAAACTAGGCGGTCTGAAAGCGGTTGTAGAGATGGTGAAAAAACGCGGCGCGAAATCGATTGTGATCGTGGATGAAGCAGCTGAGGCTTTTCGCGTCGAACGCTCGATGAATGGCGCTTTGCTGCGCGTCTCGATGCCAATCGTCTCAGATGATATGGCACAATCCTTTATCTTCGCGCTTGTTGCGAGTTTCATCACCGATGGGGATAGCACGATTGCCGCAGATCCGGTTTCGGTTGATCTGCTTAAATTGGGTGATCGCGTTGCCAGGGCACAGGTGAATGTGTTCGTGAATGGCCCAACGGGCAGTGGCAAAGAGGTTTTGGCGCAGTATATTCATAAAAAGTCTTCGCGGGCTGAAAAGCCCTTTGTCGCCATCAATTGCGCGGCAATCCCAGAAAATATGCTGGAAGCGCTTTTATTCGGCCATAAAAAAGGCGCCTTTACCGGGGCTTCAACATCCAGCGATGGTATTTTTCAAGCAGCGGATGGCGGCACATTGCTGTTAGATGAAGTTTCGGAGATGTCGATGCCGCTGCAAGCCAAATTGCTCCGGGTGTTACAGGAAAGATCTGTTGTTCCTTTGGGGGCTTCGGCGCCAATCCCTGTGGATGTGCGCACGCTGGCGACGTCCAACCGAAATATACCGATGGAAATCCGGCGCGGGCGGTTCCGCGAAGATCTTTATTTTCGCTTGAACGTGTTTCCTTTGGCCACCAAGGCGCTGAACGAACGCTTGCAAGATATCATTCCAATTGCTGCCGAATTGCTGGTGCGCCATCAAAGCGATTTAGAGAATTTTCCAACGATTTCTGGCCCGGCCTTGCAGCGTTTGCTGGAGTATACATGGCCTGGGAATGTGCGCGAGCTGGAAAATGTCATTCAACGCGCAACTGTGCTGCGCAATAGCAATATTATCGAATTTGAGGATATTATGATCGATACGCCGAGCCCGGAATATCATCTTGATGAACCTCTCGTATCGCATGTTTGAGGAGAGATAGGTCATGTCCGCTATTTCAGGTGTCAGCAGCTTGCAGTCGATCCAATCGTCACAAGCCAACGCATTGGCCAAAACCGATTCTATGAAGCTTAAACTGGCTGAGGCCACGGGCTTTAAACCGGCTGGCGTGTCTTTTGCCGAGCGGTTGGGCGAGTCTTTGAATTCTGTGGCTGAGTCGCAAAACAAAGCCGCTCAATCTGTAAAAGATTACGAATTGGGCCGCGAACAAGACCTTTCAAAAGTAATGGTTGAGCAGCAAATTTCATCGCTTGGCTTTCAATTAACGTTGAATGTCCGAAACAAAGCCCTCAGCGCGTATAAAGAAATCATGAATATGCCTGTTTAATGGAAGAAACGTGTGAATAATGACTGAATTAACAACCAATACGGATTATCCAGCGGCGCAACAGGGCGGCATGTTGCCAGCTATTAGATCATCTTTCAAACAAGCCGATAGCTTTTATCGTCAACCTGCTTTTCAACGAGCGCTGCCTAGTATTGCAGCGGCTGTAGTGGCGATTGTGGGTCTTATTGTCTACGTTGCCATTCAAACACCAGACCGCACAACGCTGTTTGCCTCATTGAGCGAAGGCGAAAAAGCCCGCGTTTTTGATGCGCTGAAAAATAACGGTATGGATGTACAAATTGACCCGGCCACCGGTGAATTAACCGTCCCGGTAGATGATTATCACAATGCTAAATTGAATTTGGCGTCGCAAGGTATCCCGATGCAAGCGCCGACGGGCTCATCAGCTTTGAATGACATGCCAATGGGCACAAGCCGGTCTGTAGAAGCCTTAAAAATCAAACAATCATTAGAATATGAACTAGCCCGTTCCATCACTGAAATAGAGTCGATCACCAATGCACGCGTCCATCTGGCTATCCCAGAGCGGTCTGCATTTGCACGCAATACCCAAGAGCCAAGCGCATCGGTGTTTATAGAACTTGCATCTGGAAGAACGCTGAGTTCGACGCAAGTGGAAGCGATTGTGAATTTAGTGTCTTCATCCGTACCAAATTTGGGCAAGAGCAAAGTGTCGATCGTGGATCAGGCGGGGCGCTTGCTGTCAAATTCTATTGAGGATGCGGCGTCAACCGCGTCTGAGTTGCAATTTCAATACCGGATGCGGATTGAAGATATTTACCGCAGCCGGGTGGAACGCCTGCTAACGCCGATTGTCGGTCCTGGAAACGTATCAAGCCAAGTGAATATTGATATAGATTTCACCACATTGGAGGTGACCGAGGATCGGGTACTGCCTGACAACGTTCTGTTGAGCCAACAAAAAAGTGTTGATGAACAGGTGGCGAACAGAGCCCGAGGTATTCCGGGATCAGTTGGCAATACGCCGCCGGCGCAAAGCAATTTTGATGCGATTGGAAATGAAACTGATGTCATAGGAACTGACGCAGATGCAGCAGAGGAAGCTCCCGTAGCCGATGCCGCGCCGCAGGTGGATGATCTAAACGCTGTGCCCGGAGATGCGAACACTGGCAATACTGTTGCGGATTATGCGCTTCCAGATGCGCCCAAAAAAGCCAAGACGGTACAAAAAGCAGATCCCATGATGCGGTCGAGCAGCGAAGTTCAGAACTATGAGGTTAGCCGCCAGATTTCTACGCGTAAAATGCCGTCGGCGAAAATTCAAAAAATTACCGTCGCCGTATTATTGCGTGAACAAATGCTCGTGGGCCCCGATGGTCAATCGCAAGTTCAAAAGATCAGCGCTGAGGAAAAACAAGAAATTCAAGCTTTGGTGACCAATGCATTGGGCCTGACGCCTGAGCGTGGGGATATGGTGATTATTTCTAGCCGTCCATTCATGACCAAAATTGTTGATGGAGTGGTTATTGAATGGTACCAAGAGCCATGGGTGCGTGACTTGATGAATAAATCTGTGATGTTGTTAATCATTGCTGTGGTTTCGTTAGGAATTCTTCGTCCCTTGATGGCGCGTCTGCTAACGCCATCTCAAGATGCTTTGAAAGCCTCTTTTGCAGATCAAAATATGGCAGAGCTCGAGGCTATGGATTTGCAGGACGGACAATCGCTTGAAGATCTGAAAGCCAAGTTGAAGCCTAAGAAAACGGCGATTTCAGCTGAAATGTTAGATACGGCGAATTCTTATGATGATAAGGTCGCATTGATCAGAATGATGGTGGGGGACGAAGCCGGCCGGGTGTCTAATGTATTTAAGGCGATGATGGAAAAAGACATGAACGTGATTTGATGAAGGTAGCGGAAGATGGCTGAGGCAGTAGGCGTAGAAGAAGAAGTGATCGAGCTGACAGGAACGCAGAAATCTGCGATCCTAATGATGCTGCTGGGCGAAGATGAAGCGGCAGAGGTGTTGAAAAATCTATCGCCTCGAGAAGTCCAACATCTTGGAACCGCAATGTATTCGGTGGCCACGGCCGATCAAGAAACGGTGAATTCGGTTCTCGATGAATTCTTAGAAATTATCAAAAAGCAAACCAGTTTGGGCTTAGGAGCCGGTAATTATATTCGTAATGTGCTGCAAAAAGCGCTTGGTGATGATAAGGCGCAATCAGTTCTTAGCCGCATTACACCCGCCAGCAGTGAGCGCCCGATTGAAATTCTAGATTGGATGGATGCACGCTCGATTGCGGAATTGGTGCAAGATGAGCATCCGCAGATCGTTGCGTTGATCGTATCCTATTTGGATTTTGGTTTGGCTTCGGATGTATTGGGGCTTTTGGATACGCAAATGCAATCGGAGGTGATCATTCGTATTGCCACATTGGAAATGGTGGATCCGGCGGCACTTAAAGAACTTGAAAAAGTGATGCAAAGTAAATTCAAAGCGAATACCAGCTTGCGGTCATCACAAGTGGGCGGCGTGAAAGCAGCCGCTAAAATTATGAACTTCACCAAAGAAACGATGGAAAAACGCATTCTGAATGATGTCAAGAAAGCCGATAAAGATCTGATGCAGGCAATCCAAGACAATATGTTTACCTTTGACAATCTGGGTATGTCAGATGATCGCTCGTTGCAGACCTTGCTTAGAAGCGTTGAGATGGAGGATCTTATCCTGTCGCTCAAGGGTGCTGATGAGTTCCTGAAAGATAAGCTCTTTGGTTGTATGTCAACGCGGGCTGCGGCCAATATTCAAGATGAAATGGAAGCTCTTGGTCCTATTCGACTGACTGAAGTGCAAAATGCGCAAAAACGTATTATTGCCGTGGCGCGCAAAATGTCTGATGAAGGCACGATTGTTCTGGCCGGTCGCGGCGGGGATGAAATGGTATAACCATGAGCAATGTGAGCGAAGATTTTGCGGTTTTAGACAAGACCAACCATAAAAAAATGGCAGCGGCTGTGAAGGCGGCCATGGATGCAGATTTCAAGGTTGAAGAAAAATCTTTGAACGATGCAGAACGGACGTTTAAACGAAAATCTATCGCGCATTTTGTAAAAGCCAAACTCAGCTTAGAAGAGTTGCGCCAAGGTGGAGCCGCCGCCGCTGATACGCCGGCGCCGGAATCTGCAGACACATTAAGTGAGCCGCAAGGTGACGCGCAAATGGCTGTTGATGCGGGTCAAACGGTATCTGGCGTTGAAGCTGCAGAGGATATGGATGCGCTGACATCTTTGCTGGAAGAGGAACCGCAAACCGAAGTGGCTGTAGAGGCTGAAGCGGGGGCGCAAGCCTCTGCCGCGAGCGCCGAGCCTGAAAATCAAACCCAGATTTCCGCTCCTGAGCTCGAGCAGGAAAAAAATGCCGCTTATGAGGAGGGTTTAGCTGCAGGCCGCGCCGCTGCTTTAAGCGAACTTGAAGAGCAGAGGCTGGAACAATTGGGCGTGCTGAAATCAATCGCGGATCGTTTGCAAAATGAAGCCGCGTTTGATTTTGAGAATGTTTCACAAAAAGTGCTTGAAACCGTCTATAATCTGTCGAGCGAGCGCTGTGGGCTGGGTTTGGATGCCAATCCCGAGGGGTTTTTAGCCCATGTTCAAAAAAAATTAGATCAAGTTCAGCTTTTGGCCGACCATAAAAAGGTGTTCTTCAATGCCGAGGATCTAGAAAGTCTTCAGAAATTCGATGAATTTGAAGGGATTTTTAACGGCGTCGAAGTGCATCAAGACCGTGAGTTGAAGCGCGGGGATGTGATCGTAAAAGTGGGCGGTGTTGAAATTCGCGACACACCGTTCTCAGATTTTGAAAAGCAGAGCATCGATGAATGATTTCACCAATGAGCTTTTGCGCGATCTGGATCGTCGGCTGCAACCGAGCAAAAAC
>Ga0102814_10002566_pt1 | contig 12244 bp, 7 predicted proteins | sample ColrivemetaGS741_FD_79112 | JGI IMG/M metagenome (GOLD analysis project Ga0102814, IMG submission 79112) | Estuarine microbial communities from the Columbia River estuary - Flood tide ETM metaG S.741 | ecosystem: Environmental > Aquatic > Marine > Intertidal zone > Estuary | place: USA: Columbia... | reverse complement strand
GTTTCACAACTACGCTTTTGGCAGAAGCGTTCTCTAATCCGACTCGTAAGATTTTTCCATAACCACTCCACAATTCTTGAATTATTTCTTTTTCAATTAAAGAAGATGCGCCAGTTTTTTGAAGAATGATGGATTTGAAATGATTGTTCATAAGGTGCAAAGGTAACCTTTTTGGGCTTTGCATTCGAATGGAAATTGTGGATTTAACAGATCTGAATTCTTTAAAACAGAGCTATGGTTAAAGTTCTTTTTCTAGAGAGTAGCAATTTGTTGAATAGTTAGTGTTTCGTGTTAAAATGGAGGTGGCACTGTATTCAATTGTTTTATGGTTAAGGTATGCATATTAAATGCTTTCCATTCATTTGTAATGTATTTCAATCTCCCAATTCCGATATCTGCATTTGTATTAAAATTATCCCAAACGGCAGTGTTACTTTTCCAATAATCTCCTCCAACACCAAGCATGAAATTTGCAAGATTTCTGTCATCAGTACCTTTAGAGTCATGTAATATCAATCTAGCTTCAACACTTATCCAAACTCCATTTATTGTTTGTGGATTCATAGTGGTTCTGCCATTAGATGGCCAAAAATGAAAAATATAACCGTTTCTAAACTGTATGGATATCCCGCCACTATTTTCTTGCCTGATTTCTGCTTTAATGTTAAAGTCTTCACTATAGTCTTCGTAATAATGATTCCCAAAGATTTCGTCAGAAGAAGCCCAATTGATCCATTCATTTTGGTCGTTTAAATACCACGCTTGAATATGTTTAATTTGAATTCTTGTATTTGAAACTAGAATAGGATTAGGATCTCTATATACTTGCCCCCAAGGGATCATTGAAAACCAATCGGTGGGTGGTTTATTACCCATCCCAATTCTAGGAGAACTGCTCCAGTCAACAGAAGTGGGTAGCCCATTTAGAACCCCTTCATGAGGTAAAATCATATCACCCTTGATGATTTCTAGACTATTGATTTTATTGACTTCTGATGAATCTCCATTTAGCTCTTTATCACATGTAGAAAGTAGAAAAAATGAAAGTAATACAAATATAATTCTCATATTAGTTTGTTTTACTGTAACAGTACAATAGCTAATGTAAAGAGGAATTCGATTTGAAAAAACTAGTGAATGGTTTTTGTATTCATTAACAAGTTTCGCAACAACTTCTCATTTCAAGGAATCCACAGTAAATATTTTCAACTCTAAATATTTTTACCCTTTTTAGAATGTAGATTAATTAATTACCGTTTGTAACACTTTATCTATCTCTTCAAAATCGGCGGGTTTCATGAAGTATTGAATAATCAAGTTTGAATCCAAAGCTTCCTGAATTTCATCGTTAATGGAATATCCTGTTAAAATGAAATATTTTTTATCCGGGTAACTTATTTTGGCTTCACGGATGAACTCTAAACCCGACATTGAAGGCATTTTCATATCACTTATTACAATGTCAATTTTGGGATCCTTTTGCTCGCTTTTTATAAGCGCAATCTCTGCTTCTTTTTGAGCATTAATACATCACCTGTTGTAATAAAGTACTCCCCAAACGGTACGCTACTCATACTAAGGTATTGATTCGTTGGCTCAAAATAGTTAACCCGTTTTTTTGCTTGCCCAGTTTTAAACAGGCCCTTAATTAAGGGTGGAAATTGCATAGTTGCATCAAGTCCAACTATTTCATTGGTTGTTTTTCCCAAAACTTGTTCTTTTGTCATTTTCCAAGCTTTTAATGCAGAAGGAATGGCACCAGCTAATTTCCAAGTATTTATATCTCCATTCGTATCTCTTACTATTTTCCATAGATGAACTTCATCTACTAAGTTTTCAATGAGTTTTTTATACTTTTCTTCACTAGTCTAAAGTTGAGCTCAATTTATTATTGCCATCAATTGGGTTACTTATTTCGTTTATATCCACTTTTTTTTTCGAACTCTGATCGAATTTAACCTAAATCTAAATACGTTCAAGGGGCAATTAGTAGAGTTGCAAGTTCAACAATTGTTTGAATAATTTACCATATCTAAGTAGTAGCTATACACCTAGAATTACTTACAGAAACAGTGAAATAAAGCTAGAAACAACTAGTCGTTATCAACTTCATTACGATACCTTGCTCTTGGATAATCAGACATACGTTTAGTCTCATTTTTTAATTCATGCAAAGCGTTTTTTGCTATCCACTTTGCTGAATGACTTTCAAATTCTAATAATTCTAGGGCGATTTCTAAGGCTCTTTTGTTTAAGTCGATGTTTCGTTTGCCAATATTACGCAATGCCCAGTTCACGGCTTTCTTCACATAAAGTCTCTCATCATTAGCTTCTCTTTTAATAATCGGGAAGAAGGTTTCAAATAACTCATTCTCAGATTTCTTATCAGCCATACAGTATGCAGCCATAATGGTAAATCCTGATCTTTTTTCAAATTCTGGGAGTCTTTTTGTCCATTCAATAATTTTAGCATGGGCAAACTTACTTTTAGCAAAAAGTCCCATGGAAAAGCTGTCACATATTTCCCAATTTTCAAATGTTTGAACCCATTTTTCCATGAGCTCTTCTGTTACATCTTTTGGTTTAAACATTTTGCTACATAAAAGTCGCCCTTCATAAATACCACTGTCAAAAAGCTGCAAGGCGAGTTCATTGTCATGTCCTATTTCTTTGGCAATCCGATTCAAGTCCTTATGATAAATACCTAATGAATTGTTCGAAATAACGCCAAATTTTTTCTCCTTGAACAGTACTTTTTCGGCATCTTGTAGGTCATAAAGACGTTCTATGAGTTCAGTATAAGTCATTTATATTTATGAATTTAGTTCAATTGATTGCTAAAAATAGTACTCAGTAGCTTTTGTATTTAGCTTTTTAGAGTATACTCACTTATTATCACTTAAAGTTTTTTATTAGCTAATCTAAAATGATTTTAGAACACTTTCCTACTTTAGTTAGTGTTAAATAAAAATCCTACAAACCGATCAATTTTGTACATTCACTTATGATGACAATTCCGAGACAAGGGGTTGACGATCCAATTGTATTATGAACTATTTCATTCGTTTTAATTTTTCTTTATTGAGGCATAAGCTGATTTTTAGAATACTGCTCATTGGCTTCATTAGCGCATTGTTTTCACCTTATGCACTTGCACAAACACCAGAGATTTATGTAAATGAGGTGCAAGCCTCTAACGTTAGCACATTTCCGGATATCGTCGATTTTGGAGATTTTTCCGATTGGATTGAGTTGTATAATAATCAAACGACGCCAGTGAATATTGGCGGATTTTATATCACCGACGACAGAACTACGCCTAAAAAATGGCAAATTCCAATCAATACTATCATTCCAGCCAAGGGATTTTATCTTGTATGGGCAGACGATTTTAATGATATTCCCGGTAAAAATTATATTCGTAATTCATGGCCAAATAATATTCCATATACCACTCAATGGGGACACACCAATTTTAAGTTAAGTAAAGAGGGAGAGTCTGTAATACTATATACTTCATCAGGAGTTTTGGTCGACTCATTGGCCTTTGTAAATCAAATAGAAGATGTCTCTTTTGGTAGAAAACCAGACGGTTCAAGCAATCTATTTCTTTTTGGAGAACCAACTCCCAAAGCATCAAATACGACAGAAGGAATTAACTCTACCATCTACGCAAAAGATGTAATTTTCTCTAATGTTGGAGGGTTTTATGATGCGCCACTTTCTTTGTCGCTTAGCTCGACAGATGGTTCAGGAATCGTTAGATATACAACAAACGGATCGGAACCAACCAGCAAATCATCAGTATTTTCTTCGCCGATTTTTGTTTCCAGTACCACCATAATTTCAGCCCGAGTATTTGAAGCCGGCAAACTTCCCGGGACTGTGGTTTCAAGTAGTTATTTCATCAATGAAGAACGGACTCTACCCGCATTTTCCATCATTGCAGAACGTGATTATGTGATGGGAAGAGAGCGCGGCATTTATCTCAATTCTCTAAAGGACAAAGAAATTCCGGTCAATTTGGAATTCTTTCCAATAGATGGTGGAGTAGGTTTCTCTCAAGGAACTGGAATGAGAATAGGAGGAGAGAACATCTACCGCTTCGCTCAAAAACCTCTTAATATTTATGCGCGAGGCGACTATGGTGAATCTCAAATTGACTATAAAGTGTTCGATCATTTGCCTTTTCAAGCTTATAAGCGTCTGTATTTGAGAAATAGTGGTGATGATTTACCTTATACGATGATTCGAGATGGCATGATTTCTAGCCTAATTAGAGACGATGTATCCAATTCCGTACAAGCCTATAGGCCAACTGTTTTATACCTAAATGGAGATTATTGGGGCATTTATAATCTTCGCGAAAAATTGGATAACCAGTATTTCTCTCTTCATTACAACACTTCTCAAGCCGATTTGGATCACCTCGAATCCGATAACACAGTTATAGAAGGTGACGCTACCGATTATGTGCAATTACTTCAGTTTGCGGGAACCAATGATTTAAGTGATCCTACTAATTATGCTCATGTCGACTCTTTGGTTGATATTCGTAACCTCATGGATTTTGTGATTGTTCAGTCGTATTTGGCAAACCAAAGTTGGAGCCATAATAGAGAAGTATGGCGAGATCGTGGCGGCGAGAATAAATGGCGCTGGGTATTGGTAGATATGGATCGTGGATTTAATACCAGCAGAATCTCAACCAATCAAATCAATGATATTTATTCTAATTTTGAGCTTTTTCGATATTTGACCTCCAATTCGTCGTTTAAAAATGAATTTGTCCAACGGTTTTCTGAACGGGTAAATTCAACATTTGCAGTAGATCGAGTTGTTTCCCTAATTGATAGTCTGCAAGCGCAAATAGCTCCAGAAATGCCTAGGCAAATCGAGCGGTGGGGGCATTATATCGATTCCTTGTCAATAAACGATTGGGGGAATTATACTGGCGTGCCTTCAATGGATTCTTGGAATTCAGAAGTTCAGAAATTTAGAACCTTTGCCGAACAACGCCCTCCCAATGCGCTTGGTCATCTCGCGAATCAATTCGGCTTAGGTGGTCGGTCAACATTAACAATTACTTCCAATATTGATAATCAAGGTAAAGTAGATATAAACGGATTTTTCAAAGATATTGGCGTTTCTGGAACTTATTTTGATGGAGTTCCAATTCCCTTAACTGCGTTTGCTCCACCGGGTTTTGTCTTCAAATCCTGGAAATTATTAGGAGCGAATAACGTAGATGTGGTATTGCCTCGAACCAGCAATTGGAAATATTATGATGAGGCCACAGTTCCTGCAAACTGGAATTCGAAAAGCTTTGATGATACCTCATGGAAATCTGGCAATGGGATTTTGGGATATGGAGATAATCAGACTACCAAAATTGGGTATGGTGGTAATGATCAGAATAAATTTATTACTTCGTATTACAGATCAACTTTTGATGTAGAAAATCTACAAGGCATAACAGGAGTGAACCTTCACCTACTGTATGATGATGGAGCTGTGGTCTATTTAAATGGATCAGAAGTTCTAAGAGTGAATATGCCGTCGGGAACCATAAGCAGCAATACCGAAGCTAGTTCTGCAGTTGGCGGCTCAAGCGAGGTAAGCTATTTTGATTTCACAGCAGATCTTTCCGCTTTGCAAACAGGAACGAATGTAATCGCAGTAGAAGTCCATCAAAGCTCTCCTAATAGTAGTGATGTAAGTTTTGATTTAGAGGTAAGTTTAGAGTCAACAAATGTGAGTGAAAATCCTGTGGTTGTATCGACGAATGAAGCATTTAACTTCACTATGTCAGGAGATTCTCAATTGATGATAGAGTTTGAAGTTACAGGTCAGAATTTTATTGCCCAGACTATTTCCGAGCCAACTACTTTAAGTGTCTCAAATTCCCCGTATTTCATTGCAAATAACGTAACGGTCACATCATCAGGAATCCTGACCATTGAAGCTGGCGTAGAAATTCTCGTCGAAACGGACAAAGGGATTTTTGTGAACGGGGAAATACATTTTAATGGGACGTCTGAGAGCCCCATAACTATTCGATCATTCTATCCGGAAAACGAATGGTTGGGAGTGTTTTTTGATAATACTAAAGCTCCTTCATCTTTAAACAATGTTCATATATCTCAAGCCAAAGGCATTCTCAACGACGAGAATTTCTTCGCGGCCGTTTCTGCTTTAAACTCCGAAGTGATGTTGAATGGAGTTCAAATAACAGACATTCAGCAGGCCATTTCTTCTCAGTACAGTTCTATGAAAATTCTAAATAGCCTTATTTCCAATGTCACTCTAATCGGGGATTACGTAAATGTGAATGGAGGAAAGTTGTGGATTGAAGACAGCATTTTTGAAGGAAACAATATCGATGATATGGATGCGATTGATATTGGATTTATGAACGACACCACTCTTATCAAAAATAATATTTTCAGAAATTTTGTGGGCAGTAATAGCGACGGAATAGATGTCGGCGATTCATCAAAAAGTGTGCAAATTATCTCCAATTATATTACAAACTGTGGTGATAAAGCTGTTTCGGTTGGGCAAGGTTCGAAAGTCTATATGTCTCACAATTCCATTTCGAAATGTAATCTTGGCGTGGGAATTAAAGATGCCGGATCGTATGCAAAGATTGATAGAAACACCTTTTATGGAAATAATATCGGTGTGTCAATTTATGAGAAAGTGCTGAATCGTGGTGGCGGTTCTGCGGATATTACCAATACCGTTTTTGAAGGAAATGCCAACTCTGCAGTTAGAGTAGATAAGTTTTCTTCGGCCACAATTGCCTATTCGATAAGTGATACTGAATTGATGGAAGGTGTAAATAATTTACACGCAGATGCAAATCTCATCAATCCGGAAAATGGAAATTTCTATCCTCAAATAGTCTCACCTGCAATTGATGCAGCCGATCCAGCAGCAACGCGCGATTCCGACGGTTCTCGTGCTGACATGGGAGCTTTCAGTTATCGGGGATTTATTGATCGTGGCTTGGTCATAAATGAGATAAACTACAATTCCAGTGATGCGTTTAATCCTGAAGATTGGGTTGAATTCTACAATAATAGCGGACGTGATTTAAATATTTCGGGCTACACTTTTGTAGATGGTTCCTACAAACAAACCTATGTTTTTGATCCAGAAACCTCGCTTTCTTCTCATAATTACATTGTGGTTTCCAGAGTTCTAAGCTTATTCAGTCCACTTTTTCAGAATGTGAAAAACGTTGTTGGACCTATGACGACTGGCTTGAGTGGTTCAGGCGAATCCTTATATCTTTATAGCAACGATGGTTTCTTAGTCGACTCCGTAGCCTACTCAGACAAATCTCCTTGGCCAAAAGGTTCCGACGGTGGTGGAGCAACATTGGAACTAATCAGCCCAGATTTGAATAATGCCATCGCTAGTAGTTGGAAAGATTCCCCAAATCATGGAACGCCGGGACAAAACAATTCTACCTACAGTTCAATAGATGGAGTGGGAGTTCCAACGCAATTTGCCTTGAACCAAAATTTCCCAAATCCCTTTAATCCATCAACCACCATCAAATTTCAACTTCCAGTTAGCGGGAATGTTGATTTACGGGTTTATGATATTGTTGGTAGAGAGGTAGCCGTACTTGTGAATGCTGAATATCAGTCAGGATTTTTTTCCATTGAGTTTGATGCTGCGGGATTGTCTTCTGGGGTGTATATCTACCGCTTACAAGTATCTGGAGCGACTTTTGTAAAAAAGATGGTTTTGTTGAAATAGGGTAGCCGAACTGAGAAAATGTTACAGAGTATTATTTTCAGAATAGTTAAATATTTGTTGGATGCAGTTCTTGGTAGGATTAATAGCCCGCTAATTTTATTATTTCATTTGGCATAAGCTCACTTAATTCTAAAATGGTTTTTCCAGACTTGATCATTGTTTTTCTTGCCAAATAATTTCCAGTCCGATAGCCAATATAGGTCCTGCCATCAGGGTGTTCACCCATTACCCAATCAGAATAACTTACATTGAGCGGAAGCGCCAAAATCTCTTTTACCCAATTATCCGCCTCATCAGTATAGGCGTTACCCTCATTTATATTTCCTGTATATATTTCAGTAAACGCAACAGCTAATCCTTCATTAACCATTGCATTAGGAATTCCATAACTAAATTTGTTATCCTGAATAGCCCAACCACGGTATAAATGATGGAATTCGTGATAAATTGTAGACTTTATGCCTTGGTATGTAGAATCAATTACTCCTCCTTTGTATTTGTGTGAAATTTGAACAAGGACTAATGGAGGCTTATTGCTTTCAGTCCGTCCCGTTACTCCGCTAACAATATCAAGATCCCAATCCACCGCTTCCACAATTACTTTTATACTATCCGGAAGGTTTGGTAAAAGATGTCGAACCTCTTTTTCTGAATTGCTTATTACTCCACGTATGAAAGCTTTTTGAGGTTCCGAAAATGTAAAAGAGTCTTCTTGAAAGGTAACCGAAACGGTCACATGTGGAGATTTCTTCAAATTTGAATTACAGGAAAAAAGAATTAAAGCTGGAAAAATTAAAACAAGACTTCTCAGTAAATTCATGTGGTTGAGTTAACATTAACATTTTATTTTCGTTAACACGCTTCTAAATTGGTAAAGTTACAAAAGTGGTAGTGTATAAAACGCTTGTAAAGTATTGGGAAAGCTATTGTTTACACTTGTCATTAAAAAGTTAATTTCTTTTCAACTTTAGAAGTAGGCATAAAAACTTAATACAATGGCATATAATGATTCAGGAATAAATTCCAAAGAAGTAGGAAAGTATTTTTATTCATTGTTAAGTAAGTCATTATTAATGCTGATTCCGAAATTCATTAATAAATCTATTGTTGTTTGTGGTAAAAATAAATCAAGCCCATTAAGATCATTATTTTTTATTAGGTCTCGTACCTTTTTTGCACTGATGGGGCCGGTTTGATTTTCCATTCTTTGGATTTCAACCACTTCGATTCCTTCTGGTGGGAGTGTTTTCTTCATAATCTCATGTTGAAAACTAGTTGTTTTGCAGAAGGGTTCTGTTCCTATGAATCTTTTTTTGATATTTAAAACAGGGGCTATGTAGTTGAGGAAGATTTCAAAATCATAGTCTACATTCATTGATGGATTGAAGACTTCTTCTTTGTTAAAATAGTCGGGAAACGTCATCGATGAAACGACAAATTTACCTGTTGGTACAACAATTACATTCTTTATGTCTTTAACTCCTTCTTTAACCATCTCAAATCGTTGCTTAAAAGGGAAAGTGCTCTTGTTTTCTTCAAGAACAAAAACATACAAGTTATCTACCATTTGTGAGGCTTTAGATATAAGATGTTGATGCCCCAATGTAAAAGGGTTGCAATTCACAGCGGCAAACCCATTATTTCCAGGCTTAAATTCAGATTTTAAAAAATCAATATATGCTGGGAAGCTTTTGTCAATTTTAAGAAGGGCTTCTCTAAATTTATTTTGACTAAATTGGGCAAAGATTTTTTTTTCGTCATCTGAATAGGGAAATTCAGTGTTGCTTTTTTTATCGCTCTGCATTTCCTGGATTTTTTTAGCAATTAATTCAGCAACTGCTTTATTTCCGACTGGAGTCAAGTGAGAACCACTATCGATAAATACATCACCATAATTATGAGGGCGAGCAAAAATGGTTGATAAATCTAGTAGATTAAAAATCTTTACTATTTCAATTTTATCATCTTTGGAAATTGGTTTAAAACTATATAAAATAACGATATCTCCCTGGCATATTTTAGTGTCAAGTATAGCAAGAGCAGAATTTTCAAGATTGCCCCCTCTTAATCCTCTGTTGTGAATGGTACTAGTAGGATTATTTATTTGGGTTTCTAAAAATGATGATAAGGTTTGCGATTCTTCGCAACCAAAAGAGTAGGCTACAGATGAGCCAAATAAATAAATAGCAGGGCCAATTGGTTTGGTTTCTTTTTTTAATCCTTGACGATATCCCTGTTTTACAGAAACATAGTTGTTTTCAAAATCGGCATTTATGTAATAGGTTTTCTTCAGCTTATTGGTTGGGCCTGAAAATATTTCACGAGTATACTTAGTGTTTAATTTTTTAAAATAGCCATTCCCTAAAAAATCTGGGTTATTCTGCAATATACTTAATCGGTCTTTACTCCAATCTGTTAAACTAATTAGGTTCTCATTCTTAGACAGGTTTGAGCTTGGAAATTGAGGATTGTCTACCAAAAGAAGACGGCCACCATTGTCTTCGACATATTTTCTTACTTCCTTTAAAAGTGGAATAGTGTAATTATTGATAGAGTCGTTTACAAGCCGATTTTTCCGTTTAATTTTTTTTGAAAATTTTTTCCAAAAAGAATAGAGTTTCTTTAGCATCATTATATTTCTTTTCCAAGTTGCCTAATCTTGTTTATTGATATCCTAAAAGTTTACTTATACACCAAAATACGCAGAGTAGAAATCCATTTGTTGATATGGTTTTTGACAATTATAATGATTATTTCCTAAACTAACTGCTTATTAAGGCGTTAATTAATCGGTTATTTATTTTTATGACTTATGAACTTTATGTAACATCGCAATTTCTAGTCTTTTCAAATAACCATTCTTTTTAATCATTCGGTGTTGAGCTAATCTCACAATTATTCTATTTCAGTTGTAAAAATAAAATCAATCTTAACCCCCTAAATCGTAAAATTATTTTCTACCATTCTACTTTTCGGCTTTTAGTGCTGTACTTAATGCAAGATCTCTGTCATAAATATCTTTTCTGAACTGTATAATTCCTTCATCCGTTGTCCAGGCTGTCCAATAAAGAATATGTATGTCGGGTGGATTTTTTAATGAGACGGTTAGCGTTTTTTTTGACTCAATTTGTTTCTTGATTTTATCCAAATTCCAATTTGTACTATCGTTTATGAAATATTCAGCAAGTAATAAGGGATGTTGAACTCGAATGCATCCAGAGCTAAAAGATCGTTCACTTTTATCAAATAATTCTCTGCTTGGAGTATCGTGAAGATAGACACTATAGCTATTTGGGAACATAAATTTAACCGCACCAAGAGCATTTTCTGGCCCTGCCGGCTGCTGGTAATTGTACAATAATGGAGCCGTACTATTCCAGTCAATGGTACTTGGGTCAATACTATTTCCCTTAGGATCAAGTACAATAAGATTCTTTTTCTTCAAATAATTACTGTCTTTTTTAACGGCTGGAATAATATCTTCATTAATAATGGTAGGAGGGACGGTCCACGTTGGGTTTAATACTAAATAGGTAATTTTAGAGCTAAAGACAGGAGTTCTTCTAAAGTTTTTGCCAACAATGGCCTTATACTGCCGTTGATTAATGCCATCTTTAAAAACTTCAACAGAAAAATTGGCAATATTTACGAGTACATAGTACTTGCTATATTCTTGAGGCAACCAGCGCCATCTTTCAAGATTGACTTTTATCTGATTTATTCTATCATCAACAGAAACGTTCATTGCTGCAATGGACAGTTTTCCAAGGCTTCCATCAACATCTAGATTATGCCTTTTTTGAAACAGAATAAGGGCAGCATATAATTTTTCATCAAATTGATTTAGTTCGCCAATATCATTTTTTTTCAAACATTGAGAGGCAATTAATCGCTTTTTAACTAAAGCAATTCTATCATTTTGATCTCCCTTTTTGAGAAGTTCTCCATCAGGGATTTCATTCCAGCCGCCATCTTTTTTGATTGTTTGATAAAATTGAAGGGCTTTTTTAAGGCCATTATAGGTGGTGTGCTTAGGTAAAGTTTCTTTAATAGATTGAGAAATGCTGTTTTCCTGTAAGGCTTTGCTTAGTAGTTGAACAGGATTTCCTTCTCGTCTTTTTACAAACCATTCAGGATCAATATTGATGGGATTAACTTTACCTGAAAGTAAATGAGAGGTGTAAAGAAGAAATGCATCGGTGGCCAATAGGTCTATTTCTGCCTTTTGGGAACTACTTAGTCTAGTAAAGTCTTTAGTTAAGCTAAGTAGTTTGTCATAATGGTAATCTTTGGGATTTAGGCCTTCACCTTCAGACTCTTCAATGCTTTTAATTAATTGATCTAAATTCGCTTTTGAGTCCCAAACCAAAGTAAATGTTCTGTCTTCATAAAACTTAGATAAGGTTTCAACGCAATAAATTAATTCGCCACTAGCTTCGATGGGCTTCATTTTCTGATTCTCAATTTTCTT
>Ga0102814_10002563_pt1 | contig 12252 bp, 25 predicted proteins | sample ColrivemetaGS741_FD_79112 | JGI IMG/M metagenome (GOLD analysis project Ga0102814, IMG submission 79112) | Estuarine microbial communities from the Columbia River estuary - Flood tide ETM metaG S.741 | ecosystem: Environmental > Aquatic > Marine > Intertidal zone > Estuary | place: USA... | reverse complement strand
GAACTCGTTCTCCCCATCCGTCTGACTCCTTGTAATCCACCTCAGTGTCATACATACCAGGTCGAACATTCTTAATTACCTCCTGACACCAGGTTGGTACTTCGTAACATGGGTCGGATACTATAACCTCCCCACCTAATTTGATTTGATTTTTCATTGTAACACCTTTTAATGATTATTCAAATATACTAGAATTTTTATGATACCACAAATAATTCTAGTGTTTATTTTGCGGATGAAAACTTACCATCTCAGGTCCCCCTGATCACCATCCCTTAGGGAAGTGGTAATGAGAGTCACCTTTTTTTCCCTCACGTTCTCTTTCGAACTCCTGACGTTCCTCCCATGTGGGATTACGTCTTGCGGATGTTTTCTTTAGATCAGGGATACCACTGAGTAGATGTCTGATCACGGGAACCGTCCAACCATTTCCAATACCATGGATACGTAGACCCTCACTAACACCACTCACATTAGTATACCCTTTAGGTAGACCCTGTAGTTGTTCTGCCTCTGCGGAAGAAAATGTCTTGATCATCCCGTCGACGGTGAGGTAGTGTCCCGTTCCATTCCACTTACCTGTTTTGGATAATCCACCCAAACGTGTAAGTACTGCATTTGCGATGTTGTCCTTACGTACATCCTTGATGATTTGGTAACCAACCTTACCATTCTTTACAGGTAGTGACTTATCTCCACGACCACGGAACCCGACACCTGTAACCGCTTGCGGAAAATAATCCGAGAGCTTAGGTGATCTGTCTTCAGGTTGAGTCACGGGGATGTTTGTCCAATAGTAACGTGCTCGGTTCTGTGGTACCAATGCGGATGAATTAATAAGGATCGGCTGTACACCCATGATCTCACTGATCAGGTCCCTCCATTTATTCGGCATTACCACATTCTCTAAGATGAAGTAATCAGGTTTGGTCTGAAGGAACACATTAACATATTCCCAAAACAGATATGATTGACCCACGAATTCAAAACCCTCCTCCTTAAGTTTCAGGTAGTGATCCAAATCTAATATTTGAATACCTTCTTTAGTGGACATTCCACGTTTCTTACCCATGAATGTGAAATCCTGACATGGTGAACCTCCTAATAGAAGATTAACTTTACCGAACTTCGAACAATCGATAGTTCTTACATCTCCCACCCGAATGATCTCAGGATGGTTACTGTCAGAAATTTTAATCGCAGGTTGGTGGATTTCTGATGCGAAGTAGTTCTCGAAATCAATTCCTTCTTCTTTGATGGCCTGTAGTCCACAGCTGATTCCATCAAACAGAGATACGATAGTTTTAATTTTTTTCATATGAGTTTTAATTTAAGGATTATTCAGGTTGTAATACATTGTAGTTAACTTCAAGCAGTTGGTCCAAGATGTAAGCAAGAACTTCAACATCAAGTCCATGGATATCCCACTCAACTGAGTCACCCCACGAGGTGGAACCAAATAGTTGACCGTCTTCGGTTATACCCTCACAAATCCATGTGGTGGTGCCGTGTTTTTCTTCGTCAACGTCCACTTGGAACTTTTGGTCGAATACGATTTCACCACCTTTAAGTTCATCTTGAACATACTTAGTAATCTTACCTTTAAGATTGTCTTTGTATTGTTTTGTTAATGTAATGTATGACATAATACCAAATTTAGTGATTTTTTTCGAAGCTCACAAATTATTTTAAGAGCTTAGTTAAAATATTCTTGTTACTTGCAACTGTCTTATTCATGGCAACAGATAGTTTGTTTTTACAACGTTCCATGAACTCAACATCTTTTGATAGTACATCAAGATCTTCACCATCGATATCGGTTCTTCCGACAATGACTCGAATATCCTTAGTACTTCCTCCTCGTCTGTAGAACGGGGACCGTGCGTAGATGTATTCACCTTTCACTAGTGAGAGTTTGATCTCCTTAATGTTTTCCGCACATCGTAGTTGTAGAATGACTTCCTCCAAGAGGGCCACTGTTTCGAATTGTGACTTCCACTTAGTCACCACAGACCTGTATAGGTTTGTGTATTCATTTAAATCCTTGGACTCTGTCTTAGGACCTGTATTTAGGAAACGGTCGTATTGACTTATTTCCTTAGGGGTACCTACAATCTCGGTAAACACCCCATGTACATGTTTCTCTTTCTTAATCATATCTATTAGTTATTTGCGGATAAAAATTAGTCCTGTTGGCTCATCTCCGACTTAAGGTCGTCGGCACATTCTTTAATTTCTTCTTCAGTTAGGAAACCAAACCACTCCTCCACGATTTCCTCGGGGGTTGATTCTGATTCTCCCAAAGTGTCAATGAGGTATTCTTTCTGTGATTCAAATTCTCTCTCGTACCATTCGTTGAATCCCTCGAATCGGTAGATACCCTCTTGGTATTCGTAATCATCCTCACTTGAATCTCCTTCTTCGTCGATAAATGTTTTTCCGCAGAAATCAGAACCCGCTTCTTCATAGTACATCTCAACTAGGACACCATATCGTTGTGCGATTTTCTTAAACGCCGCTACGGGAGGTGACCACGCAGACTCGAAATTCAATACGATACAATCTGATTGGATGGTACACATATGTTCATCAACATCCACATCCCATTTAGTACCCCAATTATCAATGTTAGCGTTGTACCAACCACCATCATTATATTCTTGGACGGATACATTCTCCGAGATTCCAATAAGGGACTTAAACATACCTGTCTTCATTTCGTCATCCTTTGAGATGATTTTAAGACGATTCCCCAAACTTGTTACTTTATCGGTATCACCGGTAATTGTAACTGAATTATAACACCAATTCGGCATAATGTTCTTTTTTTATGATTACTGATACAAAGATATAACCTTTATTTTGTTTTACCAAATAATTCTTGGTGTTTTACCACCAAGAACTATAATACACATCGTATCCATCTTTAATGGAATCCAAAGACCTCTGAATCCAATCCAAAGTTTCTTCCTTATACTCTTCATCAGAGTTAATACCAAAGAAGAATCCACAGGTTTCAGGTAATCTATTTTCTTTAATGTCCTGTTCTAACTCTTCAAGGTCTTCCCAAGTGAGTTGAACATTTGCACAGTTGAACTCATCTTCACCACCTTTTTGATTGTAGAGATTCTCCATCCACCCCTGAAGGTTCGGGTGTTTTCTCCAATACTGAATTTCTTCTTTGTCGCAAAGAACTTCGTGTTCTTCGGTTTCTTCATTATACTTCTCTGTTTGGAAGTCTACAGGTTGAGTAATGAAACCTTTCTTTACTCGATACGAAAACTGATCTAGTCCCATAATTTATATTTCTTTAAATGATTACTGATACAAAGATATAACATTAATACTATTATACCAAACATAATCTACATTTCTTTTGCGGATAAATTTTATCTGGACCAGGTTCTGTGTGATCCCTGGCAACTTCAGATCAGGATCCTGTGCGCTGCAGAGTATATTTTTTGTCGCAAGAATCTGCGGATAAAAATTGACAGTGTGCAGCTCTGCAGATCCTCATCAAACATTAACGCAATAAAAAACCCCCACATCTCTGCGGGGGTCTAATCAAACAACTCATACTCTAATCGTGCATATCCACGAATACTACCCAACGTTTTGAACTACTATCATCCCTTTGTTGTGAATGATATGTTTGTGTAACTCCACATTCATTGATGTGCCACGAGAAGAACTCATCTTGTAATACATCGAAATCTTCTTTACCGAGTAATGTCCTTTGAAACATATGTTCACAATACTTCTTCGCGGCGTACCAATTATATGGACTTTCAATATCCCCACTAACACATTTGTCGAAATTTTCCTTCGAGTAGTTGTCGGGGGTTAACCAACCTACTACCTGTTCATTTATCATTTCGATTGTATGATTTTCTTCGGGTGTCCAACGAGAATGTCTATCATGAATATAAACTTCATTGTCTTCACTTACACATCCCCCAAAACATCTCCAATTATTTTCATTACCCCAATCCATGATAAGGATTTCAGCTTCCCCTACTGCTTCTTCGGGGGTGTCTGACATGACTACTATATAATGAAGATTATGCATTGTCCTCTACTTTTTGTTTACCAAACATTTTTTCTTTGAACAACTGTCTTTCCTCATTCCAATCTTGGAAACCTCTATTTTTCCATTCATTGTAATATTCTTCTCTGTACCATTTATCGTCGCACAAAGCTTCAATTACTTTAAATGAAATGTCCTCGTAAGTTTCGGATACTTCGTAAAGGTTCTTTGTCGCATCATCAACAAAATTACCTTCATCTGCGTAATCCCCCGCAACTACGATTTGGTCTCCCGCCCACGAACCGACGATAGAGTTACTACTGTTGAGGTCTCCGCCTCCACGACCATTTCCATCCGCAAGGAGAACTGCAAGTCCTTGCATGATTGACATACCGTCTGATGAAAATTCCATTAGTTTCGCACCACTACCGAAAGAGTGTGGTATCATTACTTGTTTCTTTGTGGTGTTCACCACCTTATAATACTGACCCATGATTAAATGATTAAATGATTACTGATACAAATATAATACTTTTAATGTAATACACAAAATAAAATGTTATTTACTTTTGCGGATAAAATGTCTAACCTTCACCGTCGATCAAATCCTGAATGTCGGATAGACATAATTCAATCTCGTGAGTGGTTGACCCACCCTCTTCGATTTCGGATAGACATAATTCATACAACCCCATCACCTCGTCTTTGAGGTGTGGGTATTTTTGTATGGTTTCGATAACAACTGATTTAAGATTTTCCATGACTTCTTAATTTAAAACACCTAATTTAATCCAACCCTCTTTTATACCTCTTCGACATTCGTCTACTCCGAACCCTAAGAATTCGTTACGATACTTTCCCGTAGTTCTTGAATAGTTCCAATAGTCCTTATCTAAAACTATTTGGTGTTTACCATTATACCTTTGATGTGATCGAAAGGCAATCTTACTACCATAGGATACAAAGGTTTCCCCCGCGTCTTCTGAAATAATGATTTGATTTGGGATTGGGTTTCCTTGTGGACTGTTCATAGTCCGTACCTGAATTTGTTTACTTAAATACATGACGATATTTTTTAAATGATTACTATAACAAAGATATAACGTTTATACCATTATACCAAATGTTTTTTAGATTTCTTTTGCGGATAAAAATACTCACTGGTCCAGGCCGCAGCGCTACTTCAGTTTATAACAGCGCAAAACCTAGTTAACGCAGCGCACAGTGCAGCTGTTTCATTTTATTCCGCAAGGATCGGTGCGGATGAAAATTTCGGATGGGTTCAGGGGCCCTGACTCAAGAAATTAATGGAAATAAAAAACCCCCACATCTCTGCGGGGGTTCTCGTAGTAATCACTGTAAACATTACGTCATGAAATAATCACAGTGGGACAAAGGTAAAACCTTTTTTCTTTACTCACAACTAAATAATGACATTTATGGATGCGTTGAAGTTGTGGTTTTGAAGAATAGTCTTATCAACCAAATTATTAATTGTTTCGGCGATTTTCTCATATTCTTCGGGAGTGACGTGCAAGTTCTTTAGGTGAATCTTTCCATCCACAATTCTAAAACGAACTCTAATGTTTTTACCCTTATTCATCTTTGTATAGTGATTGAACATACTCGAGAGAGTTTATGGTATCCATGTGTTGAGTACCCGAATATCTATTCTGTTGACGAATCACGTTTACTACAATACCACCCAATGGACGATAACCATTTTCCAATAGGGTGTTAACTTTATCTGCAAGTCCTTCGGGAGAACTACTTGTTACAACTTTATATTTCATTTTGATAGAAGTTACGATGAGCTTCGTCTTCATACCGACGTTCCTCATCTATGTTTACTAATTGTTCGTTGGTGTTACAATCGGGACAAACCAAATTCTCATACAATGAATGGTCTCGATTATTGAATGGGTTCGAATCCATAGAAACTTTCAATTCTTCTTGGGTTCCTTCCCACATACAATGGTGACATACGTAATTATCCATGACTAAAATGTTACTTGGGTTGATACTTGATTAACTACACGACATACCGACTTTTGGTTGATAGTGTCAATTACTCGTTGAACGAATTGTTCTTTAGTTTCCTTATCGGACAACTTATCAATAGGGAGAGTACATTGTAGGTTGGACAATGAGAATGGTGTACCACTCGAACCATGACTACCATAGAATGTGTAAGAGATTGAACCTTCTTTAAGGTTACAGATTAGAGTTTTTGGATTCCCGTAAGGGTCACTCAAATGAAGATGACATAATTTCATGACTATTATATTTTAGATTACTTATACAAAGATATAAAATATTTTTTATAATACAAACAACAAACCAAAAAACTTTGCGAATAAATTTATTTATGTGCCACGGTCCCCGTGATCTTCAAGATCACCTGTGCCTGGCACTGTAGATTTTTATCTGCATGTAATACACCTGCGGATAAAAATGTCCCTGAGCAACTGTGCAGATCCACTGCACACATTAGAGCAATAAAAAACCCCCACATCTCTGCGGGGGTTCTATTTAGACTACTATTGTATTACACTAATACGGATAGTTCCTTGAAAATCTTACGTTCACGATTTCCATAAAGACCAAACATCTTGTTCTCACTATTGTCTTCTTTACTTAAAGAGTGAGTTGTGTATTTGGTTACACCACTAAAGAGTCCCCAAACGTTGTCCCCTTTTTCTTGAAGTTCTCCATTCATATCAATAAACAAACGAGAGAGTTTATTCTTAACGTTGGTTGACAATCGTTCTTCTCCATGGAATCCACGAACATTAATGTCCATATCAATATCGAATAGTGATTTGATTACTCGGTCTTTGGTTTCCTCACTAAAACGAGTTTCACTCATCTTCTTAATTGTATTGAAGATTTCTTGTTCCTCTGCGACTAAAGTGTCAACACCTCGACAGATTTCGTCAATCTTGATGTTCATGTTTTTAGTGTGTCGGATTTTCTCCAAGTTACGATATGCGGAGAAAAATGTGTTCTGACAGGAGATGGTGAGATTCGAGTTACCAAATGCGAGAGACGTACTTCCATCAAAAGAGTTTACACCCGTAACAAACCCTTCTACTCGGTCATTACCAATACGTAGGTCATTACTCTTTAATTGGATGAATACTTTTCGTCCACCACCGAACTCACCACCACGATGGATTTCCAATCCCGTTAGAGAGGATACCCTATCCAACAATTCAATGAGTTGTGTATTTTGGTATGGTACATACCCATTAGAGTGAACCCCTAAAACTTCGTTGGTGTCTTCACGAACCAAACCGATTCGGTCTAATTCAATACCACTTTCTGTAAAGGTCTTTTCGATTCGTACATTCCAATCGAGACCAGTCTTTTCTAATACTTCTTGTTTTTCCATGACTTAATAAATTTGTTTTAAATGATTAACAGTACAAATATAAATCTATTTTTCGTATCCACCAAACATTTTAATAAAAAAAATAAATCTTTTTTTTCTCAGGAGATGATCCGGGAAGGTCTTCTTCGATTTTATTCCGCAGGATCTGTGCGGATAAAAATTCGAGACGTTACTTCGTCGCTGAGTGAAATGTCAAAACAAAAAAAAAGGACTACCGAAGTAGTCCCTTAACATTCAATTTAGATATTCAAATAACTAAACCCGAATGAATATCTTGTTGTCGTTACGACGCTTGAAGTTGTAGATGTCCTCAATCATACGAACATAATCCGCATGGTTTCCACAAAGTTTGAAGAAGTGGGGAACAATCTCACTTTTCTTAATGAACTCATCGGTGTTGAACTCATTTTCATACTTTCGTAATACACTCACAATCGCCCTTACGAAAATTGTACGAGAATAACCCTCGGGGAAATACTTTTGAAGTGAAGTAATGAACTCCGCCCATTGTACCCCTTTTTGGTAGTTACTAATTTTGAACTCCCCATTATTGAATTGTTCTTTACGAGTATTGGTAAATGTACCATTAGTCAAAAGGAACATACTATCAGTCAAACTGAAATGAGGAAATTGTTTCATGAACTCTTGTAACTTAATATAGTTACGATTTCCTTTGGACACGAAATAACTCATGAAGTCTTTTCTTGACCAAGATTGAGAATTTTGGTTGGACTGAACTACTTGTTCTTCTGAATAGTTATCCACTTGAAGATAGTAAAGTCCTTTACCACTCAATTTACTCGCTTGATAACGGTGTTGTCCATCAATGATTTCCATTTTCTTGTTCACCAAGATTGGAATCACCAATAGTCCCTCGTTGACCATTGATTGGTAAATCCTTTTAACACGACTTTGATTGATAGGTCGGTTGTTGTCCATTAACTTGAACATATCCAAGTTAGTTGTGTAATTGACTTGAAAGTCAGACTTTGGTTTTAATACTTTCGTACTCATGACATAATGTTGTTCGGAATTTTCTCCCCGTTCCCGGTTTTGTTAGTTTGAATATCTGATACAAATATACAAACATTTTTATGATACACAAATAAATTTTAAAAAATTAACATATTTCTTTTGCGGACAAAAATGTTTGATGGGACTCCAGGTGAAAACTTCAGTAAATAAAAAACCCCCACCTTTTGGGTGAGGGTCTCTTAGTAAACAAAAAAACAAATCACAATACATAAATTGTGTCCGAGACTTCTTCACTCTGATAGTACATACTACCACCATCGTTTCCTTCATCATCGGATTGAGGGATTACAAAACTCCCATCAGTAAAATGAATAATGACAGGTCGTTTATACCACATCATATTTTCCATATCCTTTTCTCCTAACCAAGTAACTTCCTTGATTGTTTTACCTTTAAGGTACCCATTGAATTTTTCTAAATGTTTATCCATGACATAATGTTTTTAATACTGATACAAATGTATAATCTTTTTTCCGTTATACCAAATCAAATACTGCGGATAAAGATTTAGAAGATGGTCCCTTCGAGATCCTCTTCAAGTTTGTCAATCTTATTATAGTATTCTTCTTCCATCTGATTGAAATCAAAACGGATTACTCCATCGTCATCTACAATCCAATAGACTTTTACTTCAATAGTTTTAGGGATACTAATCATCGTAGGAATATTTTAAATTCTTCATGTTTGTCTTCAGGAAGGTAATACACAAGTTTGTCCGCAGGGATGTCATACAATAATTCAAATAGTGCAGTCACATCCTTCGATTCAAAATCTTCTTTGATTTGTTTGACGACTTGGGATACCAACTTGTCTTCTAATGTTTCTTCTTCGTACATCACTTATAAAGGATTACAATTTCACCAAAGTAATTATCAAAAGTGGTAACCAACTTATCGTAGTCACCACTGGTCATCTCTCCCACAATTTTATCTGCATCGAGACCGAGAGTTTTAGACAATCTTTTAGCCACACCTATAAGGTTAAAGGCATTTCCTTGTGGACCAGTAAGGTCAATTTCCATTTTGGAATTTCTTTCTTTAGATACTATCATGACAACAACTCTTTAATGAAGTTATACAGACGTACTCTAAATGGGTCGGGTTCCAAATTCAATGGTTTCATTGGATAGTAGTGTCCCGTTGGTTTCGGTTCCTCACTATACATTGTTGATACATTCATCTTTTCCGCCCACTCATTAAATGATAGAGGGTGCTCGGGGAATACCACCGACTGAACTCTGATTGATTTTGATTCTGACATAACAAAGGATTTAATTGATTACTATATCAAATATAACACTTTATTTGTAATACACCAAATCTTTCTTTGCGGATAAAAAAGAAACCAGAGACACGGTTCTGAGATGGTAGATCATAATCTGATCTGTGCACTGTATCTGCACAGCGGCACTGATTATTTATTGTCGCAGGGAATTGCGGATAATAATCTACAGTGCAGCACGGTTCCATCTGTAATTGTTCCAAATAAGAAAGGGGTCATCATCTCTGACAACCCCTTCTATATAGTTAGTTCCTTATTATCGTCAAACCGTTCCTTGTTTAACAACATGACAAAAGTATTAAACAAAATTTAAACTGCAAAGAAAACCCCCACATTTCTGTGAGGGTAATCCACCTAACCAATAAAACCTAAACAATTATGGACTTACGAAACTATACCTATCGAATAAATCTAATTCACAATCAAAACCAAATCCGAGTTTATCTACAATGTATTGTCCGATACCTCTGCGGTTAAAAACTTTTTCCTTCTCCTCCTTCAAGAATCTCTTGGAGAACTTTTCCATACTACGGATAATAAAGTGGTGTTTTATCTCACTATTATCCACGATTGTAAGGGTGTAACCCTTTTGATGTTTTGTTAAATATCCTTTCATGACTATTATATTTTTGATTACTTCTATAAAGATAACATAAAAAATCCATTATACAAATTTTATTTTATTATTCTTTGCGGATAAAAAGTTTAACTGGCCCGGGTGGCAGCGCAACTTCAGTTTGTAACAGCGTAAAACCTAGTTAATACAGCGCACGGTGCATATGTTCCATTTTATTCCGCAGGGATCGATGCGGATAAATTTGGTTTCAGGGCCCTGAGCTCAGGTATTTGTGTGGCATAAAAAAACCCCACCATTTCTGATGAGGTTCTGTAATACGATTCGGGGGGGGTTTTAATTTACATACTCCCCAATACGTTCGATTCGATTATCTATGAACTCAACCAATTGGTCAAAGTACACATCTGTTTGAGTGTCGATGACTTTAAGGTTCCTATTAAGATAATCCACTTTATAGGTGTCGTCCCACGATAAAGTGATTAACACATATTGTTTATGATGATTCCCGTTTACTTTCATAAGTAAACCTTTGTTGTTACAATTGAACAACTGACTTACTCCCCAACTCCAATAAACCATTTTGTTGTGGGTTAATACTTTCAATGTTTCACTTGTCTCAAACTCCCTTTGGTACAAGTAGTCGATTTTTCTAATGTCCATGACTGAATGTTTTTGATTACACTACTAATGTAATACAATTATTCGATATAACAAAAATTATTTTATATTAAATGTGCGGATAAACAATTAAATCACTTGAGTCCCTGTTTGTATTACTTCACCTGTCCCGTCTGACGTATCCAACATTTTCTTCCGCATCGATCCGTGCGGATAAAAATTCCTGATGGTAGATGACAAGGTTGTCGGGATTTGTATGACAAAAAAAAATCCACCTCTTTCGAAGTGGACTTTAGGTAAGGGTTTGAGGTCTATTCGACCTCGTACCTCATTCCTTTGTAGGATATCTTTTTGATGTTGTCCGTTTTGATTGTGAACACTTGGATATCTCGTTCTTGGTAGGTTGGTAGGTAGGGTGTCAATACCTCTTTGTCGATTACCTCTCCATTGTGGATAAACTCGTTACGAACTGACTGACCTTCAAAAGTTTCGTACATGAAGTAAGTGTCGTTTGTGGTTGGGTGTTCAACAACACAAGGACTGATGTGTTCAAACCAATTTGGTTTACTCTCGAACTCGGGATTTTCAGTTTTCTTCTGAACTCTTTTTTCGTAGTCGGGTAAACAACGAACATTTTTTGAACTAACCTTTACTACTTGGTTGTAGTAAGGATTTCCTCTTTTGTTCATTTTTACATTCGTTACACTTTCGATGTTTACGAACTCTCCTTTTTCAACTTGTTTAAGGATTTCGACTAACTGACCTTTGTTGATTTTTTGTGTTTGTTTCATGACTTTGTTTTTTTGTATATTCAAATATAACTCTTTTTTGATAATCCACAAAATAAATCTATATTTTTTTTCAAGTTTCTTTGCGACTAAAAATTTTTGAGGGACGAAGTTTTTTCGACTCGGTTCTGTGGGTGCGGATAAAAAGGTTTACCGTACACTGTACGGGGATGGATTAACCCCAAAAAAAAATCCCCTCGTAAAACGGGGGACTTTCAAATACAAAAAACAATGAATCAAATATCAAACAAAACACTAACCAATATTCTAACGATGAAATAAAGACCACCTAATCCTAAACCCCACCAACAAACTTTGTCCGCAACTCTTTCAAATTTCTCACTTGAAAGGATGTTGATTATTCTATCTCCAATCATATTACCTCCTTATTAAACATTCTTGAAAAGAAACTTTTTACACCCATAACGATAGTGTACAAGATAACGGAGTAGAAGATAACTACACACGTTCCCCAAAATCCAAATAACAAAATCTCTCCGAGATTCATTTTGATTACTTCACTGATTAAATT
>Ga0102814_10002559_pt1 | contig 12257 bp, 8 predicted proteins | sample ColrivemetaGS741_FD_79112 | JGI IMG/M metagenome (GOLD analysis project Ga0102814, IMG submission 79112) | Estuarine microbial communities from the Columbia River estuary - Flood tide ETM metaG S.741 | ecosystem: Environmental > Aquatic > Marine > Intertidal zone > Estuary | place: USA: Columbia... | reverse complement strand
TGGATTGTTGAATGGCTACTGCACCAACAGATGCGGTAATTTGTTTGTCAAAAATAGGGGCCCACTTTATTCCCCCAGAGGTAGATTTCCAAAGTCCTCCAGAGGCAGTTCCTACGTACATTACTTCAGGATTGTCGTGAACTGCATCTATAGACGTCACACGGCCACTCATACCTCCTGGCCCAATATTTCTGGGTTTAAGGTTTTCTAGTTGTTCCATGGTCAGTTGCTGACCCACAGAAATACTGGCACAAAAAAGTGCCAAAAGCAAGAAGGTTTTTTTCATGATGTTGGGTATTTTTTAAGAACAATAAATATAGAAAAAGTGTGCTTAAGAATCCCTATTGGAAAGTGATTTTCTAAGGACAATAAAACCAATGAGCGCTACATTAGCATATAAAATGATTGGTATTACCAAGGACATTTGGTTTAAAGCTATTAAAAATGCGATCACTAACAATTGAAAACCGAGTCCAAATGTAGACAGTGCAGTCATGAACCATTTAGGGAAATTTCTATGGGCAGCCGCTTTGAAATCTAGGGTATAAATGATTTTATCGAATACACCATAGCAAAATTTGTACGTGTAGTACAATCTATTGACCCATTGTTGATTTTCAGACCCTAATGCTTTAGGGACTTTACGTTCAAATATCCTAGAAGTAGTGTCTCCCTGGTGTTCATTTCTCAGAATAACATAGTAGTAGTTGTAAAGCGTGCCCTGTAGTTGCAAACTAGCAAAAGCGAGAAGGGCGATCCAAATAGGGGTGTTTGTCAAATGTCCAATACTGAGAATAAGACATAAATTAATCAAAATATCCGATACGGAATCTAAGTACCTTCCTATATAAGAGGGCCTGTTTTGAAGTCTTGCTAGTTCTCCGTCTGCCGCATCTATGATGGATTTTAACACCAAAAGCACCGCCGCTACAATGGGGTAACCCTGCCATAAAAATCCAAGAGATACCACGGCTGTAAATACAAAGAGAAAGGTTACGTGTACTGCGTGAAAGCGTGAGTGTTGTAATTGTTTGGCTATGGCCTTTCCAAAAGGCCTCCCATAGTCTGAGAGGTCTAAAAATTGGTATTCTGAAGGTAATTTTGACATGCTTTTAAAAGAATTCCAAAACACTAAAAAACGAAAACACGCTAGTTTAGCTCTGGTAAAGTCATTCTTTTGAGGCGCAAATTTACAACTTTAGAATGAATTAAGTAAAAGGCTTAAAGAGCAGTACTAAAAAATCATATTTACAAGAAAAATTCAAACAGACTAAGTGGGTGAATTTTGCAAAAAATGGCCTTAGCAGCTTTCTTGATTTAATTTAAGAAAAACAAATGTCATAAGGCCTGCGTATTTGCTTGGCCAATTCCATGATACTGGTACTCTTTCCTGTTCTTAAGAATTCTTTTCCTTCTAAAAAGAGTATTAGGGTAGGGACATTAAAGACCCTTAATTGTGCGGTTAATTCATTATTTCCTTCATTTTCAGGTACTGAAATAAAGGTGAATTTTGGAAATTCTATTTCCAATAGTGCTTTTATTTTTGGTTCTAGCACACTGCAAACACTACAGCGCTCTCCCTTAAAATAAAGTGCAGTGGCTGCTTTACTTTGAATTTCTTCTAAAATTTTTAATTCACCCATACCATTCAATTCATGCATAAAAATTTAACCCTAGCGCTGCAGTTATATATTACCTAAAACGATTCAAAGGCCATTATTTTTAACGCTGAATCTTATTGGGAAATTTCACTACGCTTTCCTGTCCGTTCTGGCCTACGGCCGATACCCCAAAAAAGTAGTTGTCTACCACCATTCCTTTTAAGGTAAAAGAAGTCACATTGCCCACATTCCTAGACATATCCCAGGTAGGAGAGGTGGTGTCTCTCCAATAAATTTTATAGCCTACTGCTCCTGGCACCGCATCCCAAGAAAAGGTAGCCGCTGGGGCTACGGCGCCCCCTAAAGCCACTGTTTCTGGAGGGGTAGGCGCCCATGCTAAACTCGCTAGAGAAATGGCATTTACTGCGGTGAGCTTGGCTGCATAATCAAAGTTTACATGTTCTAGGACATCGCCGTAGGCAATACCCCCTTCTTCTCTTATATCTTGGTGTTGTTGGGTGTAGTTTTCATGGGCTTCCATGATTCTAACCCCAGCAAAACCAGCGTCATTAAAAGGTCTGTGGTGGCCCCCTCTACCGAATCTATCCAATCTATAGATGAGCATTGGATTCATTTCTGGCATGTATTTTTTTACTTGCTTGTGAATGTGTCTGGCCAATTGTCTGGAAATTCCGTCTACTTCTCCGCCATAGAAACGCCTGGCATTTCTTTCTCTTTCCGTTTCTGTTGGTGGAACTGGCTCAGAAAAAATCCTAAAATCAGTATTACTTACCGTACCATCTACACCTGTGATGTTTCCAATCATGTCGTTATTTAAAATCCCAATAATTTCCCATCCTTGTGCTTTGGCATATTCCGCCAATCCTTTTCCACCAAATAAGCCTTGCTCTTCACCCGAAAGCCCTACATATATAATACTGTTTTCAAAAGTGTATTTAGACAATACTCTTGCAGCTTCCAGTGTTCCAGCCATACCAGAGGCGTTGTCATTGGCTCCTGGAGAAGTGGAGGTATAGTCTGTTGGATCACTGACTCTGGAGTCAATGTCTCCACTCATAATGATAAATTTATTGGGGTATTTACTGCCTCGTTGAATGGCCACCACATTGACAATGTTAACATCTTTAACGATTCTACCGTTGGTTCCTTTTTTGACCAAATTCCCTTGGTAAAAAACTTCCAAGCAATCCCCACAGTTGGCAGCGGTGTTTTCAAAACTTTTTTTGATCCATCTTCTTGCAGCCCCTATACCTGTTTTATTAGAGAGGGTGTCTGACAGCGTATGTCTGGTGCCAAAATTAACTAGGCTGGTAATATCTTGTTCTATGCGCTCCGCAGACACCTGATCTATGATCGAATAGATGTCCTGATCTGTCTGTGCTTGAACGTTTATAGTGCTTAACCCCAAAAAGAGTAGCGACAATAAAGTGAAAAAAGGCGTCTTGAAAGCGAAACTTAGGTTTTTCATGGGTGGATGGTTGTTTGATTTTATAAAAACTAAAAATACAATTATTAGAGGATTTATTTAAGATTCTGAAGTATGGGTTTGGCCAATTCTTTTAAATGGGTCAACAAAGCGCTTAAGATTTCTGGATCTGTTTTTGGATTCATAATAGTGACCCTAAGGTAATGGGTGCCCCTCAGTTTTGTTTGTACAATATAAAAGGAACCTTCTTGAACCAATGCAAATCTCAAGCGTTCATTTAATGTATTGAGCTCTTTTTCAGACAGTTGTTTTTGTACCATCCTAAAACAGACAATATTGGTCTGTGGCTCTAATGCCAATTCAAAATTGGCGTCTTTTTTGATGATTTCTGCAAATTGGCGTCCCATTTGGTAAAGCTTTGTCACAAATTCATCGAATACTGAGGTGCCGTATTGGTTCAGTAATACAAACCAATGAATAGACATCATGCTTTTGGTACACTCAAAAGTACGCTTGGCCATATTGTACCAATCCTCATGATCTGCATCTGACAATAAATAATCTGCTTTTTGGCTAAAAGTTTGGTAGCTGTGGGAACCGTCTTTAAATAATAATGCAGTGGTTAATGCGGGCATCATCATCATTTTGTGGCCATCTATAGCTACTGAATCTGCTTTTTCAATACCCGCTAAATCTTTTTTAAAAGTAGTGGAGTAAATGGCTGCGCCACCATGGGCAGCATCTACATGAAACCACAGCCCGTGCTTTTGAGCAAAAGAAGCAATTTTGTCTAATGGATCGATGGTTCCAGTGGCTGTAGAGGGCGCACTTCCTACAATAGCAAACACCTGAATACCTTCTTGCTTGGCTTTTTCTAAAGTTTCCTCTAAAGCCGCGGTATCCATTGCGTAATTTGTTGTTGCGGGGACTTTTAAAATGCCTTTGTCTCCCAGACCCATAATTCTTGCCGCCCGATCTACACAGTAATGTGCTTCTTCACAAACTAGAATACCTAGAGATTCCTCATGTCCATTTTTCCATACACCGGAACGGTCTTTTACACTTCTAGCAGCGAGTAGAGCGGTTAGGTTGGCCAATGTGCCTCCAGAGGTAAGAAAACCCCTGGCATTGGAGTCAAACCCTAATTGTGCGCACAATTGATCTGTAATAATACGTTCTATAGCCGTATTGGCTATGCCCATTTCATATACTGCAGAACCATTGTTTAAAAAAGAGGTCAGCATAGAGGACACTGCTGTAATAGGCGCCGGTGGGGCTACTTGGTGTCCTATGTATTTGGGTTGGTGTACGTGTATGGACCGGTCAATAAGGTCTTGAGCTAAGGTTTGGAAATCTTGCTTTTCTGGATATTGTTCCCAGAATTTTTTTTCTATTTCAGGGTCTGTGTATGGGATGGTTTTGCGGGTAGCCTTTTGAGCCGCTTTTAAGTGTTTAGCCAATAGATCTACCATTTGGTGTCCATGAGTTTGAAAGGCTTCTACTGCGTAAACATCTGCTAAAAGGGGTGTTTTCATAGGAATTTCTAAAGCCTCTAAATTAAACTAAAACGCTTAATAATTAGGGGTGCAGGGCTAAAAAAAAGCGCCACCCGAAGGGTGGCGCGCTACATACATAAAATATAAAAACCAGTAATAAGTATGTATTTATTTTAAGAATGTTTAGTCAAAACTGTATCCGTTGTCTGCTGCCACTTTATCTGCAATGAGATGGGTGAGGGCTACAATGTTTGGATAGTTGGTGTACTTGGTGAAACGTTTAAGTCCCATGAGCATCATGCGCTGTTCGTCTCCTTCTGCAAAAGAAATAACAGCTTCTTTTCCCCTAGATTGAACAATTTCTACCGCCCTATAAAGATACAGTTGCGTCATGGCAATCTGTGTCTTTTGAGCGTCTTCTCCAAAACGTTTGGCGTTTTTCTCTGTCCTGAGTAGGGTAGATTCCGCCATATATACTTCAATAAGGATGTCTGCTGCAGCCATTAACAATTGCTGATGTGACTCTAGATCTGGTCCAAATTTTTGTACGGCAGATCCTGCCACCATTAAGAACACTTTTTTAAGTCTCTTGATAATGTCTTTTTCCTCTGCAAACAGTTTGCTGTAGTCAGGTGTGTCAAAAGAAGGAATGCCCATAAGTTCTTCACCAACTGCAGTAGCTGGGCCCAATAGATCTACATGCCCTTTCATGGCTTTTTTTACAAGCATGCCAACGGCTAACATTCTATTGATTTCATTGGTTCCCTCGTAGATTCTAGATATTCTAGCATCTCTCCAGGCAGACTCCATAGGGGTGTCTGCACTAAAGCCCATACCGCCAAAAATTTGAATCCCTTCATCTGCACACGCCTGAACATCTTCAGATACGGCTACTTTTAAGATAGAACACTCAATGGCATATTCTTCTACGCCTTTTAATTCTGCATCTTGGTGTGAGCTACCTGCCGCTTCTCTGAGCGCAATTCTGTCTTCAATATTTTTAGCTGCCCTGTAAGAGGCAGCCTCATCTGCATAGGTATTGGTAGCCATAGCGGCAATTTTGGTCTTAATAGCACCAAAGTTTACGATAGGGGTCTTAAACTGAACACGCTCGTTGGCGTAGTTTACGGCCTCTTTAATAATCCTTCTTTGCGCGTCCAAACAAGCTGCTGCTAATTTAATTCTACCTACATTCAGTGCATTCATGGCAATTTTAAAGCCATTTCCTCTTTCAGACAGCATGTTTTCTGCAGGCACTTTGGTGTCTGTAAAAAACACCTGACGGGTAGAGGAGGAGTGAATTCCTAACTTCTTCTCTTCATCTCCCATGGTAATTCCATTGGAGGGATCATTTTCTACAATGAAACCAGTAATATTTTTGTCATTTTCTATACGAGCAAAAACAATAAACATATTACAGAAGCCCGCATTGGAAATCCACATTTTTTGTCCTGATATAAGGTAGTGGCTTCCATCCTCAGACAACACTGCTTTGGTTTTACCAGAGTTTGCGTCTGATCCTGCGCCTGGTTCTGTAAGGCAGTAGGCACCAAACCATTCTCCAGTAGCCAATCTAGGCACGTATTTTTGTTTTTGCGCTTCAGTACCATACAGCGTAATGGGCATGGTGCCAATTCCAGTATGTGCTCCAAAAGCGGTACTAAAAGATCCTGTAGCTCCAGAGATGTAATCACACACCAGCATGGTAGACACAAAACCCATTCCTAAACCACCGTATTGCTCTGGTACCGCAACACCTAAAAGACCCATTTCACCTGCTTTACGCATGGTTTCTTCTGTAAAGGCGTAGTCTTTCTTTTCAAACCTTTCCCAATGTGCCCATAGCTCCTTGTCTACAAACTCTTTGGTACTATCACGCATCATTTTTTGCTCTTCACTTAGATCTTCTAAGGTAAAAACATCTTCACAGGCCGTTTCTTTTACTAAGAACTGTCCTCCGCGTAACAATTCATTTTGTTCTGTTGCACTCATAATAGGAAGTTTATTAATGTTTTAATTTAAAAATTCAAATATTCCAGCAGCGCCTTGCCCAGTTCCCACACACATGGTTACCATACCGTATTTACCCTGCATATTTCTGGCCCTCATCTCACTGAAGAGTTGTACCGAAAGCTTTGCTCCAGTACAGCCCAATGGGTGTCCTAATGCAATGGCACCACCATTGACATTGATCATATCTGGATTCAAGTCTAGTGCTCTAATCACGGCTAGTGACTGAGAAGCAAAAGCTTCATTTAATTCAATTAGTTCTATGTTATTTTGAGACAATCCAGCTTGTTTTAAGGCTTTAGGAATGGCTTTTACAGGACCAATACCCATAATTCTTGGCGGCACACCTGCCGCTGCGTAATTGACCATTCTTGCAATAGGCTCTAGTCCAAGTTCTTTAACCATGTCTTCACCCATCACCAATACAAAGGCAGCTCCGTCACTCATTTGTGAGGAGTTTCCAGCGGTCACCGATCCGTCTGCAGCAAATACAGGCCTCAATTTAGACAGTGCCCCTACATTAGTTCCTTTCCTAGGCCCTTCATCTTGGGTAACGGTATAAGATCTTATTGATTTTTTACCGGATTCATCTAAAAAGGTTTCTTCAATATTGATCGGGACAATCTGATCCTTAAACTTTCCTTCTGCCTGTGCTTTTAAGGCTTTTTCGTGAGAAGAAAATGCAAAGGCATCTTGGTCTTCACGAGATATATTAAATTCATTGGCTACCGCTTCTGCAGTTAAGCCCATTCCCCAATAATAGTCTTCATGACCGTCTTTGGCTAAGGCGTAGTCTGGAGTAGGTTTATACCCCCCCATAGGTATGTAACTCATACTTTCTGCACCACCAGCAATAATACATTCTGCCATTCCAGATTGAATTTTTGCTGTAGCCATGCCTATGGTTTCTATACCAGAGGCACAATATCTATTTACGGTGACCCCAGGGACATCTTCAATCTTAAGTCCCATTAAAGAAATGAGTCTGGCCATATTTAAGCCTTGTTCTGCCTCAGGCATGGCGTTACCCACCATGACGTCGTCTATTCTAGTTTTATCTAATTCTGGCAATTCCTTGAACATATATTCCAAGGTTTCTGCCGCTAATTCATCAGGTCTTTTGAATCTGAATACGCCTTTAGGTGCTTTACCCACTGCCGTTCTATACGCTTTAACTATATATGCTGTTTTCATAAGTCTGATTAGTTTCTTAAAGGTTTTCCTACTTTGAGCATGTGTTGAATACGCTCTAGTGTTTTTCTTTCTGTACAAAGAGATAAGAAAGCTTCTCTTTCTAGGTCTAATAAATACTGTTCGTTTACTAAAGTGGGTTCAGAAAGATCTCCACCAGCCATCACATAAGCCAATTTATTGGCCATTTTTTGGTCATGCGCTGAAATATATTTACCTGCTTGCATGGCATCTGTTCCCACTAGAAACATTCCAAGGGCTTGTTTTCCTAGTACTTTTATATCATTTCTTTTTGGGGGTTGAGAATACCCAGATTCTGCCATTAATTTGGCATGAGCTTTCGCTGTGGCAATCTGTCTGTCTTTGTTCACCACAACAATGTCTTTTCCTTTTTGTAAAATGCCACTGTCAAAAGCTTCATAAGCAGAGGTAGCTACTTTGGCCATACCAATGGTTAAGAAATACTCTTGAAGTACATTGAGTTCTACGTCGTTCTTCTTAAAGGTATCTGAAGCCCTTAAGGTCATTTCTTTGGTTCCACCTCCTCCGGGAATGACACCAATACCAAACTCTACCAAACCTATATAGGTTTCTGCGGCAGCAACTACTTTATCTGCATGAAGCGACAATTCACAGCCACCACCAAATGTCATGCCATGGGGTGCAGCCACAGTCGGTATAGCCGAGTAACGTATTCTCATCATGGTGTCCTGAAACATTTTAATAGCCATATTCAGCTCATCGTATTCTTGTTCTACAGCCATCATGAAAATCATGCCAATATTAGCCCCCACTGAAAAGTTAGGTCCTTGGTTTCCGATCACCAATCCTTGAAAATTCTTTTCCGCAATGTCTACGGCAGTGTTTAATCCTTGGAGTACTTCTCCTCCAATAGTGTTCATTTTTGATCTGAACTCAAGATTTAAAATACCCTCTCCAATGTCGTGAAGTACCACACCAGCATTTTTATATACCGCCGGTTTTTCTCTTATATTATCTAAAATAATAAAGGCGTCTTGACCTGGTTTTTTCTCAAAGGCCTTTGCCCCAATTTCATAATAAAAGGTGGCACCGTCTTTCACTTCATAGAAACTTGCTTTTCCGTCTGAAACCATGTCGTGAACCCATTGGGCTACTTTTTGTCCTGAAGCCTCAGCAAGTTCAATTCCTTTGGCCAAACCAACTGCATCCCAAATTTCAAAAGGACCGTGTTCCCAACCAAAACCAGCTTTCATGGCGTCGTCTATTTTGTATAGGCTATCAGATATTTCAGGAATCCTCTGAGACACATAGGCAAATAGAGCGCCAAAGGATTGTCTATAAAAATCTCCAGCTTTGTCTGTGCCGGCAATTAGGATAGGAAATCTGTCGGCCACATGATCAATAGTCTTGGTCCCTTCTAAAGTGGCAAAAGAAGCCCTCTTTTTTGATCGGTATGCTAGGGTATCTAAATCTAGTGTGAGTATTTCTGAACTGCCGTCTGCCTTACTTTCTTTTTTATAAAAGCCCTGTCCTGTTTTGCTTCCCAACCATTTGTTGGTCATCATTGTTTCTACAAAACCTGGCAATTCAAATAATGCATGCTGTTCGTCATTGGGGCAATTGTCTTTAATTCCATTGGCTACATGAACCAAAGTATCTAATCCTACAACGTCTACCGTTCTGAAAGTGGCAGATTTAGGTCTACCAATTACGGGTCCAGTAAGTTTGTCTACCTCTTCAACAGTCATTCCCATTTTTTTAACCGTATGGAATAAACTTTGAATACTGAAAATTCCAATTCTATTTCCAATAAAAGCAGGAGTATCTTTAGCAACAACAGCTGTTTTACCTAGAAATTGTTCTCCGTAATTTTCTAAGAAATCCAATACATGGGCATGTGTTTTTGGGCCAGGTATAATTTCAAAAAGCTTTAAATAACGTGCTGGATTAAAAAAGTGGGTGCCACAAAAATGGGCTTGGAAGTCTTCCGAACGTCCTTCACTCATAAATGATATGGGTATACCAGAGGTATTAGATGTAATTAAAGTGCCTGGTTTTCTGTGCTTTTCTAGGGCTTCGAATACTTGTTTCTTAATGTCAAGACGTTCCACCACCACTTCAATGATCCAATCTACAGAAGCAATTTTAGACAAGTCATCTTCTAAATTTCCTACGGTAATTCTATTGGCGAATTTTTGATCGTAAATAGGAGAAGGTTTGGATTTTAAAGAAGCCGCCAAAGCCTCTTTAACCAGTCTATTTCTAACTGTTTTGTCTTTAATTGTCAGACCAGCAGCGGTTTCTTTATCTGTTAATGTATTAGGAACAATATCTAATAGAAGGACCTCTACACCAATATTGGCAAAATGACAAGCAATACCGCTTCCCATAATTCCAGATCCAATCACTGCTACTTTTTTAATGTGTTTGTTCATATGTTATGCCTTAATACTGTTTTCTTTTTCTTCTTGAAATACTTCTTTGTTTGCTATAAGCGAATTAATGCGATCCGCCACTTCAAAGAAGGCTTTTAGCTGTGATTTACTCACCGCATTTTCAACCACTTTATTAAACTGCAACACCACTTGTTTAGAGATATTTCTCTTTTCTAGACCACTAGGTGTTAAGTGAATTAATACCCCCCTTCCATCTAAGGGATTGGGTTTTCTCACTATAAAATCGCGATCTTCCAGCGTCTTTAAAATTCTAGACAAACTTGTGGCCTCTATACCCATCATTGGACCTAGCGCCGTAGAAGGTGTGCCTGTTTTTGGATCAATGCTCAAAAGCGTAAACCCAAGTGTCATAGTAGTGCCAAAATTTTTAGCTTCTTCATTATACATCTTACTCACCGCTTGCCAAGTGTTTCTAAGCGTGTAATCTATGGTTTGTTCTTTACTCAAAATGTTTATTTATTTCAACCAAATATAGTAAAATATATTATGCATGCATAGTAAATTAGCAAAAATGTTTTTGTCTAAGTACGCGTGCATGACCGCTTATGATGGATAAGTTTTGCCAAAAAAAAGTCCCAACAATTTGCTGGGACGTTTATAGATGCCTTAAGTTTTATTCAAAGTGAATTAATTACCCCCGGTAAATATTTTCGTAGAGGGCGCTATATTTTTCTTTGATTATTTTTCTTTTTAATTTAAGGGTAGGGGTTACATGACCTGCTTCTATACTCCAAATGTCTGGAGTTAGTCTAAACTGCTTTACTTTTTCCCATTTGGCAAATTGCGCATTGGCTTCATCTACCTCTTCTTGAATTCTAGCAATGACCAACGGGTCACATACTAATGCTTGGTTAGACTCAAAAGTTTTGTTGTGTTTGCGTTTGGCCCAATCTTTAATAAATTCAAAATTTGGTTGAATTAATGCTGCTGGCATTTTTTCTCCTTCTCCAACCACCATTAATTGTTCTACAAACCTAGATTGTTTAAAACGGTTTTCAAGTAGCTGAGGGGCCACATATTTACCTCCTGAGGTTTTAAACATTTCTTTTTTACGATCTGTAATTTTTAAAAAACCGTCTGCGTCAAATTCTCCAATGTCTCCTGTATGAAAGTAACCATCAATGATCACTTCTGCTGTTTTTTCAGGGTCTTTGTAATAGCCCATCATAACCTGAGGGCCTTTTACACAGATTTCACCATCTGCGGCAATCTTTACCTCTGTTTCTGCAATGAGTTTTCCAACAGTCCCTATTCTAAATAAACCGTTTCTCATGTCGTTAACGGTCACGACAGGTGAAGTCTCCGTAAGACCATAACCTTCCATAACACCCATCTCTGCTGCGTTAAATACCCTTGCTAACCTGGGCTGAAGGGCTGCACTTCCCGAGGCTATTACAGATAAATTCCCTCCCAAAGCTTCTTTCCATTTACTGAAAATAAGTTTTCTAGCGATCTTTAATTTAAATTCATACCAGGCACCATTTTCTCGGTAAGGCGCATAATTCAAGCCAACCTCAACCGCCCAAAAAAATAAGGCTTTTTTTATGCCGGTGAGCTGTGTTCCTTTGGCTATAATACTGTCGTATACCTTTTCCAGTAATCTAGGAACAGCCGTCATAACATGTGGCTTGTGTTCTTTTAAGTTGTCGGAAATGGTCTCCATAGACTCTGCAAAGTAAATACTCACCCCTTTAATCATATATAGGTACATAATAACCCTTTCGTATATATGACAAACAGGCAAGAAGCTCAAGGCTTTAGCCGTTCCTCCAGGAAGTGGAATTCTTTCAGAGGCATAGATGGCATTGCTCACCACATTGTGATGAGAAAGCATGACCCCTTTGGGTTTACCTGTGGTTCCTGAAGTATAAATGATGGTCGCTAGCATTTCGGGTAAAACGGCCTCTTTTCTGGCTTCAACTTCTGCTTGAATAGCGTTGTCTTCTCCTAACTTTTCTACTTTTGACCAGTGGTCGCAATCCTCAAGTTCGTCAAAGCTATATACCCCTTTTAAGGCAGTCTGATCCATGATTGCTTTTACTTTGGCGTACACAGTGGCACAAGAAACAAAGCA
>Ga0102814_10002557_pt1 | contig 12260 bp, 14 predicted proteins | sample ColrivemetaGS741_FD_79112 | JGI IMG/M metagenome (GOLD analysis project Ga0102814, IMG submission 79112) | Estuarine microbial communities from the Columbia River estuary - Flood tide ETM metaG S.741 | ecosystem: Environmental > Aquatic > Marine > Intertidal zone > Estuary | place: USA... | reverse complement strand
GTTTGCCATTGCTCCGTCGATCCTTTCCGCCGACTTTGCCCGCCTTGGCGAGGAAGTCGACAGGGTGCTGGTCGCCGGTGCCGATATCGTCCACTTCGATGTAATGGACAACCACTACGTGCCAAATCTGACCATCGGTCCGATGGTCTGCACGGCGCTGCGCAACTACGGCATTACTGCACCGATCGACGTACACCTGATGGTGTCGCCGGTGGACCGCATTATCGGTGATTTCATCGAGGCCGGCGCCAGCTATATCACCTTTCACCCCGAAGCCAGCGGGCATATCGACCGCTCTCTGCAGCTGATCCGGGACGGTGGCTGCAAGGCAGGTCTGGTGTTCAATCCGGCCACTTCACTGGACGCGCTCAAATACGTTATGGACAAGGTTGACATGATCCTGCTGATGAGCGTGAACCCCGGCTTTGGCGGGCAGAAGTTCATTCCTGGCACGCTGGACAAACTGCGCGAGGCGCGTGCACTGATCGAGGCTTCCGGTCGAGACATCCGCCTGGAAGTGGACGGTGGCGTCAATCTGCAGAACATTGGCCAGATTGCTGCCGCGGGTGCCGATACCTTCGTTGCCGGTTCGGCGATCTTCAATACCCCGGATTACGCAGACGTGATTGGCAAAATGCGCGAAGCGTTGGCGCAGGTGCGCGGTTGAGTCCACTAGCAGGGCTGTTTGACGGTCGTCTGCCCCGGTTGGTGATGTTCGATCTGGACGGCACCCTGCTTGACTCGGTGCCGGATCTGGCGGCTGCCATCGATGCCATGCTGGTGCAGATGGGGCTGGAGCCTGCAGGTGTTGCCCGTGTGCGCGACTGGGTCGGCAATGGTTCGCTGGTGCTGGTGCGACGGGCGCTGGCCAACGGCATCGAGCATGCAGCGGTCGATGAGGGCTATGCAGCTGCGGCGCACCAGTGCTTCCTGGAGATCTATGCCGATTGTCATGCCCTTGGTCGGGTGTATCCCGGCGTGAAGGAATGTCTGGACTGGCTGCGAGAGCAAGGTGTAGCGCTAGGGCTGGTGACCAACAAGCCGTTTCGGTTTGTTGCGCCCTTGTTGGCGGAGCATGGACTCGACGGCTACTTCCTGTGGGTGCTTGGCGGAGACAGTCTGGCGCAGCAGAAACCCGATCCGGCACCGTTGCAATGGATGCTCGCTCAGGCCGGTGTTGACGCAAATCAGGCACTGTTTGTCGGCGACTCGCGCAGTGATGTGCGGGCTGCGTGCGCTGCCGGTGTGCAGTGCGTTGCCGTTAGTTATGGCTACAACCATGGTCGCCCGATTGCTGAGGAAAACCCGGCGCTGGTGCTGGATGACCTGCGTCAGCTGGTTGATTCGTTGCGGGGGCTCGGGTAGTGTTGCGCCAATCAACTTCAACCCCGCCCAAGAGATCTGATCGTGGTGGTTATCCGCAAACAATGGATGAACGTGATCAAGGCCCTGGCCCGTTGGCGCTGGCGCGCTTGATCCCACCCGGCCGGCACAGTCGGCATGTTTGCTCCTGACCGTTACACCCTCAAGCCACGAGGCTGATCATGACCCGCGAAGAATTCCTGCGTTTGGCCGCTGAAGGCTATAACCGCATACCCCTGGCCTTTGAAACTCTGGCCGATTTCGATACGCCGTTGTCGCTCTACCTTAAACTTGCCGATGCGCCTTACTCCTATCTGCTGGAGTCGGTGCAGGGTGGCGAGAAATGGGGGCGCTATTCGATCATCGGCCTGCCTTGCCGCACTATCCTGCGGGCCTATGAGCACCGCGTGACGGTGAATGTCGACGGCGTGGAGACCGAGCAGCACGACTGTGCTGATCCGCTGGCCTTTGTCGAGGACTTCAAGGAGCGCTATCAGGTCGCACCGATCGCTGGCCTGCCGCGCTTCAACGGTGGCCTGGTCGGTTATTTTGCCTACGACTGCATGCGCTACGTCGAGCGCAAGTTGGCCAAATGCCCGAATCCGGATCCGTTGGGCAACCCGGATATTCTGCTGATGGTGTCTGACGCCGTGGTGGTGTTCGACAATCTGGCCGGCAAGCTGCACGCCATAGTGCTCGCCGACCCGGGCCAGCCCGATGCCTTCGAGCGCGGCCAGAAGCGCCTGACCGAGTTGCTCGAGCAGTTGCGCCAACCGATCACGCCGCGTTTGGGTCTCGACTTCAACTCGCTGGATAGCAGCGCCGAGCCGGTTTTTCGCTCCAGTTTCAGCCGTGAGGACTACGAGCGTGCGGTGGATACCATCAAGGAATACATCCTGGCCGGCGACTGCATGCAGGTAGTGCCGTCACAGCGCATGAGTATCGACTTCAAGGCAGCGCCAATTGATCTTTATCGAGCGCTGCGCTGTTTCAACCCGACACCCTATATGTACTTCTTCAATTTCGGTGACTTCCATGTGGTCGGCAGCTCACCAGAAGTGCTGGTGCGTGTTGAAGATGGTCTGGTCACGGTGCGGCCGATAGCCGGCACCCGCCCGCGTGGTGCTACTGAAGAGGCCGATCTGGCGCTGGAGCAGGACCTGCTGTCGGATGCCAAGGAAATCGCCGAGCATCTTATGCTTATTGACCTGGGGCGTAACGATGCCGGAAGGGTGTCGGAAACCGGCACCGTAAAAGTCACCGAACAGATGGTTATCGAACGTTATTCCAACGTCATGCATATTGTTTCCAACGTCGATGGCCAGTTGAAGAAGGGCTTGAGTGCGATGGATGCTTTGCGCGCCATCCTGCCGGCCGGCACGTTGTCCGGTGCGCCGAAGATCCGTGCGATGGAAATCATCGACGAGCTGGAGCCAGTCAAACGTGGCGTTTATGGCGGTGCTGTCGGCTATCTGGCCTGGAACGGCAACATGGATACAGCGATTGCCATTCGCACCGCGGTGATCAAGAACGGTGAGCTGCACGTGCAGGCCGGCGGTGGCATCGTCGCCGATTCGGTGCCGGCGCTGGAGTGGGAGGAGACGCTGAACAAGCGCCGCGCCATGTTCCGTGCGGTGGCCTTGGCCGAACACACCGTCAAGACTCAGGGTTGAGGAGATTGCCATGTTGCTGATGATTGATAACTACGACTCTTTTACCTACAACGTGGTGCAGTACCTGGCCGAGCTGGGTGCCGAGGTAAAGGTCATTCGCAATGACGAGCTTGGCGTGGCTGAAATCGAGGCGCTGCAACCCGAGCGCATCGTGGTGTCGCCTGGCCCCTGTACACCGAACGAAGCGGGTGTATCGCTTGAAGTGATCAAGCACTTTGCCGGCAAGCTGCCGATTCTCGGTGTATGCCTCGGCCACCAGAGCATCGGCCAGGCCTTTGGCGGCGATGTGGTGCGTGCCCGCCAGGTCATGCACGGCAAGATCAGCCCTGTGTATCACGACAATCTTGGCGTGTTTGCCGGGCTGAACAATCCATTGACAGTTACCCGCTACCATTCCCTGGTGGTCCAGCGTCAGACGCTGCCAGATTGCCTGGAAATTACTGCCTGGACCCAGCTGGAAGACGGTGCTGTCGACGAAATCATGGGTCTGCGACACCGGACCCTGAACATCGAAGGTGTGCAGTTCCACCCTGAATCGATTTTGACCGAACAGGGCCACGAGCTGTTTGCCAACTTTCTCAAGCAACGCGGAGGCGTGCGCGGATGAACATCAAGGAAGCCCTTAATCGGGTAGTGGCCCAGCTGGATCTGAGCACCGAGGAGATGCAGGACGTCATGCGCGAGATCATGACCGGTCAGTGCACGGATGCGCAGATCGGCGCCTTTCTTATGGGCCTGCGCATGAAGAGCGAAAGCATCGATGAAATCGTCGGTGCGGTGTCGGTGATGCGCGAATTGGCAAGCAAGGTCGAGTTGCCAAGCCTGAATCATGTGGTCGATGTGGTAGGTACTGGCGGAGATGGCGCGAATATCTTCAATGTCTCCACGGCCGCAGCCTTTGTAGTGGCGGCAGCCGGTGGCAAGGTGGCCAAGCACGGTAACCGCGCAGTGTCAGGCAAGAGCGGCAGTGCCGATCTGCTGGAGGCTGCGGGGGTTTATCTGGAGTTGACCCCTGTGCAGGTAGCACGCTGCATCGACAGCGTCGGGGTGGGTTTCATGTTTGCCCAGATGCATCACAAGGCAATGAAACATGCAGCATTGCCACGTCGCGAGATGGGCCTGCGCACTATCTTCAACATGCTCGGGCCACTGACCAATCCTGCCGGTGTGCGCCATCAGGTGGTTGGCGTATTCAATCAGGCATTGTGCCGGCCGCTCGCCGAAGTGCTTAAGCGTCTGGGTAGCGAGCATGTGCTGGTGGTCCATTCGCGTGATGGGCTGGATGAGTTCAGTCTGGCCGCAGCAACCCATGTGGTGGAGCTGAAGGGCGGGGAAATCAGTGAGTACGAGGTCAGTCCGGAAGATTTCGGTCTGCATAGCCAGACGCTGATGGGGTTGGACGTGGACGGACCGCAAGCCTCGCTGGAGCTTATCCGCGATGCATTGGGACGACGTAAAACCGAAAACGGTAGAAAGGCCGGCGACATGATTGCGCTCAACGCTGGTGCAGCGCTCTATGCAGCCGATCTTGCCACCAGTCTGCGTGAGGGTGTGCAGTTGGCTCATGACGCACTGCACACCGGACTGGCGCGCGAAAAAATGGAAGAATTGGCATCATTTACTGAAGTCTTTCGTCAGGAGAATCAAGCGTGAGTCTGCCGACCATTCTGGAAAACATCATTGCCCGCAAGTTTGCCGAAGTCGCCGAGCGCAGTGCGCGGGTTGGTCTGACCGAACTTGAAGGCATGGCGAAGGCAGCAGATGCGCCGCGTGGCTTTGCCCGCGCGCTGCAGGAGCGCGTTGCACTGCGGGAGCCTGCGGTGATTGCCGAAATCAAGAAGGCTTCGCCGAGCAAAGGCGTGCTGCGCGAAAATTTTGTGCCTGCCGAACTGGCACGCAGCTACGAACAGGGCGGCGCTACTTGCCTTTCGGTGTTGACTGATGTGGATTTCTTTCAGGGTTCTGACGCATATCTGCAGCAAGCCCGGTCTGCCTGCAAGTTGCCGGTGATCCGCAAGGACTTCATGGTTGACCCCTATCAAATAATCGAAGCGCGGGCGCTGGCCGCAGATTGCGTGCTCCTGATAGTGTCTGCTCTGGATGACGGACGGCTGACCGAGCTGGCGGCTACTGCAGCGGAGTTTGGTCTTGACGTACTGGTCGAGGTGCATGACGAGCCAGAGCTGGAGCGTGCCTTGAGCCTGCTCGATACCCCGCTTATCGGGATCAATAATCGCAACCTGCATACTTTCGAGGTTTCGCTGGATACCACGCTGGACCTGTTACCGCTGATTCCTGAAGGCCGGCTGGTGATTACAGAAAGCGGCATCATGCACCGTGCTGATGTTGAGCTGATGGAGATCAGTGAGGTACACGCTTTTCTGGTTGGCGAAGCTTTTATGCGCGCCGACGATCCGGGCCTTGAGTTGCAGAGACTGTTTTTCCCGGATACTAACCGGCGGGTTCTGGGCGCGGACCCTGACTGATACAAATGAACAAGGCCGGCATAGCCGGCCTTGTTCATTGTGCTGCTGAAGCCTTCAGCGGGTGCCGAAAATCACCATGGTCTTGCCTTTGACGTAGACCAGGCCCTGCTCTTCCAGAGCCTTGAGCACGCGGCCGACCATTTCCCGCGAGCAGCCAACAATGCGGCCGATTTCCTGGCGGGTGATCTTGATCTGCATGCCATCCGGATGGGTCATGGCATCGGGCTGTTTGCACAGATCCAGCAGGGTACGTGCAACGCGGCCGGTCACATCGAGAAAGGCCAGGTCGCCCACCTTGCGGGTTGTCCTGCGCAGGCGGTCGGCCATTTGTGTGCCAAGGGTAAACACCAGGTCAGGATCCTGCACGCTGAGTTCGCGGAACTTGGCATAGCCAATCTCGGCTACTTCGCACTCGGTTTTGGCGCGCACCCAGGCGCTGCGCTCCTGCTCTTGGCCTTCCTGACCGAACAGGCCCATCTCGCCGAAGAAGTCGCCGGGATTCAGATAGCCAATGATCATTTCGCGGCCGTCATCATCTTCAATCAGGATGGTGACCGAGCCCTTGACGATAAAGAACAGGCTCTCACAACGATCCCCGGCATAGATGATGGTGCTTTTGGCCGTGTAGCGACGGCGCTGGCAGTGCGCCAGTATTTTGTCGAGGTTCTTGATCTTGGGTGTCAGGGTTATCGCAACCATTTCCGATGCCTTCAGATGAAGTGTGAGCCTGATAGGGCAGGCTCTTGATACAGAATTTATTGCATGAACTGCCAATAATCAGGCGTCAGCTTATCAGGTGCTGATCAATCTGCGAACAGCTGCACTATGTGGCTGATACCTGCGACACATCTTTAGCTCAAAGTGTGCCTGGCAGAGGCCGTGATAAGCTTCGCTCCCTTGATTCAACACGGAGTTGCATTGATGAAAGCACGCATTCAATGGGCTGGCGAGGCCCTGTTTATCGGTGAGTCCGGCAGCGGCCATGCGGTCGTGATGGATGGTCCTCCCGAGAGTGGAGGGCGCAACCTGGGCGTGCGCCCAATGGAGATGCTGCTGCTCGGGCTCGGCGGCTGTTCCAACTACGATGTGGTCAGCATTCTGAGAAAATCCCGGCAGCTGGTTGAGAGTTGCGAGGTCTTTCTTGAGGCAGAAAGAGCCACGGAAGAGCCTAAGGTGTTTACCCGCATTCATTTGCATTTTGTGGTCAAGGGGCGCGGTTTGAAGGAAGCGCAGGTAAAGCGGGCGGTCGAGCTGTCGGCAGAGAAATACTGCTCGGCCTCGATCATGCTCGGCCGGGCAGGTGTGGCCATCAGCCACGATTATGAAATCATCGAATTGGCCTGATGGCAGGGAAATCTGAGGTGTCAGTATGAAAGTGAATCTTGAACACAAGTACAGCGTCGATGTAGACAGTCTTTTTGCGTTGTTTCAGAACCCGGATTTTATTCTTGAGCGCTATCTGCAAACGGGCTCGCCAAGCGCTTCATTACTGGAGTTGAGTGATGATGATGGCGTGGTGATTCGCGTTGAACGCGTAGTGCTGGTTGATGTGCCGGCGTTTCTCGGCAAGTTCATGCAGCCGACCACCCACGTTCTGCAAACTGAACATTGGCAAGGCGAGTTGGGCGGGCCTTATGTCAATGACATGCAGGTCGAGATCAAGGGTACACCGGTCAAGCTGCATATCGGGATGAAACTTGTAGCCAAGGGCAAGGGCTGCGTCAATCTGGTGGAGATCGATGCCAAGTGTGGCATTCCCTTGATCGGCGGCAAAATCGCTGATTTCGTGGCCCGGGACGCTGAGCGTACAGCCAATCTGGAGTACGACTTCATCAAGGCGTATCTGAAGCGTAAGTGATCGCGACTCGGTGCCAGCTGTCTGTCAGATGCGATAAGTACTCTTGGTCATGACCTTGGACAACAGGGTCATGCCGAGCTTTACCGGCGTCGGAAAACGCATGCCGCCAGCCTCAATGGCGCTGGTCGCATGCCGTTGTTCGTCCTCGCGCATCTGCTGCAAGATGGCGCGGGACTTCTGATCTGAGGCCGGTAATTGCTGTAGATGTTCGTCGAGGTGCTTGCATACCTGCTCTTCGGTTTCAGCCACAAAACCCAGACTGACCTTGTCGCTGATCAATCCGGCCACCGCGCCGACCCCGAAGGACAGGCCATAGAACAGCGGATTGAGAATGCTCGGCCTGCTACCCAGTTCACGAATGCGGCTTTCACACCAGACCAGATGGTCAATCTCTTCAGTGGCCGCGTGCTCCATGGCTTCGCGTACCTTGGGTAAGCGCGCAGTAAGCGCCTGTCCCTGATACAGGGCTTGGGCGCAGACTTCGCCGGTATGGTTGATGCGCATCAGTCCGGCAATGTGCGTGGTTTCGTCCGGACTCAGTGCGGCCTCTTCCTGGCTTTGTGCCGGCGATGGCCGGTTTGGGTGGGCGCTGAGTGGCAGCAGGGTGCGCAATGCCGAATCCGCCTGCATCAGCAGGCGGTCAGCCGGTGAAAAATGTCTTTGGTTTGCCATGGGCCGCTCCGAAAATCATCAAGGCGTAGTTTAGCGCATCAGCCAATGGCTAAATTGACAGGTGTCATCCTGGTGGCCAGTGCATCTGGCGCTGGCCCAGTACGTGCATATGAATGTGATAGACGGTCTGGCCACCCATCTGGTTGCAGTTCATGGCGATGCGGAAGCCCTCCTCGCATCCCTGCTCGATAGCCAGGCGCTGTGCGGTGTAGAGGATGTGTCCGGCGAGCGGCTTGTCATCTTCGTCCAGATCGTTAAGCGTGGCGATGTGTTTTTTCGGGATGACCAGGAAATGTACCGGCGCTTGCGGGCCGATATCATGGAAGGCAACGAGCTGATCATCTTCATAGAGCTTGCGGGCGGGAATCGTACCGGCGACGATTCGGCAGAATAGGCAGTCCACTGGAAGAGCTCCTCTGAAGGGTCTGAAGGGGAAGTGTCTTGAGTTTAACCTCCCGCATGTTTTGACAACACAAGGATATTCCGTGAAAAACGACGTTCACGATCTGGGGCTGGTGCTGGACTCGAAGATCAAGCTGGTGCTGATAGAGTCCTGGGATGAGCAGCGGGTATTGGAAACCCTGACCATGCTGGCTGTCAGGCGTGGGCTCAGATTGCTTGGCTGGACGGTTACCGAGGGTTTGCGCGCTTCAGGTGAGCAAAGAATTGTGGATGAGGCGGTGGATAGCCGCGAGCCGGAGGCTGCGTTGCGTCTGGTCAAGGCCGACTCGCAGCCGACCCTTTATGTATTTTGTGATCTGCACCCTTACTTGGAAGACAACCCCAGGCTGGTCCGGCAATTGAAAGATATTGCCATCGCCCAAGGGGCGCATCAGCCAACACTGGTAATGGTTTCACATGCTTTTCGGTTGCCGGCTGAAGTACAACGACATGCGGCGCGTTTCAGCCTTGCGCTGCCGGTGGAAGAGGAACTGCTGGCGATCGTGCGTGAAGAGGCCACTCGCTGGAGTGAGCGTAATGCCAATCTGCGGGTGCGCACGGATAGCCGCACCCTGCAGCAAGTAGTGAAAAACCTGCGCGGCATGAGTCATGGCGAGGCGCGGGTGCTGGCGCGTCATCTGATTTGCGATGATGGCGCCATTACGCAAGAAGATTTGCCTGCACTTAACAAGGCAAAGTTTCAAATGCTCGATATGGAGGCAGTGCTGAGTTTTGAACAGGACTGCGCGAGCTTCGCTGACGTTGGTGGTCTCGGCCAGCTCAAGCGCTGGCTGGCCGAGCGGCAGTCTGCATTTCTCGATGCAAAGGGCGTTGATGTGCCCAGGGGCTTACTGCTGGTCGGCGTACAAGGCGGAGGTAAAAGTCTGGCTGCCCGCGCAGTGGCCGGCTTGTGGGGTTTGCCCTTGATGCGGCTGGATTTCGCCGGGCTGTACAACAAGTTCTTTGGTGAAACCGAACGCAACCTGCGTGAGGCGTTGCAACTGGCAGAACAGATGGCTCCCTGCGTGCTATGGCTGGATGAAATGGAGAAGGGCTTGTCCACCGGAGATAACGATGGTGGGGTTAGTCAGCGCGTGCTTGGCACTCTGCTGACCTGGATGTCCGAGCGCAAAGCGCCGGTGTTTCTGGTGGCCACGGCCAACCAGATCAGTCAATTGCCACCGGAGCTGGTGCGCAAGGGTCGTTTTGACGAGATGTTCTTTGTTGATTTGCCAAGTGTCGAAGTGCGCGGTGATATTTTCCGAATTCACCTTGCCCGCAGGGATCTGGAACCAACGCAATTTGATCTGCCCGGTCTGGCACAGGCGAGTGAAGGATTCACTGGAGCAGAAATCGAGCAGGTGGTTGTCAGCGCGCTGTATGCCGCCCAGGCGAGACAGCAGCCGGTGGATCAGGCGTTACTGCTGCATGAACTGCAAGCCACGGCGCCCTTGTCGGTAGTCATGGCTGAAGAGCTCGACGCGCTGCGTGCGTGGGCTAGAAGCCGTGCGGTAATGGCGGATTGACGCGCGCGGCCGGTGATGCTCATTGCTGGTTGGGGAGGTATTGCTGCAGGTCTGGCGAGATGAAACTAAAGTAGAGCGCAAGCACCTGCCCAAGGATAAACAGGCCCGCCAGGACTTTCACCGAGGTGCTGTTTTCCGGTGGTGGGGCACCGTAACGATTGGCAGCAATCGCGCCCGGCATGAATAGCATTAGCAGATAAAACACAAAGCCCAGAATCGGGACTATTGTAAGCAGCAACAGCCAGCCGGACCAGCCGACGTCATGCAGACGCTGCACGCCGATCATTACGCCCGCCACGATAAAGCCAATGGTTGCCACGCCCCCCAGCAGGAAGCCCAGTGCCGGGGTGATGGCATAACCGGCAATCGACAGGATGACAGCCGCCGCTACCAGCAGCCCGAGGCTGAACGACCAGGCCATATAGCGCAAACGGCCAACGCGGCCTTGGGTGGTGAATACTTTCAGCTCGCCGAACTCAGGCAGGTTTTCCGTTACTGACGCTAGCGGCGGGGTATAGGGTGAGCTCGCAGTTGCTGGTACAGCTGCTGCGTCTGGCTCGCTGGCTTCTGCAGCTGAAGCAACCACGACTTCGACTTTGGGTAGTAGTGCCTGACGAGCAATGAACTTTTCGATAATGACTCCGCAAGCCGCGCATTCGGCAGACTTTGCCTGCTCGTGGCCGCATTTCGGGCAAGTCATCACCCCGCGGGTGGCGGATTGAGCTGCCGCGGGGAGCGCTTTTTTATCATGCCCTTCGGTTGCAACCAGGCTCAGGTGAGCTGCCAGATCACTTTCCTTGCGTGCCAATGCTCCTGTGCTGCGCAGTGCGGCGAGATATTTGTCGGCGTCTGCATCTTTCAATTCGCGTTTGAGCACAACCTGCTTGCCTGTAAACAAGGCGTCAATTTTTTCAATATCACTCTTAAACAGCTTCGCCAGATTTTCCTTGACCGTGTCGGCTGTGAAGCCGGGCAGCAATTCGCCGGTAAACACGACTTTGAAAAGCGCTTCAGTCATTTGGACATCCTTATCGGAAAGTGATCAGTTCTGGGTCTTTAGCAGACTAATGATGGTGCTGAGTCGAATGCAATATTGAAGACTCACAAACACGCGGGTTCAAGTCTTGATTGAGATAGATTCAGAATGGTTTGATCACCACCAATAAAACAATGGCAGTCAGAAACAGCACGGGCACTTCGTTGAACCAGCGATAAAAAATGTGGCTGTGGGCGTTCTCGCCCCGAGCAAAGCGCTTGAGCTGGACGCCACATAGCAGGTGATAGCCGATCAGTAGGGTGACCAGAGCCAGCTTGGCGTGCATCCAGCCCATGTTTAACCATGACGGATTGAGATGCAGCAACCACAGCCCGAAAATGATCGTTGCCAGCATCGAGGGGGTCATGATGCCGCGGTACAGTTTGCGCTCCATGATGCAGAAGCGTGCCTTGCTCGTTTCGTCTTCGCTCATGGCGTGATAGACAAACAGGCGTGGCAGATAAAACAGGCCGGCGAACCAGCTGACCATGGCGATGATGTGCAGTGCTTTAAGTAAAAGGTAAGTCATCTTTTCCGGGGTCTCTCTGCTGTGCGCTGTCAAAGGGCTTCAGTGGCGTTTAGGGTATGCATAGTAGCCACGAGTGGTGGTTGCTGGCATTAAATGACGCTTTATCTGTCAGCTGACAACCTTGCCCTGTGCGGGTGCGCAGCGCATATTCAAACAGAGAATAATACGCAAAGTGAGTTTGTAATGATCAGTACCACACCTGCAGGTCTGGAAATTCATCCCCGCCATCTGGAAGCAGCACTTCCGGACCCGATGCCGCGCCACTGGCACGGCGGTGATGCGTTCAAGAGCCATTTCTTCAATGCCATGTCGGTACTGTTTCCGGAGGGCGAGCGCTTCTTCATCCACTCGGTCAGGCTCTTTCGCGATCAAATCAAGGATCCACTGCTGCTTGAGCAGATACGCGGCTTTATTGGTCAGGAAGGCCATCACAGTCGTGAGCATGAGAACTACAACCAGCGGCTGCGCGATATGGGCTATGACGTTGATTACCTAGAGCGCGGGGTAAAACGCCGGATAGCCTTTGTTAAAAAGCGATTTTCTTCGGAAAATATGTTGGCAGGAACCTGTGCAGTCGAGCATTTCACGGCGATTCTCGGTGATGTGCTGCTAACCAATCCGCGCATCCTTGAAGGGGCGGACCCGCAGATGGCGTGATTGTGGCGCTGGCATGCGCT
>Ga0102814_10002553_pt1 | contig 12270 bp, 8 predicted proteins | sample ColrivemetaGS741_FD_79112 | JGI IMG/M metagenome (GOLD analysis project Ga0102814, IMG submission 79112) | Estuarine microbial communities from the Columbia River estuary - Flood tide ETM metaG S.741 | ecosystem: Environmental > Aquatic > Marine > Intertidal zone > Estuary | place: USA: Columbia... | reverse complement strand
TTTCAGTTATTAATGTCTATATTAGTTTCAGGAGCACGACATTTATACGGAGAATCTATTTCCCCAAATGATATTACAAGTGAGCAATTTGATGAATTAAAATGTTACATGGAAAGTGTTGGGTATAAAATAAAATACAATTACACATTTTTAAACGAACCTGATCCTAATATATTAGATGAAAATAGACCAAGAATAATTAATATATGGTTTGAACAATTTATACCAACAATAAACTGTCACGGAATAAGAATATGTATGTGATTTAAGCAATTTTAAAAAAAATGAAAATTCATAATGGCAATTAATAAATTATGAAGACGTTGAATTTGTTACCATCTGATATAATTTACGAAATTACTAAATATTTAACATTAAAAGACATATGTATTTTAAAATCTTGTTCGACATCGTTATTACATTATATTAAATCAGTTCAAACCAATATTTTACAAAGGCAATTAATTAAGAGTAATCTTTCATTCGGTGTTAAAGATAGAAATGTATTGGTAAACTTTTGTTATAATCTTATACACTATCATATTACAGTTCATTTATATAAATACAAACGTATTTTTAATAGAAATAGATTAGGGAATTCAATTAGAACAAATGATTTATATAATTTTATAATGTATACAAAAGTTGAAGATATAACTGCAAACGATAAAATTAACGCACTTTTTTATAAGATATTTTATTTTTATATAAATAACAATCATTGTCATATTTCATTATATCCAGATCAATTAGAGTTATGTGCTCTATATAATTTACTACAAATTGAAATATTTAATCCGAAAAACGATTTTAATTATTGGTTTCATTTTTTAGAATCATTTGAATATGAATATGCTGATGTTAAAATGAACTATTACAATTACGTATTAAGTAATTGTCATATAGAAAATATACATTTAAATTTTAATGATATTCACAAAATGTCAACAAATCTTACTTCATTATATGTGCTTAAAAAAATATTTACTTTTAAAGAACTAAACTTAACACGAACAAAACTTAATCTATGTTGTTATACGTGCAATGAAAGATATCTATTTCAAATATGTAAACTTAAAAAACGCTTTTATAAAGACGAATTGGTGTCTCACAACTACACACAATTTAAGGAAATGTTAAGACGAGAAAATTTATACTATTATAATATTTTGTTAAATAAGGAAATCACTATCATAAATGAAATGATTTATATAAAAAATCCAAATACAAATAGAAGAATGAGATTATATGGAAGATTTTATAACAATATGATAGCTAATTTTTTTTCACAAGAAAATTATTCTTTCGATAAAGATCTATTCGATTATTATAAAAGTATTTTACATTATATAAAAAAACGTCAAAATTATTTTAAAACACTTTTTTTTCAATAAGATGATTAAACTCTAAACATAAATACATATATTTTAATACATAAATACATATATTTTAATACATAAATACATATATATATTTAATACATATATATATTTAATACATATATATATTTTAAAATTAAATGTGATTTTCAATCAATGTGTTTACTGTATTATATTTTGATACGATTTTTAATTTATTTTTATTAAAAATAACTGTTGTTATTTTATCTATAAATTTAGGTCCTTTTAATAAAATAATACGTGATACTTTGTATGATATTCCTCTAAAATGATCAATTCCTCTAAAATGATTATTACAATACGATTCAAAAAATAAATCGTAAATAAAGAAATTTTTATAAAAATAATAAATAAATCGAATATCATTAATAACTGTTTGTTTTTCCTCTTTTAATAAAAATTTAGTTGTGACCAATTCATAAAAATCTATATCTAGATTTAAATAATACTCATCAGATCTCCATTCAGGTAATAAAGATAAAAACGTAAATAGATTATTATATAAAATATTATACTTGTGCTCGTAAGGTTTATTATAATAACTCATATATTTTTTATTAAACGTTTTTGAAAGTAGCCAAAAATTACTAGCAGTAGAATAATCATCTATAAAAAAATAGATTTTATATATTATATCATATGATAATTGAGTAAATTCATTGATCTTTTCCATACTAATTTATAGAAACAAAAAAAATAACCTAATATACGTGTCTAATATGTATTTAAAAAAATGAATTATTTTAAATTACGAAACTATATTACATGGAAAGATTTTACAAACATAATCTTATAAAAATACCAGATGATTTTTATAAAAATGATATAGAGATGCAAATTATAGAATGGTGGGCACAAGATGAAGAAGACGATGACACCGAAGATATTGAAGACGATAATCAAAACGAACTTAATACTGATGTGTATACAATAAGATGTTTTGGAGTAACACAAAGTGGTATTTCAGTAACTTGTAAAATAACTGGATTTAAGCCCTTTTATTATATAAAAGTTCCAAATACATTTAGTAAAATACATTTAGGGTATTTTTTGAAACATATTGAATCAAGTTATTTTTTAAAATCATTTAGTCAACCGTTAGTAAAGGAAAATGGAAAACATAGATCGTGTATTGAACAAAAAAAGGATTTATTTGGTTTTAGAAATGGAAAGGAATACAAGTATGTAAAATTGGTTTTTAATAATTATTCGGCTTTAATGAAGAGTAGATACTTGTTTAAAAAGGCAATAGAGATTGCAAATGTAACGAAACGTCCAACTAAATTTAAATTATATGAAAGTAATTTTGAGCCATTTATGCGTTATTGTCATATCAAGGATATTTTGATGGCAGGTTGGATTCGTTTACCGAAAGGTAAATACAATATTACGAGTGATTCGGCTACTACTCAAGTTGAATTATCGATTGATAGAAAACTAATCGTTTCAATGAAAGAACATCAAGATCTTGCAAATTTTTTACAAGCATCTTGGGATATTGAAGTATATAGTCACGATAGAACATTTCCTGATCCGAAATATAAAATTACAAAAAATGGAAATGTTGAATATCCGAATGAAATTTTTCAAATAGCAACTACATATAAATACGTAAAAGGTAACACGTCAAATAAAGATGGGTTTTTGGTAAAGCATTTATTAACATTAAAACGTTGTGAATCTATAGATGATCCAAATGTAATTGTCGAAGAATGTAAAACAGAAAAAGAATTAATTAAACGTTGGGTAGACACAGTTTCTATGATGGATCCAGATATTTTTTACACTTACAATGGTGATTCATTTGATTGTATGTATTTGGTAGAAAGAGCTGAATTATTAGGTTTGGTTACATCTAAACGTACTGGAACAAAAACATATAAGGATGGATATCTTTTGAAAAAGTTGAGTAGAATGACATCAAAAGCAGCAGATATTAAGAAAGAATATTTTAGTTCTAGTGCATATGGTGACAGTGAATTCAATCGTGTATACATACCAGGAAGATTAAATTATGATTTATTAATTCATTATAAACGTGGTATGAAAAAATATGCTAGTTATAAGTTGGATAACATTGCATCTGAAATTTTAGGTCAAAACAAACATGATGTAAGTGCAAAAGATATTTTTGATTTTTATCAACGTGGTTCACCAGAAGAGATATGCAAAATTGCGAAATATTGTATCCAAGATACAGCTTTGTTACAAAGATTAGTTGATAAACAGCTCATTTTAATTACAATTATGCAGTTGGCAAACGTTACATTTGTTCCTATTGGATTTTTAACAACTCGTGGTCAAACTATAAAGGTATATTCACAGATTTTGAGGAAAGCTAGACAAATGAATTTTTTAGTACCACATACAAATTTTAATGAAGATGCATATGCATTGTTTATAAAATGTAAGGATCCTCATCCTTTTGAAAATGATGATATTGGTGAATATGTTGAAGTTAATTGTGGTAAAAGTCAGAATGAATCTAACAAACCATTAGTTTTGATGGCTAAATTATCAGAAATAATAGATGATCATACGTTTGTTGTTTTTTCAGATACAGAAATCAAACGTGATTTTTTCAATATCAAGTTTCGTTACAAAAGAAATGATTATTATGTTACAAGAATGTGGTCAAATGATGATGCTATAGATGACAGTTTTACAGGAGCTACTGTTTTAGAACCTATACCTGGAATGTACAAGGATAATATAGCTGTGTTAGATTTTGCAAGTTTGTATCCAACAATTATGATTAGTAGAAATTTATGTTATAGTTCATTTGTGTTAGATGAGCAGTATTTAGGAATTCCAGATGTAAATTATGAAAAGATTGCGTGGGATGATAAAGTAGAATATAAATTACGTCAGACTTGTGAAGGTGTTGGTAAAAGTGGTAAAAGTAAAGGACAAGTATGTGGTAAACAAGCTTATTTTGAAGTAAAGAATGAATTAGATGTAACAAACTATTATTGTCGTATTCACGATCCTTTAAAAAAGTCAAGAGAGTCTGATGAAAAATATCAAAAACGAGATGTTAGTTATAACTATACAGTAGTACAACCACATACAAATCCTGAAACGGGAGAAATTGTTAACAAAGGTGTACTACCAGCATTATTAGAGGAATTGTATTCGGAAAGAAAACGTGTAAAACGTGAAATGGCACGAGCAGCAGCAGAAGGAAATAAGTTGTTGGAAAGTATTCTTGATTCTACACAATTGGCTATTAAAGTATCATTGAATTCTACTTATGGTTTCCTTGGAAGAGGACAAGGAAATCTTATTTTAAAAGAACTTGGTTCAATTGTTACTGCAGTAGGTAGAATGCTTATTGAACAAAGTAAAGAATATGCAGAAGGACCTTTTATTGATTACATTAGAGAAAATAATTTATTAAAACAAAAGATAGAATACCGAGATTATGGTTTGAGTGAAAGTGAAAAACGTATGGTGTTGAAATCTTTTAGTATTTAAAAATCGTGATAGAACATATAAGAAAAAGAAACCATAAATAAGTTTAATTTAATCGTATATTAATATTTTTTATTATTATTATTATTTAATCCAAATATGTTTATTTAATTAAATTTATTTAAAAATGAATAAAATATAAACATAAAAAGATGGAAACTTTTGTTGTACATTCTAAAACACCTGTTGACATTAAAACACTTATACAAACTAGTTCTATACAAATTTATGATCAAAATAAGTTAATAGATAAATTAAAGGAACATTTTGACGATGAAGAACAAAGATTATATGTATCTAACTTGTTCTTATACTTAAATTACCACCCTATTAACGATTTTGTTGTAAACTTGGAAAACGTATGGAAATTTATAGGTTTTTCAAACAAGGCAAATGCAAAAAGATTACTAAAACAACATTTTACTGAAAATAAAGACTATAAAATAGTTTTCATCCGTTCGGATGAAAACCCATCGAATACAAATTTAGGTGGTAGACCTCAAGAAACTATAATGATGAATATAAATACATTTAAAAAATTATGTTTAAAATCAAATACAGATAATGCAGATAAAATACATGATTATTATATAAAATTAGAAATGGTTTATAACGAATTAATGAAAGAAGAAATAGGTCAAAAACAACTTGAAATTCAGAAACAAAAGGAATTGTTAGAAAAAGAGAAAGAAACTGCTGACAAGTTGTTGGAAGAAAAAGACAGATACATAGCACAGTTAAAACAACAAGAAGCTGTATCTCATTTATATATTGCGCATAATCCTGTTATTAAAAACTTGCACAAGATAGGTATTTTTACAAGTACAAAAACGAATGATGTATTTGTTAGACAAGAAAATCACAAGTCAAGTAATCCTCATTTTGAATATTTGTTTACATATGAAACTAAAAATGCAAAAATGATTGAAGATTTTGTAAAATTGTTATTAAAACATTTTAAAGTAAGCAAGCCAGAATGGTTTACAATTTCTTATGAAAGAATGAAACAAGTTGTAGATTTTGCTATTATGGTATATGACAATTATCATATTGAAGAAAATGTTGATAATTTAATTGAATTTATTAGTAGGTATCGCAGTAATCGTTTGGTGAATACAAATAAAGCTAGAATTCATGTTTCTAAAGATATTTATGAAATGTGGATTAAAGAAAATGTTGTAATAATTCCTGGAGCAAAAGTATCAACTGAATTGATATGTAAAGATTTTTATGAATGGTATCAGCAAAAGTATTCAGAAGATTTTGAAAAAAGTCATATTAAATTAGAAACTGGCAATTGGAGTACATCATTTCAAAAAGAAATTACAAATACTATAAGTGATATAACAAAATTAGAATACAAAGGGGGAATATCTTTGACAGATAGAAAAAGAGGTATTTATTTTCCTAAATGTGCTGGGTTTGTAGGTTTCGAGGTAAAAAGTATGAATACCAAGATTGAGTTTTTTGAAAATGTGATTTATGAAAAATATGTAAATGAATTCATTACTGTTACCAATGATCCAAAAAATAAAGTTGCGAGAAAAGAAATATTAGATCATTTTCTTGGTTGGGTAAAGGATAACAATTATGTTTCTAAGAATAGAATAATGTGTAGAACTGCTATATCTAGTATATTTAAAGATGTTTTAATGGAATCTATAGAAAAAATTACTGGTTTACAGTTAAAAGATGTATGTAAGTTAACATATTATGGATGTTTTGTTGGTATGAGTCATAATAAATACCCTTTTATTGGTAATGAATCTTCTGAAAAAGTTATATTATCAAATTCTGAAATTATCAAAAATCAAATTAACAATTGGTTGAAAAACCCAGATACAAATATTGCAAAATTATTCAAGAAAACAATTCAACAAAATAATACAATATCAAAAGAACAAGTTAAAATTATTATGAAGTCAAAATACAACATTGATTTAACTTGCAATACAAGAAAGCATAAATGGCATCTCGTATTTAAAAAAACTCTAAGTGATAATACTGAAATTTTTTATGTAAACGATGAAGCTCTTGAATATGCTAATTATAAATTGAATTATTAATTTTAAATATGTAAATTAATATGAATTCTACGGATGATTTTAATTTGATTTGGAAGGATTTTGAGATGGCATCTAAATATGAAACAAACAATACGTCAAGTAAACCTTTTCAGACGCATTTAAATGAAAAATCTGATGTGTGTAGTAATTGTTTAAGTAATAACTTGAGATATAATGATAATGATTGTGTTTGTCAAGATTGCGGTCTTGTTATAAAAGAAGATAGGTTAAATACAAACATTTCTTATGATAATACAACTATTCCTGCTAAATATAATAATAATTTCAATAGTAGAATATCTAAAATGCAAGAATGGTATATGTGGTCAAACGAAGAAAAAAATACATATAAACTAAAGACGTATGTAAAGAATTTATGTATTCGTTTAAAAATTATTGACTCATTAATTAACGATATAGTAGATACATCTGTTATGGTTATAAATTGTATTAAAAAAAACGATGGTACAAAGAGAGCTCGTGTAAAAGATGGTATTATACTTTGTTGTATTCATTATGTTTCTAAAGACACATCTACACCATATTCGTATTTGGATCTTGTTAAAGAAATGTATTTAGATATTAAATATGTAACTAGAGCAGAAAGAGTTATATTAGAACTAATTAATTCTAAAAAATTACATCTTGATAAAAATATAATATTAGAAACACGAAAACCATTTGATTATGTTAATAATATTATAAAAAAACACAAACTACAAATTAACTTTGATGTATTAAAGGATGTCAAAATATTAATTGAAATATGTGAAGATAACGATATTCTGTTAGATCATACACCTTTGTCTATTGGTGTAGGATGTTTTTATTATATATTACAATTTAAAAACATTGACATTGATCTAAAAATATTTTCAGAATTATATGGTTTATCATCTGTTACGATTATCAAAACGTTTAACAAGTTAAAAACGTATGATAATCAAATTAAACAACTCTTGGAAATGTAACAAAATTTACACGTATATTCTTTTTTAAAATTAATTAAATCACCTCGATGATTTTTAATTAATTTTACCTTCCGTTTTATAATGAGTTGCATTCTTATCAAAAACCCAATGAAAATTATTAACGTGTACGTCAGTAAGAATTCTGTTTCTTAGACCTGGTGGTGATATTTTAACAGCTTTTGCAGCAGATGCTATATTTGGGTAATTTGTTCTTTCACCTGTATTACAGTTAATTCTAATAACAGGTTGGTCTTGCATTTGATCATCTGCACTTATCCCACTATATCTCCACAAATAACCTTGACATACATTTTTATTTCGTAATGCCACTCCGATAGCAGTACCTGTAGTCAATCCTAATGCTCTACCAGCTGCTTCTATACTTGGATAAGTACTTAACACTTTTCCTGTATCTTTGTCAACTTGATCAACTGAACGTTTTGATTTTCTAACAAATGGAACTTCCGGATCTGTATGTTCATTGCAAGTTTGATCCCTTTCGTTATAAATAATACGTTTAATATTTGTTAAATCGTTATTGGTTATTGTGTCTTCTAATCGTTTAATAATACTAAATGTCAATTGGACATCGTCAAAAGATCCTAGAAAAGTGTCATTGTTAAGGAGTGTCAAATGACGTTTTAAAATATATACCAATGTCTTTTCTAAAAAAGGATGTTTGATATCTACAACTAATTTCATATCACCATTCTCAAAACTTGCTTTGTACACTTTTTTTCTAGTATCTAATGTAGCTCTTTTACACAAACCTATTTTATACTTGTTGTTTTGTACTGGGTCTAAACATTCAAACGCAAACAATGAGTATCCACCAGATGTTTCTATTCGGTTGTGTGTTTTAAAACGTAGTTCATCTGTACTGGGTTTATACTTGTCAATTTGTTCTTGTAACTTTGTTAATTTTTCTTTTAATATATTATTTTCACCGGTAGTTTTAAATAATTCAGTTTGTAAACTATTATTCCGTTCAAGTAAACGCTTGTAGTTTTCCAAGTTATATTGATTTTGGTCAATGATTTCCTTTATATAATCCTCTAAATTTTCCAATGTAAAATCCGGATCGTGTTTACTCTTGTCAATACAAATAAGTTCTCTGTAATTCATATCGCCAATCATAATATTTCTTATACGTCGTTTTAAAACTGGATGTTGTTTAATACAATTTTCAATTTCAATTGGATTAGTGACTTTAAAAACATTCTTTAACCTAAAATTTGTATACGTCTTCTTATGTGTTTTAACACGTTCTTGTAAATTATTACTCATACCAAATTTTACTAAACTTCCACCTACTGTATCTGTGTTATCAATTTTACCATAATATATACATTGGGTATTAACTGGAAATTGACTTAACAATGTTTTTTCTAATAATTCTTCTTTTTCCAATTCCGTTTGCTCTTGATGATATAATAATTCTTGTTCTTTATCTTCTAATTGTTGCCTTTGTTCTTCAAGTTGTTCTTTAATCATTTCATTATACACCATCTCCAATCGAATATAATAATCGTGTATTTTATCTGAATTTGATGTATTCGCTCGTAAACATAATTTTTTAAATGTATTTATATTTAACATTATAGTTTCTTGATTTAGACCTGCTCCTCCAATATTTTTCCCATCTTTTAGATTAACTACCTGCTCATCCATACGGATGAGCAGCTTTTGATAGTCTTTATTTTCAGTAAAATGCTGTTTTAATAATCTTTTTGCATTTGCTTTGTTTGAAAATCCTATAAATTTCCATACGTTTTCCAAGTTTACAACAAAATCGTTAATAGGGTGATAATTTAAGTATAAGAACAAATTTGTTACATATAAACGTTGTTCTTCTTCATCGAAATGTTTTTTTAGTCTTTCTATTAATTTTATTTTATCGTATGTTTCCAAAGAACTATTTTTAATCAAAGTTTTCATATCAATTGGTGTTTTTATTTCCATTTGTTTTATAATTTGTAATAAACTAATTCTTTAAATAAATTTAATTATATAAACGAAATTTAATTAAATAATCTATATATGATAAACTTTTTTGTTTTTGACAAAATATTATTTAATCAAATTTTACTGTATACTTTACATTGGTTTTTGATACACTTCTCGAGGCAGATATACTAAGAGGTTGACGTTTTTGTGCCGAATCTGGTTTTTCCTCGTCTTTTTTGGTTTTTTTACTTTTTAATGATATTTTCATATCTTGTTCAATGGTGCTTAAATTTGTTTTTACGTAATTTAATATATTATTTTCAAAGCACCATCTAAAGAAACATAATTGACCACAAGAAGTTTCAATGTAATCATCATCGTTGTAATAAAATAAGATCTTATTCTTACGACAGAATGGATCAAATTGCTTTTTACTGAACGATTTTAATTGTAATTTATAATTTTGATAAACGTCAATGGATCCTACTGCGCCATCAATAATCGTTCTATGTTTTTTTGAATAATTTGTGATAAACCAGTCTAAAATTCTTAAAGAAATAACACTATTTTGATCTATAATACTTTTAATTTGATCAATGTAAACGGAATTTGTGTAAAAATCAGTTAACGATTTCATTAACAAACTTAATTTTGTATCTATATCAAATTCACTTTTATCCAATTTTGTTTCAGTTCTATTAACTGACAGTGACATATATAATCTTTATTTACGCAAATTTTTAAATCAAATTTTACGCGTTATCACGTATTTATAAACAATAAAACAAAAAAACAATGTTCAATTGCATTTAAAAACAATGTCGAGTTGCATTTAAGAAAAAATTGAAAAAAATTTTTAAAACATTACAATTATAAAATTATAACAACACTAACAAACAAAATGTCAATTATTAAAGCTGTCAATCTCGATTTAAACAAAGTTTCTTTTTCTGATGTTAAAACTGACAATCACGGACGTAAAATGGTTTATGTAAATTACAATGGCGGAAAGATTATGGTTCAAACACCAAAAATGTATGTCCCAAATGGTATTAAACGTTGGCGTAAGAAGGATGCCACTGATAACAAGGATGATTCTTTTGAATTGGAATTGTCTTTTGGTGGTGAAGATAAAGAAGATAAAAATTCTTTAGAAATTCGTGAATTTCATACTAAGCTTGAAGAATTTGACGATCTTGTAAAGAAGACTATTATGTCTAAGAGTAAGGAATGGTTGGGTAAACCAAAAGTATCAATGGAAACAATTGAAGATGCTTATTATTCACCATCAGTAAAAATTCCTACTGATAAAGATGGTAATATTCTTGATTATCCTTCTAGAGTTCGTGCTAAACTAGACAGAGAACGTGATAATTCTGATGGATTTACTGGACGATTCTTGAGTAACAAACGTTTCAAAACTCCTGTTTTAATTTTTGATGAAAACAAGAATCCTGTTGATTTGAATGAAAATACATTTGATAATGTAGTTCCAAAAGGTAGTCAAGTTATCTGTGTATTGGAATTAGTCTATCTTAGTATCACTAGTAAAGTTTCAGCAAAATGGAAATTGGTTCAATCAAAAGTATTTAAAAATCAACAAAGTATTACTGGATATGCTATGATTGATGAAGAATCTCAACAAGAAGACCTTGATACTGAAAACGATATTGTTGAAGCAACAAAACAACTAAGTATTAATGAAAATGAATCTTTGGAAGAAGTTGAACAAGAACTTGAAGAAGAAGAAGAAGAAGTTGTAGAGGAAGAAGAAGTTGTAGAGGAAGAAGAAGAAGTTGCTCCTCCTCCAAAAACAAAAGGTCGTGCAAAAAGAGGAGTTCAAGCTTAATTATCTAAAAAATAAAAAAATATAAAATGTTTTAAAACTTTAAAAAAATATAAAACTTTAAAAAAATATAAAACTTTAAAAAAATAAAAAATGTTTAAAAAATATTAAATTAAAATATTAAGTTAAAAATTAAGTTAAAAATTAAAAAAAAAAATCTTAGTTTAAAGATAAGAAGCATTACTTAATAAAACAAGTATATACAAATAGACAAAAAATTTTGTAAATAAAGGTATTCTACCGATATTATTCGCTGTCCTGAATATGACATTAAACTATTCAGAGTCACTATGGCGGAGTGGTTAACGCGGCGGCCTGCTAAGCCGTTTCCCTTTGGGAGCGCAGGTTCGAACCCTGCTGGTGACGTTAAGCCTTTATAGCTCAGTGGAAGAGCGCCAGTCTTGTAAACTGGAGGTCCCGTGTTCAATCCACGGTGAAGGCAATATATATAAAAACAACTGGTCATATGGCGCAATTGGCTAGCGCGTACGGCTGTTAACCGTAAGGTTGGTGGTTCAAGCCCACCTATGACCGTAAATAAGGAGATATTAAATGATTTTTTAATA
>Ga0102814_10002551_pt1 | contig 12275 bp, 13 predicted proteins | sample ColrivemetaGS741_FD_79112 | JGI IMG/M metagenome (GOLD analysis project Ga0102814, IMG submission 79112) | Estuarine microbial communities from the Columbia River estuary - Flood tide ETM metaG S.741 | ecosystem: Environmental > Aquatic > Marine > Intertidal zone > Estuary | place: USA... | reverse complement strand
GCCAACACGATATTTTTAAATGCAGATGCTTCTAAATGAAATAAACCGTTTTTAATTTGACTTCCAACTACATTTTCGTGGTTTCCTGATTTTCTATCGGCTAAAACTTCACCAAAACAGAAAATAACACGTAAATTATTAGCTAACGCTGCATCTACTTTTTTAGCTAAAATCTCGTCTGTTTCGTTGAAATACTCGCGACGTTCGCTATGTCCTAAAATAACAGTTTTAACACCTACACTTTTAAGCATACTGGCACTTATCTCACCAGTATATGCTCCGTTAGCTGCAAAATGCATGTTTTGTGCAATGACTTCTATTTTTGAACCTTTTAAAGCGGTAAATGCGTGATGTAAATTGGTAAACGTTGGCGCTACCATAACTTCTGCATTTGATGTTTTTGATTTAGCTTGTAATTCACTAATTAATGATTCTGTTTGAGCTAAATCATTATTCATTTTCCAATTTCCTGCTACAATTTGTTTTCTCATTTTTAATTTACCCTTTTAATATGAAGGGATTTTTATTAATGGTTTATAATATTTCTGTTATTTTTTTATCGTCTGCTTCTATAGCTTTAAATAATTTAATGTTCCCTTGTTGGTCTATTACCATATATCGAGGAATCCAATCTAGCTGTACAAATTCTCCGAAAGGTCCTTTCCAACCAGATTGCATGAAGTAATGCTGACCCTGTACATTATATTTTTCAATACCTTTTTTCCAGGCTTCTTGTGATTTATCTAGTGATAAAAACACATAAGTTACGTTTCCAAATTTCTTTTGAAGGTCTTTAACTTTTGGCATCCCTTTTATACAATCACTGCACCATGATGCCCATATATCAACAACTATAGTTTTACCTTTATTAGCATCCAAAATATCTTTGAAAGTTGTAGAACTACCGTCAAGTTTAATAAATGAATCGTTTAATGCTGCTTCTGAAAACAGTTTTGGTTCTTCTTGAGATTTACAGCTTGTAAAACTTAATAAGAAGATTAAAATGTATTTTAATTTTTTCATATTTTTAATTATAAGATTCCTGCCTTGGCCGAAACGGCAAATTTACTGAAGTTTTACTTTAGGGTCTAGCCAAACGTAAATAATATCTACGAAAATATTAATAATAATAAAGAGTAATGCTATTATTAACACCGAACCCATAATTACTGGCAAATCTAACGTGTTTAAGGCATTAACAATTTCTTTACCAAGACCGTTCCATCCAAAAATATACTCTACAAAAACAGCACCGGCCAACATAGATGCGAACCAGCCTGAAATTGCCGTAACCACTGGGTTTAAAGCATTTTTTACAGCATGTCTTTTAATAATTTGAAATTCACTTAACCCTTTTGCTCGGGCAGTGCGAATATAATCTTGATTGAATACTTCGAGTAATGAATTCCTCATTAGCTGAATCACTACTGCTAACGGACGTATACCCAAAACAATCGCAGGAAGTATTAGATTTTTTAATTTAAGATGATTGGATTCTCCAAAATCATCTAACTCGTATAAACTTCCAGTCATTTCTAAATTGGTGTATTTATGAAGTACAAAACCAAAAAACCATGCAAATAAAATAGCACTGAAAAATGATGGCACACTCATACCCAACGTACTGAATATCTGTATGGTTTTATCAAGCCAAGTATCTTTATAAAGCGCAGAAATAATACCGAATATAATACCAATAAAAATAGCAATTATGATAGCAGAAACCGCCAGAATAAACGTATTTGGAAGCGTTTCGCCCAATACTTCACTTACTTTTTTACCTTGTTTGGTAAAGGATTCTCGTAAATATGGAAATTTTAAAACCGTGGTAATATTCCCTATTGAAAACAATGTTACAGAGGTGTATTTCCCTGATTTTAAAAATGTGTAATCTGTTGTTTTTTTAGAATGAAATGATACTGGTAATAAGTCGTTTAAATAATAAAAATATTGTGTGCTTACAGGTTTATCGAACCCGTATTTTTGCTTCACAGTAGCCAATTGTTCACTATCTTCATTTTGCCCTAACATCATTTGTGCTGGATCTCCAGGAAGCACATTGAATAATAAGAAAATAACAGTGACTACTCCAAATAATGTAAGTAAGGCGTATGTGATTTTATTTAAAAGGTAACTTATCAAATAGTTTATTTGTTGCTGTGTTATTTTTTTTTAAAACTTCGGTTGAAAACTACAATTTCAAATCGTCGATATCATTCCAGTGAACTTTTTGTTTAACCGTAACTTTATCTAATTCTAAAATCCCAGGATTAGATCTTAATAAAGTTTTTAGTGCTTTTTCATCACATAAATACCAATTGAATTTTAAATTATAAAGCGTGTTGATTTTCTGTTTATCGTCTTCACCCGAGGCTGTTAATCCAATCACTTTATAACCTTTTTTAATAGCTTCTTCAGATAGAACTTTTAATTTTTCGGCTCCTGCCTTTTCCATTTTCTCCAAGCTATAAGATACTATTAAAACAAGTTTTTCTTCAGAAAGAAATTGCTGGGTTAAATCTTCATCTGGAGATTCTATTGAAAAATCAACAACCGGAGGTTGATAGCCTTCTTTTATCATTTTGGTATCTACACTCACGAAATCACCGTCAACGGAAGGGTAAGAACCATCAGTTGTAATAACCTTTTCATCTCCATTTATATTAAATTTCCAATAATATTCTACTACAGGTTTAGCGGCGTCTTCAGGAATACGCATCCCTTCAGCTATATTATTTCCTATTTTATACGCTCTAAAATCAACTACCGGTAAATGCATAAGTACATGATACCCCAACCAGAAACTAAAAATAAAACTTAACAGAGCCAAAATTGTGGTTTGCAAACTGCTAAACACTGGTTTTATATGCTTTACTCCTAAAAACAAAACAAGTATAAATACTAGCAAAACAACATCTTTAGTAAAACTTTCCCAAGGTGTTAGTTTTAAAGCATCTCCAAAACATCCGCAGTCTTTAACTTTATCAAAATAAGCAGAATAAAAGGTCAAAAACGTAAAAAAGACAATCATTACTAACAAACTCCAGACGGTGAATTTAGGTTTGTAGCCTATAATTAAAAACACGCCTAAAACGACCTCAAATACCACTACTAAAACCGAAATTATAAGTGCATAAGGCTCTAAAAATGGTATATTTAAAACATCTACACTAAAGTATTCCTGCAATTTATATGAAAACCCTAACGGGTCGTTTAGTTTTATTAATCCTGAAATGATGAACAAAACACCAACAAATATTCTTGATATGCTTACTAAATATTTCATAATTTTTGTCATTCCTGCGAAGGCAGGAATCTTATTAATTGAAACTCTTTTTTTATAATGGATTCCTTTATTTATAGGAATGATAATTATTTTTCATTTAAATGTATCATAGCAAAAACAGCATAATTTACCATATCCTGATAATTTGCATCAATGCCTTCACTAACAATAGTTTTACCGGCATTATCTTCAATTTGTTTAACACGAAGTAATTTTTGTAATATCAAATCAGTTAAACTACTAACACGCATATCGCGCCACGCTTCGCCATAATCATGGTTTTTATCTTCCATTAATTTTTTGGTAATGCTAACATGCTTTTCGTATAACTTGGTAGCTTGATCAGTAGATAAATCAGGTTGCTCAACCACGCCTTTTTCTAACTGAATCAAAGCCATAATACTGTAATTTATAATCCCAATGAATTCACTGATTTCATCTTCATCCACTTTTCTAACAGCATTTTGTTGAAGCCCTCTAATTCGTTGTGCTTTAATAAAAATTTGATCGGTAAGTGACGGTAAACGCAATATGCGCCATGCACTTCCATAATCGGACATTTTTTTAATGAATAAACTTTTACATGTATCTATAACGGCATCGTATTGTTTTGAAGTATCTTGCATCTATTAAAACGAATTTTGTGTAAATTTCGCTTAAATAGTTCAAAGTTCAAAAGTTTAATGTTTAAAGTTTTTAAGACTCTTTTTGATGTTTCAAATTTAAAGTTTTAGGTTTGGCATTTGATATTTAAAATATTGGAATCTTAGTATTATGACCATTAATTGCAAAAGAAAACTCATTGACTTATCATCGCCAAAAGTGATGGGGATTTTAAATATTACACCAGATTCATTTTACGACGGAGGCAAACATAAAAATGAAACTTCCATATTGAAGCACGTTGAATGCATGCTCGAAGAAGGTGCTGCCTTTATTGACATTGGCGCTTACAGTTCTAAACCAAATGCTGACTTTGTTTCAGAAGCGGTTGAATTACAACGCATTGTACCAATAGTTGAGATCGTTTTAAAAAATTTCCCTGAAGCTTTAATTTCTGTTGATACATTTAGAAGCAAGGTTGCAAAACAATGTATTGAGGCTGGTGCTGCTTAATAAATGACATTTCTGCTGGGAAATTAGATGAAAACATGTTGACAACGGTTGCCAGCTTGCATGTTCCTTATATTATGATGCATATGAAAGGAACACCACAAACCATGCAGCAACACACTAATTATGATAATTTAACGAAAGATATTTTGTTTTATTTCTCCGAACGCATTGCAACTGCAAAAGCTTTAGGAATCGTGGATATTATTATCGACCCTGGTTTTGGTTTTGCAAAAACTTTAGAGCAGAATTATGAACTGCTCAATCATTTGGAATTATTTAAAATGATTGAAAAACCAATTTTGGTTGGGGTATCCAGAAAATCTATGATATACAAAACATTAGAAACTACGGCTAACGACGCCTTAAATGGCACGACTGTTTTAAACACTATTGCATTGCAAAAAGGGGCGTCGATTTTACGCGTACATGATGTTAAAGAAGCTATGGAAACCATCAAATTAGTTGAATCTTTAAATGCTTAACATGCGATATATTTTCATTTTCTGTTTATCAATGTTTATAATTTCATGTGGAAAAGATAAAGTTTTACAACTTCCGGAAATTAGTTATTCTGAAATATCAGAAATTAATGATGTATCGGCTGCATATTTATTTTATGATGAAACCAAAACAGACAGTGTTGAACTAAACCGAAAAAATTTAATAAGTTCTACAAATTGGTTAATAAATGTAGATAAACGATTAAGAATCAAGCAAGTTATTCCTCATATTAAATTTTTACAAGAGAAGAAAAGAAATTCTAGTCACAAAAAAGAAAACTCTAAAAATTATTTTACTTGCAATAACACTAGTAAAAAGAATTTAGGATTTATTGAGTTTACTGCTATTGATTATCATGAAGAACCCGCTGGTGATTTTTTTTCAGAAACTAAAAATATTCCAAAAGGCACGCGGTTTAGCATCGTTTTTTATTCCCCTGAAAAAATAGAAATTACCGGTTTTATTGAAGAATTAATAACAAAGACAACGAATCAATCAAAGTTAACCAAAACACTTTCCAATTTATTTAATCAACACAACATTCAAATTGAAATCATTTTAAATTTCCATCAAAATTTATCATTTCAAGACTATATTTCATTTAAATCATTGTTATTAAAATTAGATTTAGAAAATGTTACTATATCCAACCACGAATTCATTTTTAATTAATCATATTTTACTAAATTTACCAAAACCCATAAGCCTTGGAAATCTTTAATGACCTTTTAAAATTCTCTGTTATTGATGTTATAGATGTTTTTCTGGTAGCACTTCTACTCTACTACATCTACAAACTGGTAAAAGGAACCGTTGCCATTAATATTTTTATTGGAATCATTATTATTTATCTGGTTTGGCGACTTACCAATTTCTTAAACATGGAATTGCTTTCAGGTATTTTCGGAGGCTTTATGAAAGTGGGAATTATTGCTTTGATAGTCGTTTTTCAACCAGAAATCAGAAAGTTTTTATTAATGGTAGGCTCGACAAATTTTAGTAAAAGAGGGAAACTATTCAAGCAATTTGCATTTTTAAAAACGGAGAATACCGACGAAACTAACGTTGATGCTATTTTAGCGGCTTGTATTAAAATGGCCAACACGAAAACGGGTGCTTTAATTGTTTTTGAGCGCAATAACAACTTAGACTTTTTAAGCTCTACTGGCGATGAAATGAATATAAAAGTGACTCAACCTATTATAGAAAGTATTTTTTTTAAAAACAGTCCGTTACATGATGGCGCCATTATAGTGAGCAATAATATTGTAAAAGCGACGCGTGTAATTCTGCCTTTGAACAATGAAAAAGTGATTCCAAAACGGTTTGGTTTACGTCATAGAGCCGCTATTGGAGTTACTGAAAAAACCGATTCTTTGGCACTTGCAGTTAGTGAAGAAACAGGACATATCTCCTACTTTAAAGATGGTGAATTTGTTGTTTTTGATGATATTACACAACTTAATTTAATGATTAAAAGAGATTTAGCTTAAATAGCTTCCTCTTTTAAAAACTGCACTTCGTATAGATTTTTATAATATCCATTTTCTTTATTAAGAAGTTGTTCATGCGTGCCTTTTTCAACAATTTTACCAGCATCCATTACTAGAATTTTATCAGCTTTTTTAACGGTTGCTAGTCTGTGGGCAATAACAATTGACGTTCTGCCATTAGTCATTTTCTCTGTGGCATTTTGAATGAGTTGCTCTGAATGAGAATCTACCGAGGAAGTAGCCTCATCCAACACCAAAATACTTGGATTGGTCACATAGGCTCTTAAAAATGAAATAAGTTGACGCTGGCCCGAAGAGAGCATCACACCGCGTTCTTTCACATTATAATGATAGCCACCTGGTAAGCTCGCGATAAAATGATGTACACCAATTTCCATGGCAGCTTTTTGGACTTGTTCTTCTGTAATTTCTGGATTATTAAGTGTAATGTTGTTTAAAATAGTATCGGCAAACAAAAACACATCTTGTAAAACCACAGCAATTTGAGTACGTAATGAAGATAAAGTAAATTGTTTTATGTCTAAGCCATCAATAGAAATTACACCGTCTTTAATTTCATAAAAACGATTTAATAAATTAATAATAGTCGATTTTCCTGCACCTGTAGCTCCAACAATAGCAACTATTTCGCCCGATTTTACATCAAAAGAAACCCCTTTTAAAACAGATTCATCTTCGACATAACTAAAAACAACCTTATTAAAATTAATATTGCCTTTAAAATGTTCGGCTACTAGTGTACCTGTATCATCAATCTGCGACGTCGTATCTAAAACTTTAAATACGCGATTCGCAGCAACCATACCCATTTGAAGGGTATTAAAATTATCTGCCATTTGGCGCAATGGTCTAAACAACATAGGAATAAACATTACGAATGCGATTAAATCTCCTTGTGAAACCTCGGTTCCTTGCATCACAACACTTAAACCACCGTACCAGGCTATTAACCCAATACTTACAGATGACACTAAATCGGCCAAAGGAAAGAATATGGAGTTATACCATACGGTTTTTAACCAGCCTTTTTTGTGGCGTTCGTTTATATCTACAAAGTTTTTATAATCAATTTTTTCGCGCGTAAAAAGTTGGAGAATTTTCATTCCAGTAATTCTTTCCTGTACAAAAGAATTTAGGTTAGACACTTCATTTCTAACCTCTTCAAAAGCCACTTTCATATACTTTTGAAAAATTCTGGTGGCATACATGAGCAACGGCATCATAATAAATACGATTAAACTCAATCGCCAATTAATGTAAACCATAACACCAAAAACCACAATCATAGCCAACAAATCCCTGAATATGGTGAACAAACCTTGTCCAAAAATATCGGCAATACGCTCCATATCGGTCACTGCTCTGGTAATTAAAACACCTACCGAAGAATTATCGTAGTATTTCATTTTAAAACTCAATAAATGGTTGAACAGTTTTACGCGCACATCCTTTACCAAATTTTGTCCTAACCAAGCAGCATAATATATAAACGCAAGCTGAAAAATGGTTTGAAAAATTAAAACGACGAACATGATTACGATATAAAACAAAAAGCTTTTTGGTTGTTTAACCGCAATACTATTATCTATAGCATATTTGGTAATATAAGGTGTTGCCGTAGATAAGATAGCCAACAAAACCACCAAAACAAGTAACCCAATAAAGATCCCTTTGTATGGTTTTATATATTGAAACAGGCGTTTAAATAATACAACATCAAAAAAATTATCTTTCCCTTTCGCCATTATATTTTTATATCGTTAGGATATTCAATTTTTGTTAAATATAAAGCATGCGCCGGAACTGAAAAACCAGCTTCGCTCCTGTTTTTACTCTTTATTATTGTGTGTAAATCTTCAACTTGCAATTTACCTAAACCTATTTGCACCATAGTACCAACAATGGCACGTACCATATTTCGCAAAAACCGGTCTGCTTTTATTACAAAGTGAAGCTCGTTATTTTCGAAAAACCATTCTGCTTTCATGATATCGCAATGATACGTTTTTACATCGGTATTTACTTTTGAAAAGCATTGAAAATCTTTATACTGAAATAGTATTTTTGAAGCCTCTTTCATTTTTTCAACATCCAAATCCTGTTTCACGTAATAAGCGTTATCAAAATTAAACACATTCTTTTGTAAAGTGATTCTATAGAGATACGTCCGACTTAAAGCATTAAAACGTGCGTGAGCATCCACTTTTACTTTAAAAATATCGTGAATAGCAATGTCTTTCGGTAAAAAGGAATTGAGTTTAAAAACTAAGTCTTGTTCAATAAAATCAATTTCTGTATCAAAATGCGCAAACATTTGTTGAGCGTGAACCCCTGTATCTGTTCTGCCAGCACCCATAATGGAAACAGTTTCTTTTAAAAGTAATGATAAGGCCTTTTCAATAACTTCTTGTACCGATATTTCTTTTGGTTGATTTTGCCAACCATGGTAAGCATTGCCGTTATAAGAAAGTTCTATAAAATATCGCAATTTGTTTTTATACTTTTGTTGAATAGCAAAGATAGACAGTTTTGTTATTCCTACGAAGACAGGATTCTTAATTATATATTAAAAGATTTTCAATTGACCTTATGATCAAAATACTTTTACTCTCTGATACACACAGTTATATGGACGATGACATTTTAAAATATGTTAAACAAGCCGATGAAGTGTGGCATGCGGGCGATATTGGCGATTTAAAAGTGAGCGATGCCATAAAACAATTAAAACCATTAAAAGCGGTTTACGGAAACATTGACGACGCTAAAATGAGAGGTGAATTTCCGGAAAACAATCGGTTTATGTGTGAAGGAGTTGACGTATGGATAACACATATTGGTGGTTACCCGAAAGCCTATAACGTAAGAGTTAGAGATGCTATTAGAATAAACCCGCCAAAACTGTTTATTTGTGGACATTCGCATATTTTAAAAGTGATGCCCGATAAAAAATTGAATTTGTTACATATGAATCCCGGTGCGGTTGGTAAACACGGATTCCATAAAGTGCGTACCATGCTTCGCTTTACTATTGATGAACAAAAAATAGATAATTTAGAGGTGATAGAGTTTTCCAAGTAATTAATAAATGCTTCTCAATTCAATTTGATTTTCAATTTAACCTTATTTTATCCATGTTTTGCGTCATTGCGAGGCACGAAGCAATCTTCATAATTTTGAAAATCAATCAACAGATTACTTCACTGTGTTCGTAATGACGACTCATTTAACTTTTCAGACAGTTATCCCGTCTTTTATGTTAATCTTTTCCCAAACCATGGCATTCATCAGCTCAGATTATGGCAATCAATTCATAAATTGTAGTTTTGCACCTATTTAATAACAGTAAACATAATTAATTATGAGTCAAGTAAAAGAGAATGATACCGTAAGAGTTCATTACACAGGAAAATTAAGCAATGGCCAAGTTTTTGACAGTTCACTAGAAAGAGAGCCGTTAGAAATAATTTTAGGTCAAGGCAATCTGATTCCCGGTTTTGAAAAGGGCGTGGTAAACATGAAGGTAAATGAGAAAAAAACAGTTAATATCCCTTTTGCAGAAGCATATGGCGATATACAAAAAGAATTATTTCATGAAGTAAAGAAAGCTGAGTTGCCACAGGACATGACTCCTGAAGTTGGTATGGGATTGGCTTCAAAAAATCCTGATGGAACCGAAGTGCAATTTCGTGTAGCCGAAGTTCATGAAGAACACATTATTATAGATGCTAACCATCCATTAGCTGGACAAGATTTAATTTTCGATTTAGAACTTGTTGAGATAAAATAACATTTTGTTATAGTAAAAGTCAAAAAGTCTGGTAAAACTCCAGACTTTTTTATGCCTTGTTTTTTGGTAATGACTTTGTGGTTAGCACGCAGTCCGCGTTAGGGATCGTAGTGGAAAGCCCACAGCGAGGCACGAGCGAGGACTTGTAGCGAATAGCCCGACCCTTGGGTAACCTGCCTGCCGGCAGGCAGGCGCCTAAATAATAAAACTAAAAAACCCAAAGCTTTCACTCTGGGTTTTAACGCACTAATACTACTAAGATATAAGGTTTTATCGCAATCGATCTACAGATTTTACGAGATCTTCATCCTTCTTGATGGCCTTATTGGCTAAAGCCAAAAACACGATAGAAACAATAGGGAGAAGCATCCCAATACCTTTCTCAGAAACCGCCGTTTCTCCAGATACATTTAGAGATTGATACACAAAAAATCCTAGTAAAATAAAGTTTAATATGATGTTAAGTCGTCCCAACATAAATTGAGACTTCCTATTTTTATACTTAAATATGGTTATTAATGATAGTAATGCAGACCCAAGAAACAATCCTAAATACAACAAATTATCTTTAGCATACACAATAACATCGTCATTTGTAACCCATAAATGTAGTACAAATATTAATCCCGCCGATATAATGGCAGCGATAAATAGATATATGGTTTGGATACGTTGTAACATAAAAATGTAATATACTTGAGAGCAAAAATAATAGTTTCTTTTATAAAATAAGCGTAAAAAATTAAAATAAAGTTGTATAATTGCAGTAATAATTCTCAACAACCACACGTAGAGGTTGTTAATTCTTCAGAATAAAAATCAATTTTTTCAGAATAACTCAAATTTATATTCAAAAAAACATATTCAATTAAACATCAATGTTTGAAATTTCACAATTAAACGAAAAGAAACTCTCTGATTTACAGGAGATTGCACAAAAATTGAACGTCCCAAAGTATCGTTCTTTAAAAAAAGCAGATTTAGTTTATCAAATACTAGATCATCAGGCTACCAACCCAAAAGCTGTAGCCGCAGTCATAGAACCGACACCACAACCTACCGTGAGTACTCCAGAAAAAAAGGAAGTTAAAAAACCTAGACAACGTGTTGTAAAGCCTGTTAAAAAGGCACCTTTAAAACAAGAAGAAAAAACTGTAGTTGAAAATACAGTTGCTCCTGTAGAAATTAAAGAGAAAACGCCTCAAGAAGCGAAAGAAGTCAAAAAGATTGTTAATACGCCTAAACCTAGAGTTCAAAACGAGCGTCAAAGCGATAAACAACAAAAACCACCTCACCAAAAAAGAGAGCATAGTCAGAATCAGCCTCAAAAAAGTCCAAATCCACATAAAAATCAAAAAAATGGTAATGTAGATGCTGGAAATAAAGATGGCAGAAACCGTTACCGTGAGCCAGATTTTGAATTTGATGCTATTATTGAAAGTGAAGGTGTTTTAGATGTTATGCAAGATGGATATGGATTTTTACGTTCATCAGATTATAATTATTTATCATCTCCCGATGATATTTATGTATCACAATCGCAGATTAGATTGTTTGGATTGAAAAAGGGTGATACCGTATTAGGACATGTTAGACCACCAAAAGAGGGTGAAAAATATTTCCCACTTATAAAAGTAATAAAAATCAATGGTCAGAAGCCAGAAGTTGTAAGAGACCGTGTTTCTTTCGAGCATTTAACCCCATTATTTCCAAAAGAAAAATTCAATTTAGCGGAAAAACAAAGCACCATTTCGACACGAATTATGGATTTGTTCGCTCCTATTGGAAAGGGACAACGTGGTATGATTGTTTCGCAACCTAAAACGGGTAAAACCATGTTACTAAAAGATGTTGCCAACGCTATTGCTGCCAACCATCCTGAAGTTTACTTAATGATTTTATTGATTGATGAGCGTCCGGAAGAAGTTACCGATATGCAACGAAATGTGCGCGGTGAAGTAATCGCCTCAACTTTTGATAAAGAAGCACATGAGCACGTTAAAATTGCAGATATCGTTCTAGAAAAAGCAAAACGCTTGGTAGAATGCGGGCATGATGTAGTAATTCT
>Ga0102814_10002548_pt1 | contig 12289 bp, 10 predicted proteins | sample ColrivemetaGS741_FD_79112 | JGI IMG/M metagenome (GOLD analysis project Ga0102814, IMG submission 79112) | Estuarine microbial communities from the Columbia River estuary - Flood tide ETM metaG S.741 | ecosystem: Environmental > Aquatic > Marine > Intertidal zone > Estuary | place: USA... | reverse complement strand
GACCGCGACGACAATCAAGACACTGACGACAGCGTGGCGCTGACACCATCGCCCGAGCCGGATGGCTCAAGACCGCCCTCTGAACGCGCATTCGCTTATCGAGTTCGCGCCGACAACGTGTCGATCAATAACGCCGATATCGTCTGGCGTAACGACCTAAATCCTGAGCCGTCTGTTCTGCATGTCGAGCGCCTGACCGAAAATCTCAATGGTACGACGCTGGCGCTCATCAGCACGGGTCTCGTCAATGGCAGGTCTTTCAAAACCGACCTCACCATTCGAGATGTTGAATCACTGCTGGTTGTCGATGACTGGCTGATCGATTGGGCCGGAACGGTTGGCGGCGCGACCTTTGACGCGACAGCCCGCCTCGATTCACTGGAGTCAATCGGCACGTCTGAGCTCTCGCTCTCAATCCATGCCGACAGCGCCAATCAACTATTGACCACACTGGCATTACCCACCATAGAAGAGGGACCCATTGATGTTGCGGTCGCGCTGAATCAACAAGGTAAACGCTTAGCCCTCAATCTGGACGCGCTTTTTGGCGAGTTTCATTTTATTGGCGACGGCAGTATCGACGACGTCCAAACCTTTGAGTCGAGTCACCTCAACCTGATTGCTGAGGGTCCTAACCTTAGCCATCTTGGGTCTGTGATGGGGCAACCAAACTGGCCCGAAACGCCATTTGAAATCGACATCGAAGCGGTGCAGAACGGCGTAAAAATTGACGTCCCGCTCCTCATGTTGCAAAGCGATGCAGTCACCCTCTCTCTGGCAGGAGGCTTCGCCGATTACCGCCAGCCAAGTACGGGGGCATTAGACGGCACGATCGATATTCCTGCCCTGGGACGATGGGGCGCTGCACTGGCATTACCACCAGAGCTGATTGGCCCAGTCAACGGCAGTGTCTCGCTAAAGAGAACGCAAGGCGGCGCCGATATTGAGGTTCGCACCGAAAGTCCCTTCGCATCGCTCGCCATCGCAGGGCGGCTCGAGCCGGGTGAAGCCATGCTGGGATCAACGGTCTCGATTAGGGGGAAAGTGGACGATCCAGATCGGCTACTGAGCCTCATTACTGAAACCTCCACCCAGCTCCCCGCGGCAACTTTTGAGGGCAATCTCTCAATCGAGTCCCCCGAGTTGGCTCGTTTGAGCGAGCTCCGTATTAGCATAGGTCAGAATGAGCTCGTGGCAAACGGATTACTGGGCTGGTTCTCCCAGCGATATGCCACTCGTATTGGAGTGTCCCTCGAGTCCGACAGTCTTCAATCGAGCGTAGACCCCTTTGTGCCCAACGCAGACGCGGTCCCCCCGCTGCCGGTCCTTGCTCACGCTATGGTTACCTATCGAGCCTCGCAACAGTTCTCTATCGAAGAGGGTGAATTACAACTCGCAGAGGGTGAGGGACGCTTCTCCGGCCTATTGTCATTGACCGACAATAAACCTGTTCTAACCGGTGACTGGGACCTGACCTTTCCTCAGCTACAACCACTACTGACTCAATTCACACTGCCCGATTATTTAGATCAGCCCGCCGCTTTCTCCGGGAATGTCTCCTGGCGAGAGGGCCAGCTTGCCATCTCAGCAGGACAACTCCAGTTCGGCACCGCCTCGGTAACCGGTAATTTATTATTAAACCAGCGCTCAAAGCTGATGCAATTTGACCTTGATGCACAGGCGCCGGATTTGGCCCTCTACCTGCCTGCAGCACTGCAACTCCAGAACCACGCCGCCATACCCATTTCATTACGCACAACAGGCACCGTCACTCCCGATGATTGGCATCTCAAAACACTGCAACTCGACTCCATCCAAGCCGTCATCTCAGGGAATGGCCTGCTTGAACGAGATGGAGATGAATTCATCGATAGCCATTTGGATGCAGAGATTAAGATCGCGAACCTGTCCCCCTTTTCCTCTTGGTTGGCTAGGCCGCTCCCCGACCAGGATCTGCAGCTCTCAGTTGAGTTGGACTCCAGAGCAGGTGTTCTGCTCGTTGAGCAACTCGAGATGCTGTCAGGAGACAGTGATTTATCGGTCACGGGTCGTGCGACGAATCCCTCATTTCCAGAACTGACTTTGGCGGGGCAAAGCCAACTCATCAACCTCGCACCGTGGATACGCACCTTTACGACAGGGAAAGCAGGCATGGCAACTGAGACAGCACCGGCCCACACCACACTCCCGGTCGCCCAATTAATTCCTGATTACCCCATCTCATTTGATGCTTGGAAGGGATTCGAGGCTGACATCTCACTCGATATCAACAACCTGACAGGGCTGGTGCGGCCCCTCGAGGATTTACAGTCCGCTTTCTCGTTGCAGCGAGACGGCCTCCGAGTCGACGAGCTGTCTTTCGATGATGGCGTGAATGGCTCGGTAGCGCTGACCGGATCACTGGTGGATCAAGACAAGACACCCCAGCTCGATCTCGCGCTGACTGGCGAAAGTCTGATTTATGGCATTCCAAAAGCACCCGAGGAAGATGTCGATGCATTACCTAGTTACGACGTGAAACTGCGGCTAACCGGATCAGGCCAAACGACCCGAACCTTGGCCAGTAGCCTCAATGGTTACCTCAATCTCGCTATGGGGTCCGGTCATATTCTCAATACTGGCTTTGATCGACTGAGCAACACTTTTTTGCAAGAGTTGAGCAATGCCTTGAACCCGTTTAAAGAGCAGCAAGCGATGACCGCTATCAACTGTGCCGCTGTGTTTAACACCCTCAAAAACGGCCAAGCCTTTGGAGAGCCCTCCATCGTCGTGGACACTCCAAAGATCAAAATACTAGCCAATACCCATGTTAGTTTTGATACAGAAAAAGTGAAGGCAAGCTTCAAGACGATTCCTCAAAAAGGACTCGGCATCAATATGTCTAGCTTAGTCAACCCGTTTGTTGAAGTGACCGGCACACTGAGTGCGCCGAGAATTTCTCTGAACCCTGCCAACACGGTTGTCGGAGGGAGTTTGGCTGTCGTCACCGGGGGCATATCACTGTTGCTAAGAAGCGTGCTGGAACGCCTGAGTACCGGCGGCAATATTTGCGCAAAACGACTCCAGAAAGCCAATGAGGCTATGGCCGAGCTCGACAGCACATAATACCTATCTCTATTGGCTCACCCCCCAATGACGCGAAGGTTCAGGACCCCATTAAGGCTGCGGATTTGCGCCAGCAGTGTGTCTTTCGGAACGCCATCAAGGTCAATGATGTTGTAGGCGATGTTGCCGACGCTCTTGTTGAGCAAATCTGCCACATTCAGCCCGTCTTCACCAATTAATGTGAGGATGTGACTGAGCATTCCCGGCTCGTTCTGGTTAGAGAGGGTGATCCTAAAGTCAGTGGTTCTCTCGAGCTCAATGGTGGGGAAGTTCACGGAGTTACGAATATTGCCATGCTCAAGGAACCCTTTGAGTTGATCTGCCGCCATCACAGCGCAATTCTCCTCGGCCTCGGCCGTGCTGGCTCCGATATGTGGCATCAAGATTGTATCGTCGCGCCCGAGTAGCAGAGGGCTAGGGAAGTCAGCCACGTAGCGACTCAAAGTACCGCTATTCAATGCCTCCACCAGATCCTCTGTCACCACTATTTCTTCACGCGCAAAATTGACCAGACAACTGCCCGGTCGAAAGTGCTTTAGCGTGTCGGCGTTGATCAGTCCTCTGGTGCTATCCAATACCGGTAAGTGCAAGCTGATAAAATCACTGCGACCTAATAAGGTTTGCACATCTTTCATTCGCCGCACTTCACTCGGCAATCGCCACGCCGCCTCGACCGATAAAGCGGGATCGAAGCCGACTACGTCCATGCCAAAATCTAGGCCGAGTCGCGCCACTAGGCTACCAATGGCGCCAAGCCCTATCACGCCCAGCGTTTTCCCTGCCAACTCGGAACCGGCAAAGCGCTTTTTCTCACGTTCCATCAGCGCTGAAAAATCAGCCGGTGCTAAGGAACTATCTTGATCCCGTGCAAACGCAATGCCACCGACAATATCCCGCGAGGCGAGCAGCATCGCAGCTGCCACCAGCTCCTTTACCGCGTTCGCATTAGCGCCCGGCGTATTGAATACGGGAATACCTCGCTCACTGCACAGTGCGACGGGAATATTATTGACCCCAGCGCCCGCGCGCGCGATTGCCGCAACAGAGTTTGGAATTTCTGCTTCTTGTAACTTATGACTGCGTAGCAAGATGGCATTGGGATGGTCAACACCCTCTCCGACTTCAAACCATTCTGGGTCAAAGCGCTTCAGTCCTTTAGAAGACAGCGCGTTGTAGGTTTTGATCCGATGCATAGTGTGACAGTCTGGATTGCGAAGGGGGGCGCATTGTGCGGCATTGTGGGAAACGAAGCACCCCCTTTTGTTCACAGCAACGTCACTTCGCCCTCAAACTGCGCGTTAGCAATCGTTCTGATGGCATCAGCCAGCTGCCGGAAAAATACTCGGGCGGGTGATCGGCGACGCCACGCGAGCACGTGATCTCGACTCATACTCACACCAGCAACATCTGTGACTCGTAACGTATCAGAGTCGTTAATTTCTGACGCGACATAAAGCGCCGGTAAAAAAGTGATGCCCATGCCCATCACCACCATCTGACGCAAGGTATCCAGAGAAGTCCCCTCGTAATCTCGATTAACCGTTGCGCCCAAACTCTCGCACAGCGCACTGATTTGCCGGTGGTAAAGATGTTGCTCATCAATCGTTAACACCGCCTCCCCCACTAGGTCCTCTCCCAAGATGGTGCGCTTTTCGGCCAATGGATGCTCTAGCGGCAGTGCTAATTTCAACGATTCGCGAAAAAGAGGACTGACTTCCAGCTCATCGCTTTGCAAAGGCAGCGTCGTCAACACCACATCATGAACTGCTGATTTAACGTCGGAGCCCAGCTGCGCAGGAATGGCTTCACGAACATATAATCGGAGGTTTTCGAATCGATGGTGGAGTGAAGGCAATACCCTTGGAAGCAAATAAGGGCCGAGCGTAGGTGTCACCCCCAATCGATAAGTACTTTCTCCTGATACGCCGCGGGCCTGATCCATGAAGGCCTTACACTCTTCGGCGATGCGTCTGGCGCGCGGCAATAGGTCTCGCGCTGCCGGTGTTAATACGACGCCATTGCGATTTCTTTCGAACAATATCGTGCCTAAGGTCGCCTCTAGGGCTGCCATTTGTACCGTGAGTGTCGGCTGTTTTACCCCAATGCGATCTGCAGCGCGCCGAAAACTACCCGCCTCAGCGATAGCCTGAAAATATCTGATTTGCTTGAAAGAGAGTTGCTCAGCTTTCGCCATGACTATTTCCCCTAACTGTCTGACTGCCCTAAACCAACCCCCGCTCCAGAAGGGGTGGGAATCCTACCGGTTACAGGTGATAGTTAAAAACTATCACATAATACTATGATCTTTAATTTTTTTATCACGTATAACTCCATAGAAAGCGCCAAAGCAGTGCAATAACAGTGACACAGTGTCGTCGAGAGGTCCGCCGAGATCGCTCCGAACAGGCGCTGCGGGGCCATAAACCTCGGAAACAACAGCTTGAACCGATGATAAGCCACTGCGTTAAAGGGTCGCGCGGTAACTAACGAACACAGAGAGAGTTTTGAATGAACGATGCAGACGTCCTAGGGTTATTCGATCAATGGAATACGGCCTTGAGCACGCTCAACCCCGATACCGTCACCGCGCTGTATGCAGATAACGCGGTGCTATTGCCCACCGTTTCGAATCAGGTCAGACATAACCACGAGGAAATCAGGGATTACTTCGTGGGTTTTCTACAAAAGTCCCCGCAAGGCGTGGTTGATGAGTTCAATGTGAACATATTGAGTGACACCCATGTCACCAATTCAGGGATTTACACCTTCACCTTTGGCGACGGATCGAAGGTCAGCGCACGTTTCAGCTACCTATACGTGGCTTCTGACGACGGCTGGAAAATACTTCAGCACCACAGTTCAGCGATGCCAGAGGGGTAACCGCAGCTAATGAGTTGCTCACCCGACGGTCATGTTGCCCCGACCCTGCCGCTAACGCGACAAGGCACCAGCGGCATTTTAAAACACAGGAGTCAGGCCCTCTATGTCCCGTTTATTTGATTTCTCCCACCTTCGGGGTGATGTCTTTGGTGGGTTAACAGCCGGCGTCGTGGCGTTGCCACTCGCGCTGGCCTTTGGCGAAGCATCTGGGGCGGGACCAATTGCCGGTGTTTACGGCGCCATTTTAGTCGGCTTTTTCGCTGCATTATTTGGCGGCACGCCGTCGCAGATTTCGGGTCCTACCGGCCCGATGATTGTTGTTTTTGCTGGCGTATTTGCCTCACTCAGTGGCGACCTAGGAATGATCTTCGCAACGGTAATTTTGGCCGGTGTATTTCAAATTTTATTTGGGGTGCTCGGGTTCGGTCAGTACATTCGGCTGGTCCCTTATCCCGTCGTCTCCGGTTTTATGAGCGGTATCGGTTGCATCATTATCGCACTCCAGTTGGCGCGCCTATTTGGGCACGAACCAGAGGGCGGCGGCACGATACCGGCACTGCTGGAAGTGCCCGCTGCGATGGCTGACCCCAACTACAGCGCACTGGGTATTGGCCTGCTGACGCTGGCCATTGTTTTTGCTTGGCCTGCGCGATGGGGCAAGTATCTCCCCAGTCCACTCGTTGCACTGATCGTGGGCACTTTGGTGAGCTTGGGATTCGATAGCGTTCCCATATTAGGGAACATTCCGACCGGTTTACCGTCTTTTATCATGCCCTCTGTTTCCAGCGATGCCCTCTTGATAATGATGGAGGCTGCTCTGATCCTCGCCATTTTGGGTGCGATTGATAGTCTGCTGACGTCATTGGTTGCCGACAACATGACCCGCACACGACACAACTCTAACCGCGAATTAATTGGCCAAGGGGTGGGTAATGTGGCCGCCGGATTTTTCGGTGGCATCCCGGGAGCTGGCGCGACTATGCGAACAGTGGTCAATATCCGAACGGGGGGCGTCACTAAGCTCTCTGGGGTTCTGCACGCTGCCTTTCTGCTAGCGGTTGTCGTGGTGCTGGCGCCATTAGCATCGCAAATCCCCCACGCCGTCTTAGCCGGCATTCTGGTCAAGGTAGGCTACGATATTGTCGACTTCTCGTATTTAAAGCGCGCCCACAAAGGCCCTCGCTTCGATCTCATACTCATGGTGATGGTGTTGAGTTTGACCGTCTTTGTTGACCTCATTACTGCAGTGGCCGCTGGCGTTGTGGTCGCGGCCATCGCCTATGTCAAGCAAGTCTCTGACGCACAACTAGCGCTGGCGGCGGGCGAAACAGATAGCCAGTCACAAGGTCCGTCCGACCGAGAAGTTGCATTGCTGAATGAGTGTGGTGACCATCTCACCTACTTTGACTTTGGTGGTCCACTGAGTTTTGGCGCCGCAGCCGACCTAGGACACCATGTACGTGAGAGACTCAGCCCACAGCATCACGTGGCGCTAGCGCTCGATTTTGGTCGCGTCCCTTTTATGGATGTGTCTGCGTTACGCGCAATAGAAACCATCGCCCAAGACGCCGCTCACGCGGGCAAGCATCTTTTTGTTTGTGGTATCAACGATGCGGTAGCGCAAAGTCTTGATGGCATGGGGGTGAGTGATTATCTGCCCGCTGAAACACGGTTCGACACAAGATTCGAGGCACTCTCAGCAGCCAAAGAGTGGATATTCGAAAACATCCCCACTGACGATATCGGCCGGCGAGATGATCAAAGTAAAAAACCAGTAACCGCTTAAACCACCGCGTCCCTGCCAGCTCTCTAGCTTGTTACACTCCCCTCATTATTGGGGAGCATTGCTATGAAACTGATAACCCTCTGCCTATTGGCAGTCTGGCTAGTCGCTTGTGATAACGCGGCACCTCAGGTCGATGAGCGGCTTCTCGCTGTGCTAGCGGAGCAGCCCCTGATTGTCGATGTGAGGACCCCCGAAGAATTTGCAACGGGTCATTACCCAGGTGCTATCAATATCCCCCATGACAACATCGTTGACGGCATTCGAGCGCTATCCGTTGCCGACAGCGACACCATCGTGCTCTATTGCAGAACGGGTAACCGCTCAGGACAGGCGGAGCAAGCGCTAGCGGCCGAGGGCTTTTCCGCCGCGGTCAATGCAGGCGGCTTAACGGCGCTCTTGGCAGCCGACGAGGCGCCCTAAATGAACTCATCGCCAAGACTCATCACGAGGGCATTGACGCACTGATTCGATCGACGAGCCGTTAGTCCATCACGCCAGATTAACCGGCCAGAACAACCAGCCAGAGCAACCCCCGCCAGCGCCACACGCAAAGCACTTGTTGAGCTCCGGCGGGTCTAGGTCGCCTCAGGCGCTTTTGCTAAGTCATTGAATTGCGCCAGCGACTCGGGTGGCAATAGATCGTTCCCCTGACGATACTGAGCAGCACAAGCGGTATAAAACTGCGCATTGAGGGTATTAGCGTCACCACAGTCCCGCGTCGCAACCACTTTTCCGGGCACCCCTGCGATCACAGAATTAGGTGGGAAAACCTTATTTTCAGTAATGATCGTATGGCCTGCGACAATTGAATTGTCACCAATCTTTGCGCCATCCATGATGGTGGCGTTGATCCCAATTAAGCAGCGATCGCCAATTTCGCAACCATGCAACGTCGCATGATGGGTAATCGAGCAATCTTCGCCGATGAGGGTGGGGGACGCGATGCCAACATGAATCATCACAAAATCCTGAATGTTGGTGCGCGCACCGATCCGAATCTCATACGTCTCCGCTCGGGTCACCGCGTTCGTCCAAATCGACACACCCGGACCAACATGAACCTTGCCATACAACCACGCACTTTCATGAATAAACGCGGGTTCGTCGAGAGTGACATGTTCACCAATGTGTCCCATGCTGTGGGCTCCTGAGTCATATTAGAAAACCATATTTTGGCACGTCGCACTGGGAATCGCTAAGGATTAACCCTCGCGAGCGCATGGAATCCATTAGATGACACACAACGATCGTCTTGCAGTGCAGTTGGGGTTGGGAGCGGTGCTGTTGTGGAGCACTGTCGCGACCGCGTTTAGCCTCACACTCAACCACCTCTCGCCACTGCAGCTGGTCACGCTAGCAACGACGTTTAGTTGGTGTTTCTTCGTCATCAGGCTGATACAACCCACTCGTCTTGGCGCGCTTCGAGACACCTCATGGACACAACGAGGCATTGGGTTACTCACTGGGTGGCTCAATCCGGGGCTTTACTACCTGGTGCTCTTCGCAGCTTATGACCGATTGCCAGCACAAGAGGCCATGGCCATCAATTACTCTTGGGGCATTACGTTGGCACTGATTGCCGCACCAATTCTCAAACATCGTCTGACCGCCGGCGCGTTGGGCGCAGCGTGCATCAGCTATCTGGGTATTGTCGTCATTGCGACTCGCGGCGCCCCGCTTGCATTAGAACTTGCGCAACCGATCGGCATCAGCTTGGCCTTACTGAGCACCTTGATCTGGAGTTTTTATTGGGTGCTCAATGCCCGGCTCACCACCGCACCTGAGACCAATTTGTTGCTCAATTTTTCGGGCGCGCTGCCGCTGCTATTCGGCCTACTCTGGTTGACTGAGACATCGATGACGATCCCTTGGCAGGGGTGGGCAGGCAGTGCCTATATCGGGCTATTTGAGATGGGGATCGCTTTTATTCTGTGGATGGGTGCCATGAAAGCGACTTCTTCTGCGCTCAGCATTACCAGCCTTATCTTTCTATCCCCGCCTCTATCGCTGGTGTTGATCTGGCTGGTCACGGGGGAACCGGTCGAGCTTTACACGCTATTCGGTCTAGGACTCATCCTGCTCGGATTGTGGTTGCAGCGTAAAGTCACGCCTTAGGGTATCCGGTGTAACGCGACGAATCAGTACGTGGTCCCCGGGTGCTAACTCGGATTGATGTGCCAAGGTCGCACCTGCTGCTCGCTGCAAAACTACTGATAACTGATCTTCGTCAGTGGCGACTACCATCGCTTCCTCGCCGACACCCTGATCGCTGGCTCCGCTGCCAGCATTCACCCCTCCGCTTAATAGCGCATCCGTGGCACCCTGCGACCTCACTGCCCCTCTATCCATGATGATCAACTGACGAGTCAGGCGTTGCACCTCTTCTTGTACATGCGACACGTACAGCACCGAGACTGGCTCAGCGGATAACCAGGTCTCCAGCTGAGCCAACATGGCGAATCGTCGCTCGGTATCGTTGGCAGATAGGGGCTCATCCAATAAGAGTAACTGTGGCTTGGATAGCAAAGCCCTAGCGAGCGCCACTCTTTGCCGTTCGCCCCCTGACAAAGACTCCGTGGGCTGCTCCAGTAAATCCCCCAAGTAAAGCCCCTCCACAACGTCTTCAAAGGCTAAAGTGAGGCCCCCCTCTCTGGCACGACGCATTGCGAACACCAGATTCCCTCGCACCGTGCGCGCCGGCAACAACCGGCTATCTTGAAAAGCGATCCCAACGCGACGTTGATGTGGTGGGATGAAACCAGCAGAAACGTCCGCCGTATCACTCCACACTTCGTCGCAAAAAGTGATCCGCCCGCGAAACGAAGGCTCTAATCCAGCGAGCACTCGAAGCAAAGTGGTTTTACCTGCCCCTGTTGGGCCCATCAGGCCTACCGGTGATGACAGGTCAAACTCGAGCGCCAGCTTGAGCGCAAAATCGGCACGCTCCAACTGACCCTCAATCACTAATCGACGACTCATCCGCGAATGACCTCAACCCGCTCGCCCGCAAATCGGTACACCAGCCAAAGCGACAGAAAAGCAAAACACAACAGGCCCAATGCCAAGGAATGCGCTGCGTCATAGTTAAGCGTCTCGACGTGCTCATAGATCGCAATGGAGAGCACCCGCGTCTCACCGGGGATATTGCCCCCCATCATTAAGACCACGCCAAATTCACCGACGGTGTGAGCAAAGGTCAATACCGCACCTGTCAAAAACCCACGCCGCGCTAACGGGATACCCACGTTAATAAATCGATCGCGTGGTGACGCACCCAATGTCGCGGCGGCCTCCAACACTGATTCGGGTACCGCACGAAAGGCACTGTGGAGGGGCTGCACCATAAACGGCAACGAATAAATCATGGAAGCGATCACGAGTCCCGCAAAAGAAAAGGTCAGTGCCTCACCCGTCACGCGAACCCACACCCCTCCCAAAAACGAATCGGGATTCAGTATCACCAGCAAATAAAAACCCAACACGGTCGGCGGCAACACTAACGGCATGGCGACCACTGCCTCAACAGCGGATTTAACGCGCGAAGGCGATCGTGCTAACCACCATGCCAATGGCGTGGCCAGGGGCATAAGCAGTAACGTGGTGACCAGGGCCAGTAACCCTGTCAACCAGATGGCTTGCACATCACCCGCCACCGGCGCTCTCCAGCGGGCGGAGTTGATAACCATCAGCCCGAATCAACTCTCGAACGGCCGGATGGTCTATTTGTTCAACCCAGAAGTGTGCCGCTGGATTGTGTTGTGCGTGATCCAATAACACCAGTGCCTGATGGATAGGCTCGTGATCCGAGAACCATAAAATTTCTGTCTCATCCATTTGCACAGTATCCCGCTTAGCGGCGATCACTAATGCTGAACGCGCGATAAACCCCGCACGAACCTGACGCTGCGTCACCATCGCCGTTACCAAATTAACATTATCAACCCGCACCAACCCGGCTAAGTATCTCTCGGAAAAACCCGCCTCTCTCAGCACTGTTAAAGCCGCACTGCCATAGGGCGCGAGTGCCGGGTTCGCCAGACAAATTTCCCGCGGGTTGAGCGCACTGAGGTCACCGATTGCAATCGGCTCACCCGCTCCGGGCCACCACAGCCCTAGCTCGCCCAACGCGTACGTTCGCTGAGACCCCGCCACCGCATAGCCCTCCTCCACCAGTCGTTGAGGCCTGGCACGATCTGCTGCCATCAGCACATCAAAGGGGGCACCGTTGATGATCTGGCTAGCCAGCTTACCCGTTGAGCCCACAATGATGTTGTACTGATAGTCTGAGTGCGCCTCAAGATGCAGAGCAATGGCCTCTGCGGTATGGCGAAAATTGGCCGCAACCGCAATTCGTGCGTCCGCGATTGGGCGTTCCGCCGATACCGCTATGTCATGGCCCCATAATATCCAGACCACCATGACGAGCGGCGCGTTGACGAGACGGCACACGCGACTCAACGACATACTTTTCCCTCGTTGCACTTCACGCTAGACGACACCCAATTCATTAAGGCGTTG
>Ga0102814_10002547_pt1 | contig 12291 bp, 25 predicted proteins | sample ColrivemetaGS741_FD_79112 | JGI IMG/M metagenome (GOLD analysis project Ga0102814, IMG submission 79112) | Estuarine microbial communities from the Columbia River estuary - Flood tide ETM metaG S.741 | ecosystem: Environmental > Aquatic > Marine > Intertidal zone > Estuary | place: USA... | reverse complement strand
TTAAGAGTATTAAGTGGTATTTCTGGAGCATCTACACCAGCAACAACACCTACTGCAATAGTAGCAGAGTTAGTTGCAGCAACATCTGTATAAGATGATGTGGCGATTTAAAAAAGAGTATCAAGGTGAAAAAATTGGTATCAAGGGGTTTGGTCTCCTTGATACTAACCTTGAATCAGCAGATACTATTCACAAACTTTCGTTAATGTCCGAATTCAGAGGACTAATTAGATACATAGAACGTGCAGAGCAAAAACCAAAAAAAGCAAAGAAGTCAGAAAAGACAGCTAAACTTTCCGATAAGTAACAACGTAATACAGTTACCAGATTACACAGAGAAAGAAAAGATAATAACCAAGCAAGGCATTAGATTAATCAGCACAACTGATAACAATCTATTCCCTCAAAAAGTTAGCAAGTTAGCAAAAGAGAGCAGCACTTTAAAAGCTGTTATTAATTCATTTGCTGAGTATGTTAGCTATGGTAGTATCTTAACTGAAAACCAGGCATTAGAAAGCAAATTAACCGATGATTTAAACAAGTATTACAATTGGTTTGAACTGTCTAAGCGTGTAGCTAAGGATAGAAGAACTTATGGCTATGGTTTCATTGAATCTGTGCGAATAGGTGGTGAGGTATTTATTTATCATTTAGATGCAAGTAAAGTTAGATTCTGTGAATATGATGGAGAGCATCCAGAGCAAGTAGCAATATCTAAAGATTGGAATGATAACAGAATTGAGCCAATACAAAGAACGCTTTATCCTAACTACGATGAGGAAGGCAGAACAATCATACCAATATTTGAGTATGAGAGTGGGCAAAATGATTATCCTTTACCAGTTTGGAGTGGTGCATTTTATGATGCACAAGTTGAAAGTTTAATAGGTCAATACAATGCTAACCAATTTGAAAACGGAGTAACTTTATCTAGTATTTTAATGTTTGACTTTGGAGATGTAACCGATGAGAATGGTGAGGATGGATTAAAGGACAAAAAATACAAACTTGAGCAAAACATTAAAGGTACAAGTGGAGGTCGTAGTGGTAAGAGTTTAATTGTTCCTAAAACTGGAGATGTTCAAGCGCCAGAGTATGTTACTTATCCGATGCAGAAAGAAGGTAGCTTTATGGATTTGCAGAAGATGGTAGAAAATAACATCGTAAAGGCTTGTTCCTGGTTTAGGAGTTTGGCAGGTTTAGAAAGTGCAGGTGCATTAGGAAATAATCAACAATTGCGTAATGAGTGGGAATTAGCAGAACGCTTAATCCAAAACGAGCAAGATGTAATTATGGGTGCTGTGCAGAAAGCATTTGAAGGAACTATCTATGAAGGAGATGTTGAATTTAACAATCAATCACCAATGAACGTGGTTAACGATTTAAGCAACATTACAACACTTTTACAGAACAAGGAAACGATAGGTACAGAAGCAGTTAAAGAATTGCTTAAAATGATGGGAATGGATGAACAACAAGCTAAAATAATTTCAGACAATGATAGCGAGTAAAGCAGAGATTAAAGCATTAGCGTTTAGCAATACTTTTGACATTAACGCTGTTAAGGATAATGTAATACAGATAGTGGAGTGGGAGCAAGTAATGACTGTTTTAGGTACAGATTTATATGATGATGTTGTAGCCAATCCTGGTAGCTATGCAACTTTGTTAAGCGACTATTTAAAGCCTTACATAGCTTATAATCTAAAAGCCTACATAAGCAAACCTAATCATATAAAAACTGGCAACAAGGGCGCACAAACTGCACAAGGAAGCAATGAGGTAATTGCTAACGTAGAGGAAGCAAAGCGACAAGCTATGGCAATGGCAACAAGGTATAAAACTCAGATGATTGCATACTTGGATAGAACTAAACCATTACTATGGAAAGGCGAACAAGATAGTGATGGCATAATTAATAAAATCATTATTTTCTAATGAGTCCGATTGCAGAACTATATCTGATGGGTTTAGGTGGTGTAATATTGCACCTATTAACTAAACTTTACAATGCAAAGAAGAAAGGCATTAAACTTGATTTTGGCTTGGAACTTATTAGCGTAGGAATAAGTGCCTTAATAGTCTTACTTTTTGTATTTGCAAAAGATGACCTTAAACCATTCTTTCCATTAAACACATTCACAGCTATTTTACTTGGGTATTCTGCTCAGTCAGTAGCCAGGCAACTGTTTAAAATGGCAATGCCGAAGAAATGAGTGATATAGTTTTAGCATCAATAATTACATCTGTAGGTGGTTTTTTAGGTATGGTGGTTGCCTTGCCAAATTGGAAAGCCATCAAAAATAAAATGTTTAGGAATAACGTAGAAAACGCTGTTACTAAGAATCCTAAAATATCTCAGATTTTAGAAGAACTTGCGCAATGCCCAGAAGTTAAAAAAGCAGTACTTGTCAAAATACATAATAGTGGAATGAAGATTATGGCAGGTGATGCAATTTATGGCACAATCATTTACCCATCTTTATGGCGCAGTAGTTTTAACCATCAGCTATTAGATGGCGAATATCAAGAAAAGGTAGTTTATCCATTATTAAAGCATCGCAAGGCTTGGGTAAATATTAAAGATTTAAGTGGACATTTGAGGTCAATATTTAGCGTTCAAAATGTTAAATGTTCTTTGTGTTATTTTATTAAGATGATGCCAGAAAAATTCTTTTTTGTAGCTGTAGATTTTGAGGTACAAGATGATGAGATAAGCGACACTACAAAGGATGAAATACGCAAGGCAGTTAACGAAGTAAGAACAATGATGTTATGAGAAACATTAAAAGAATCTTTATTCATTGCACAGCTGGTTATGGTGGAGTAGAAGCCATACAAAGGTATTGGAAAAGCATAGGATGGAAGAATCCAGGATACCACAGAGTAATAGAAGAAAGTGGTGATATTCACGCATTACTGCCTTATACAAAAGTAAGCAATGGTGTTAGAGGTTATAATAGCACAAGCATTCACATATCTTACATAGGTGGAGTTGAAAGAGATAATTATAATAAAGCAAAAGATAGTAGGACACAAGCACAGAAGGATGCCCTTATTTGCGAGATACACAACGCTTTAAACTTTCTAAAAGAACATCAAGATATAAGTGACATAGAAATCTTAGGACATAGGGATATATCCCCAGACAAAAACTTAAATGGAAAGGTAGATTCTTGGGAACGCATAAAACAATGCCCCAGCTTTGATGCAAAACTTGAATACAAGAATATCAAATAATTTGTTTACATTGTAGGCAATGAAGCTGCAAGAACTAAAAACAGAATTGCTTAAACTTGATTTAGACAAGTACAATGGCTTTCATTTGGACAATGGCACTATAATAAACGCAAGGCAATTTGTAGAATCACACACATCATTCTTAGAAACCAATAGTGGAAATAAACTTTACATAGCTTACTATGAAAGGCTATTAGAATTTCACAACAAAACTAAAGGAAATGACAGCAAGAGAGTTAATCAAAGCTAATCCACAACAAGAAGGCGAAACTAATGAGTCTTATTTTAGGAGATTGGTCAATCCAAACAATAGCTATTTAGCCATTAGGTCAAAATATTACAAGATTGCCAAGAAATTTGTAGAAACTCAGCGCAAATATGATAAGCAAGGCAACATAACAAGCCGAACTGAGAAGCTACAGCCGACAGAATTTACTTTACCGCCAGAACATTTAGAACTTTCACGACTAAGCACCAATGAAGCTACTGGTCAACAATGGAAAATCTACACAAAAGAGAGCCAAAATAAAGCGTTATTTGAGCTGAATAAAGATGTGATTGAGCAAAGTGTAAAGGCGAGTAATATAAAGCCTTTAAAAGTGGCTAAAATTAAGCCAAATGGCAATAAAGTGCTAAAGGTGACTTACACAGATACACACATAGGAATGCATATTAAGAATGACCTTTACGATAGTGGCAAATGGGGTAAGGATGAATTGGAAGATACGCTTAAAGAAATAGTTAGCCAGGTTAATATGGACTTTGATGGGCATTCAAAAATAGTGGTACAAGAGTTAGGAGACTTTGTAGATGGGTACAATTCCGAAACTACAAGAGGTGGACACAAATTGCCGCAGAATATGGATAACGTGGAATGCTTTAAGATAGCATCAAGTTTTAAAATACGTTTAGCATCATCTTTAGCTACTTTAGGTGTGCCATTAGAATTTCACAGCATAGTTAATGACAATCACGCAGGTGACTTTGGGCATATAGTTAATCTTCAAGTAAAGGAGGTTTTAAAATACTTATTGCCAGAGGTGGAGTATAATATCCACGAGCAGTTTATTAGCCATTACACCATTGATAATTGGGCATTTATCATAACACACGGAAAAGACAAGGAGTTTAAGAAGTTTGGCTTTAAGGCACAGCTTGACCAAAAGGCAAAAGACCATATTCGTGCCTACATTGATAAACACAATTTGCACAGTTTTAAAATATGCTTTGAAAAGGGAGATAGTCACCAATTAATTAGAGATTCCAGTAATCCTAAATTTGAATACAACAGTTACTTTGCTTTATCTCCGTCAAGTGAATGGGTGAGTACTAATTTTGCCAAAGGTCGCAGAGGGTTTGCAATTGAAGAAATAGACGGAAAGATTAAAAGTTTTAAAAGCATAGAATTATGAATCAATCAGTAGCAACATATGAAGAAAAAGGCAGAATACTTGCAAAGCAACTATTAGATAAATCTACTCAATACAAATGGGTAAGTGATAGCGTTGATACATATGCCATTTATGACCAGGTTTGGAAGAACTTACAAGGGCAGAATATACTTGTAGAAATTAAGGTAAGGTCTTGCAAAATGGACAAGTATAAATCTGCGTTATTAGAAGCAAGTAAGTATGATGCATTAAGGAATATTGCAGACAATCATAATTGCTTAATTTATTATGTCAACTTTTATGATGATGGGGTTAAAATTTATCACATTAATGATTTGTTTGGATATACAAAAAAAACTATAAAAGCACCAGCAAAAACATTTGTAAATAAAAAGGATAAAATAGACAAGCAGGTCTATGAATTAAACAATGATAAATTAATACATAAACTAATATTATGATGGAAGAAATATTGGAGAGTTATCCAGAAGAAGAATTGTTAAAAGCCGATGGTTTTGATGATGCCATAATTGGCATTGATTGGAGCAGTATGCGCTTAATTTATTCCGTTAAGAAATGCATTAAAATTTTGGAAGAGCATATGACAACAGAAGAAGCGGATGAGTTTTTTGAGTTTAATTTAAGACAAGCCTGGTTTGGTGATAAAACACCGATTTGGTGTGAAGATGATTTTTAAATTTACGATATGAAAAAACTATTAATATTAGTCTTTTTATTTGGTTTGACATTTGGGCAAAGTAAAAGGAACTTAAAATCTAATTTAAAAGCGTGTGAGGATGCCTTACAGCAATGCTATTGCAATAGTGGTGTAATAATGGACACGATTATCATATACAAGGGTAAACAAGCTGTAAAGATTAACAAGCAAAACCAAAAGACTGAACGACAAGCCAATGTTCAAAACACCAAAGTAGTAAAAAACGATAATAAGACAGAGGTTAAGACCGACAAGTTCCTAAACTTTATGCAAGGCTTAACCAGGATAACGGCTTTGCTTGTAGCAGGTGGGTTTATGGGTGGTGGTGTTTTGCTTACCAAGTTTTTGCAGATGTTGAAAAGTAATACCAAAGCCTTTGCTTGGTTGCCCATTTAGTGAGTTATATTTGAAAGGTCTATAAGTGGTGCAATGCCACGTTTTCATAATAGATTGTTTTGTTTTGTGGGCATTTTCTTTGGATTATGCCCATTTTATTTTTACTCATTATCAAGCAGTTACAAAAAAAACTAAAAAAAACTTTACTTTTTAAGGTACAAAATTTTTTTATTCGGAAAAAGGGTTTTATATTAGAGGTATGGTAGCAATGAAGCACCATACAAAAACAAAACAAAATGGAAAACTTAACACCAGAACAAATTAACCAAGAAATAAACTATCAGTTGGAAATAGCTAACGAAATAAACGAAAGTAATTACGATTATTATTGGAAAAAAGCACAGGATGGGTGTGATGTTAGTGCTGCAAAAATAGAACACTTTGACCAACACATATATTAAACAAAAACGGAGGATGCCGAAAATCCGATTTAACAGAGTAGGCACAAAAACAAAAAACAAATATTATGGAAGCATACACAATAGTAAGACAAGGTGGCTCACATTACGACACTAACGATGAAAGATTCTACACCGATAGCTGGGAATGCACCTTAGACACAAAAGAATATTTAGAAATGATTATGGCAAACAATCCTCAGAAATTTGAGAATTGCCAAATTATAATTAACTTGTAAACCAAAACAAAACTTAAAATTATGGAGAATTGGACAAACACATTTGGCAGCTTTATTAACAAGCTAACACAACGAAAAAAACTTTTTGACCTACACCATCAAGATGGCGAAACTGTAGAAGGTAGCATCTACTATGAGGATAGTTTCCTTGAAGAAAAAGGCATCAGCATTTGCAAGTATGACCTATGCAAATTCTTAGGCTTGGAAGTATGTGATTACTATGGAGATGTTAGCGTGATTGAAATGCATCATACTTTTAGTTTTCACAATGGCTATGACCAGGAAGAACAACACACATATCTTGGTGATTACCAATTTGAGCATAGAGATATTATTGATTATTTAACCGACAAAAACCTACTATAATGCAGAGTTTATTCTTCTTATTATTAGCTTGTATTTCCTTGTTTATTATGGGAATGCAGCACATAGAAAAAGGCACAATTAGTAAAACATTGTTTGTGCATACAATCATAGCTATCATATTATTTTACTTAACATTTTTTAAAACAATCTAAAATGAAAACATTAACATACACAGATTTACTTGGAATCTTAAAAGCCAAGCGCAAAGAAAAAGGATTAATTCAAAAGGACATAGCAGAACATCTTGACAGCACTCCACAGAGCGTGTTAAATTGGGAGCAAAATAAGTTTGATATGCCCACAACTAAGATGATGCAATATGCAGAATTAGTTGGATTAGAACTTAAAATTTCGTAACTTTAAAAAGCAAAACAATGGAACAATTTAATGCATTATACTCATTAGCACAAAGGCTATTAAATGATAACAACATTACTACTATGGTAGCTGTGTTTGAAGCAGAGGTAAAGCTGTGCAGCAGACACAAGCTAAGTAAGTTTGGAATAAGCGCAGACAACACCTTAAAAATGATTCATAGAAATAAACAAATAACCATTAAAATAAAGTAAAATGAAAGAGAATAATTTAGCACTTATAAGCGCAGAAGATTTAAGCCTGGTAGATGACAATAGCTTGAATGCAAACCAACTTGCTCAGATATTAAAACGTACTCCAAAAGCGTATGTAAAGAAGCGTCCAGCTAAAGGTGGAGGCACTTGGGATTATGTAAGTGGAGGATACGTTAAAAAGGTCTTAAATCTGATGTTTGGATGGGATTGGGATTTTGAAGTATTAGAAGATAAGATTATGCACGATGAAGCTATTGTAAAAGGTCGTTTAACTTGCAGGTCAAATGGTCGCACGATTATTAAAACGCAATACGGAAACAAGGACATAATGTATAAACGTGGAACAGATGCGCAAGGTAATCGTGTGCCATTATCAATAGGTAATGATTTAAAATCTGCTGCAACTGATTGTTTAAAAAAGTGCGCTGCTGAAATTGGCATAGCTGCTGACATTTATAATAAGGATGAGTTTAAGGAGATACAAGTTAAGGACTGGATTAAGGACATAGACAAAGCCGAATCATCAGAGGAGTTGGATATGATTTGGAGTGCTATGAGTGCCAAAGAGCAAACCAATTACCAGGAAGTAATTAATGAAAAACAAAAAAATATTTAATTATTTTGCTACAAAATTTTGTAGTCTGAAATATTAATATTAGATTTGGGTATCGTTAACAACAAAACAAAACAATTATGAAAACTTTAAAACAAGAAAACACACTAAAAATTGGCGACAAAATTAAAAGTTTTGAAGTTGAAAACATCGTAGAAGCAGTTGAAACTTTATACAGAAATAACGGAAGCAAAATAAAAGTTATTGCAAAATTTGCTTTACTTGAGTCTGAAAATGGTCAACAAAGAGTACTTAGAGCCGACAAACAAAATCTCAATGATAGTGAAAAATGGTTTCCTACATTTTCAGATAGTTCAAAATTTAAAAGTTGGAATATGTTTCAAATAATCAAATAAACAAAACGGAGGATGCCAAAAATCCGAAATAGAGTAGGCATAAACAAAACAAAACAACTATGTTTGAAAAACACATTTTTCGCAGCCATTCAGTTGGCACGATTGTAAACGTACCGAAACCATTAACAGCTACGCAAAGCGAAACGCTTACAGCTTATCGCGAACGAGCAAACGGAGAAGGCAAACCATTAACGGACAATCAAAAGAAAACCTGGCATTCATTAGAGCATAAGCATAATGAAAGTGAAACGTACAAGCTAAATGATACTGCTAAGAAATACCTAAACGATTTAGTATTTGAGAAGCGAACTGGTCGGAGGTCAAAACTTGAAAACAAATACTTTACCAAAGGCATAGAAGCAGAGAAAGCTGGTAGAGATTTGACAAGTCGCATTCTTGGTTTACGTTTAACGGAGGACACAGAAAGAAAGCAAAATGATTGGGTAACTGGTTTGCGAGATGTTAAGAGTGATGATGTAATCATTGACATTAAGTCGGCTTGGTCATTTGAATCATTTAACAAGCACCTATTATCAAAGCCAAATGAAATGTATCTAAGACAATTAGATTGTTATATGGATTTATGGAATATAAAAGATAGTTTGTTAGTTCACGTTCTTGTAGATACACCTGCAAAGTTAATTGATGACGAGATACAGCGAATGGATTGGAAGTACAATATAAGTGATTTGAGTGGTGACATACGAGAAGAGTTTATTGGAGATGTAGTTGAGTTAGTAAGCAATCATATATTTACTGGCAAAGGACTTGTAGATTACTGCACACAATCTTCCAACGTTCAGTTATCTTGGTTTGATAATTTCATTGAGTTATCAGATGACCAAAGAATACATATGATTCCACACGCATTTGACCAGGTACGAATTGAACAACGCAACGAGTGCATTAAGGTAGCAAGAGAATATATGAATACAGTAAAACCTATTAATAACATTATTAAATAACCAAAAAAACAAAACAAATGAAATTTAGATTTAATTACGAAACGGAATTCAATGTATGGATTGTACAAAAAGAAAGACTTATTAAATTAAATGCAAAAAAGCATAATATTAGTATGGATTTTTCCGAATATAACACATTGTACGCTAAAAAAGATTCTTATGTTTTTATAACACATAAGCAAGGGAATGATTTATTTCAATTAATAGTAAACAATCAAACGCAATTTGATAAAGTCCCTTATGAACTTAAACAACTAACAGACCCAGCAAGAGAATTAGTGGGAACTGTATTTGTAAACGATTTTTTTAACTTAAAACAATAAACAAAACAAATGAGTACAGCACAAAAAGAGGCTTTTATACAAGGTATGGAAAGTGGCAAATTTAACACAGACAAAGCAAAAGTTTTTAGACTGCTAACAATAGAATCACAGACCTTAGAACAGCTTAGAGTTAAGCTAAATAAGAAAGGCTTAAACGAGTTATCTGGAAGGGTAACAGACTTGCTTGATATGGGTTTGATTCGTGAAACATCAAGAGGCAGATACACAAAGTATCAAATAGTTACCGATGAACTAAAGCAGTCAATGTTAGCCAATCAAAGACAATATGAAAAGGCTTTAAGATGGCAAAAGCAAGGCAAAGAAAGAGGATACACAGAAATTTTAAACTTAAAAACACAAACACTATGAGCAAGGAAAGAATAATATCAAGGGCATTGGTTTTAATGCAATTACAGCAGTTGACATTTGAGCAGTTAGATGGTCAAATAAAGCACTCCTACAAACAACATCATAACAACTTTATGAATGCCACAGAAAGAGAATTAAACCGCTTAGAACGCATTATAAATAGTAACGTGGATGAGCAAAGTGCTAAAGAGGGATTAGCTGCACAGAATGAACTTACATTAGCCATTGATTACATAATGGATGTGATATTTGGAGTGCAAGAAAACAAGGATTTATTAACAGCAATTCAAAAAAATATCAATGGAGAAGATTAAAGCAGGACAAAAGGTAAAAGTTCATCTTGGTGTATTGGGTAGTTGTTATGGCATTACTACTGGAAGAAGCGTTAAACGAGTATTAAAGAAGCGTGAGGTAGATGTCTTAGAACTTAAACAATGTTTACCCATACCATTTAACGAGATAGATATGTTTCGTGATGGTGGTGAAGTTAGCTTTAAAATCCGTTATGCAAACCAGGTGCAAATATACAAGGATGAAGAAGAGGTATTCCCAAAGAGAGAACTTTTAGGATATTACAGATTAAAAAAACCTTATTTTAAGGAATACTATTGAATAAAACCTTATCTTTGTAAAGTAGCAATAAATCGTAACGCACACGATAGCTAAAAAAATTAATATTTAGGCTTTTTTTGAAACTTGCAGTGCGTTTGCAAGGAGTAAATTAAAGCCTTTTTTTATAACTAATATTATGGCAAAAGAACTACCATATTTTCAATTTGAACCAGCAGAATATCTTACAAAAGATGTTTCATTTTGTAGCTTAGAAGCGCAAGGTTTATTTATTAATATTTGCGCCTATTACTGGCAACGTAACTGCGAATTAACAAAAGGACAAGTGCTAAGAAGATTAAACTACGAAAGTGCATTAAATGAGTTAATTAAAGAAGGTGTAATAGATTTACAAGGTGAAGATATTTCAATTAAATTTTTAGATTCTCAGCGTGAAAATGCCATATCTTTAAGTGCTATAAATAGCGCAAAGGGCAAGATGGGAGGCAGACCAAAAAAAGCCAAACAAAAGCCAACGGAAAGCCGAACTAAAGCCGAAGTAAAGCCGAATGAAAGCCATAAGATAAAAGAAGATAAAATAAAAAAAGATAATAAGAATAATAACGCTAATAAATTAGCTGAGGGAGTTATTGAATACTTTAATGGTGTTTGTGTTAATCTTCCAAAAGTTATAAAGGCAACTGATAAAAGAAAAATGCTTGTAACAAATCGGATGAAAGAATATTCTAAAGATGATTTAAAAAAGGCAATAGATTTAACTGCTGAATCTTCATTTTTAAATGGTGACAACAATAGGGGTTGGACAGCTGATTTTGATTGGTTAATGCAAAAGCAAAATTTTATTAAGATATTAGAGGGGAATTACAAAAACAAAACAAATGGAAAAACTAAGCGAAATATTACAAGAGAACAATTTGAAGCATCCATTGACAAGCATTTCCAGGATTGATAATGGTGCAATAAGTATCTACAATGGAAAGTTAAGTAAAGAAGGAATCAAAAAGAACTGCTTAAAGATCTTAGCAGCGTTTGAAAAGACCGATGCGATGTTCACAGACTTATTAACTGAGAGCCTTAAACGAAATGGCTTTACAGATGAAAGATTCACCGATGCTGTAAACTATGTGATTGATCATTGCAAATATCCAAAGCCAAGCATAGCAGATTTTGTAAGCTATGACAAAAATGTGAAGGTTTATACCTGGCAAGATATGGTAAATAATTCATTTGATTTTAGTAAGTTTGTTAAGATTAGGATAAGTGCAGAGCAAAGCAAACCATTGTATATAAGACAAGAAGATTTTGAAACAAATAATTTTATAAAATATGATTGAGATAATTAAAGGTGTAATTACTTTAGCTGTAATGGAAGAAGATTATTATTTATTAGATTTACTAATAAAGTGCATTGATGATGACATTAAAAACCAATTTCAAAACAATATACAAAAGCTAAATGATGATGATTTAGATAGGATTATAGGATTACTAAGGAAAGCTGGTTATGGGTATAAAGCAATAGAACAAATTTTAAACGGACAATAAAACAAAACAAAATGAGCAGAGAATTAATAGGAAAACTTTTACAATTAAGAGAAGATTACCCAAATTACCAAGAGGAAATAAACTTAACCATACACAGAATATCACCAAAAAGAAGTGGACACCATTTGAGTAATGTGGTGGCAAGTTATATTGAAATATTGTGTGATGATTTGAATGTAAGCAGAAAGCATTTTTTACATAAAAGGTCAAGAGATGTTATTTATTACAGATAC
>Ga0102814_10002540_pt1 | contig 12297 bp, 10 predicted proteins | sample ColrivemetaGS741_FD_79112 | JGI IMG/M metagenome (GOLD analysis project Ga0102814, IMG submission 79112) | Estuarine microbial communities from the Columbia River estuary - Flood tide ETM metaG S.741 | ecosystem: Environmental > Aquatic > Marine > Intertidal zone > Estuary | place: USA... | reverse complement strand
TCACGGTTTTTTAACCTTAGCAGATGATACCATTTTTTCGTATAAATGTACCGATTATTATAATCCAAAAGCAGAAGGAAGTGTCAATTGGAATTCACCTTCGCTTAAAATAGATTGGGGAATAGAGAACCCTATTTTATCCGAAAAAGATGCACTTGCTGTTAATTTTACTGAATTAATTTCTCCGTTTTAGCGATTAAAGTTTATATCTTCGTTATATGAAGATACTATTGGGACTTACAATTCTGCTATCAATGATTATATTAAACTCTTGTTCGCTTACTTATATACCAAGTGCACCCGTTGTTTTTAACCACGAAAAAGAAGGAGATTTATCAATTGATTTTAAGCAAGGTGGTTTCTCTAGTAACCTACAAGGCGGATATGCCGTTTCCGATAATTTTAACGTCGGTTTTTCTGTATCATCTTTATATGCTGGGGATGTAACCGTTGTAAGTACAACATACCAAGGAACAAATGCGTATGACTTAAATGTAATAGGCGGGTATTATAAAAAATTTAATGAAAATACGTTGTTTGAGATGAATGCTGGAGCCGGAGCTATTTTCATGGATAATGAAGCTTATCTGAGCTACAATAAATTGTATGTGCAACCGACTATTGGTTTTACGTCAAAGTCTAGTAATACTATATTTAATATCGGATTAAGAACGCTTGGTACATCAAGAATTACAAATATTAATCAGCAAGATACGATTTACTATAGCGGATTTTTAGAACCTTTTCTATCTTTAAATACAGGAAAACAAGTGCATTTTTTAATGCAAGCAGGTCTATCTCTGCCAATTGTGCCCTACGAATTAGGAGAAGCATCTCCTTTTATATTCAATTTTGGAATTGGATATAGTATTGGAACTAAGCAAAAGAAAGAAGCCGAATTATTAGATATTAAGTAATAATCGAACTCAGCTTATTAGTCCTTTTTCGACTATCTTACTTTTAATAAGCTTTTAGTTTGCCCAACCATTCCATTTTGGTATTGACAGTAATAGGTGCCCGGACTTAGTCTAGAAGCATCAAATACAGTTTCGTGTGTACCTAATGGAATTTGTGAACTAACTACCTGTTCTATAAATCTTCCCCGAGAGTCAATGATATTTATATTTACCAAACCTCCATCGGAGTAATATCTTATTGTGGTAGCATTAGCAAATGGATTCGGATAGTTCATTATGTATGCATCTCCAGCTTTCGATTGTACTTGCTTAACCGAGCTAGCTTCGCAGCTACTATTTAGAATTCCTAAAGAATCGAAATTATGTAAGAGTACACTATCGCTTACTTCTTTATTTAAGCAGAACCAATCTTGCAAAATTGTACTATAAATCGAGCGAAAATCTATTTCCATGGGTAAATTGGTGTTAACCGAAGCATTGCTCGGAATTACTGGGTTTTTACCTGTCATTCCAGATTTTACTTTGGAACCAAAAAGAAATAACGGTGCAGCAGAACCATGGTCTGTTCCTATACTTCCGTTGCTAACAACACGTCTTCCAAATTCACTAAAGGTCATTCCTAAAACACGGTCGTCTATTTTTAGTAATTCCAAATCATCTTGAAACGCATCAACGGCCTCAGATACACGTTGCAATAAACTGGCATGGTAACCCGTTTCGTTGCCACCTGTGGCGTCTACTTGGTTTGCATGTGTATCAAATCCGCCTTGCGTAACAACATAAACCCTAGTTTTAAGGCCACCCGCAATTAGCTGTGCAACAATTTTCAATTGATTTGCTAAACTATTTCCATTAGGATATTTGGTTGAAAGATTACTTGCTTTTTCGGCTGCTGCTTTGGCTCTAAGTGCATATTCATTAGATTGATGAGCTACTGTTCTAACATAAGAAAGCTCTTTTCCCGCCCAAGTGTCAGGAGTTTCTCCAAAATCGCCAGAAAGTAATTGGTAAAAATTAGTTGGATTAGAAATCGCCAGTCCCATATTTACCGCAGGACCTTGACATACAGGCGATACTAATGAGCCAATTTGAATGGCTAATGGATCTTCCATATCGTCATTTGGAAATCCTTCTGGATAATTTGGCCATTCCTCTGCTAAATATCTACCTACCCATCCACTCGTTAGTACTTCATCAGAATCAGAGCCTGTTAACCATATGTCGGTTGAGCGAAAATGCGAGTAATTTTGATTTGGATAGCCCACATTTTGAACGATGTGCACCTTGCCATCATTGTACATATCTCTTAGTTTAGTCATTGCCGGATGTATACCCGTGCCTGACAAACCATTTAGGCTAAGTACTTTATTTTCAGGTAAAATAACATCTGGACGTGCAGCAGTTAGATTACTATATTGATCTAAAGGAATTAGCGTGTTTAATCCGTCGTTTCCTCCATTTAATTGTATTAATACAAGAACTTTATCTGTTTGCGTAAAGTCTTGTGCATCTGTGCCCAGCAATTTTCCATAAGCTCTAATAGGTTGTCCATTTATTGCAAAAGGTAAAAGGCCCATCGGGGCTACTCTTTTTATAAAATCTCTTCTTTTCATAGTTTACTTTAAGAAAGTTGGAATTCTGCTAAGTTCATTAAATATTTAATTAGCTGTATTAATCGTAAACCTACTACTGTTTGATAGGTAGTATTATTCGGATCGTTTTTGTATAAATTCCAAGCATCTGTCCAATAATGATCTTCTACTTGGCCTGAAAGCAAAATACTTCGCATATAATCTTTTTGATCTTGCGATACTTCTACTGTATGCAGATGTGGAAGTATTTCATCGATAAAGGCACCGGGGTATGCCACAGAAGTAAATTTAGCTGCATAGTCTAACACATTTATGGTAAGCTTAGTGCCCCTTACCGTGTATCCGTATGTTATCAATACATCAGAAATTTTGTTTCTATTCGGCAGTGTGTCAGAATTAATCCAAATTTCATGAAACAAAGGAATTTGATAATATGCTGGCCATCCAGCTACGCTTGGCGGATCACCGATATCTTGTTGTTGAATAGCGGCAGTATAGTTTATAATATTCCAAAGGTCATACTTCAAAACGTAATCAGTGTTTGGAAATTTAATATCAAAAATTCTACATAGGCCAACTGTAAAGTCAACGGGGCTTTTCAAAAGTGCCCCTCTGTTAGCTGTGTCAAAAAAATGTTCACTCTTAAAAAGTGCCTCTAAAACTGGTTTTACTTCATAATTATTAGAACGAAGAATAGCTGCGAGAGGTAGGATTACATTTTCCTCAGTTGTTTCGTCTATATCATAATACACAAACCATCGGTATAGCTTTCTCGCAAAGTGCATAGAAACCTCCTCTTGATTAAAAATCATATCTAATAAATCGTCAAGTTCTTCCGCACCATTTGCTCCTGTTTGACCATTTATAGTTGTGTTATTATAAAAAGATGAAAATGTTTTATTCGTAGTGTCGTGTTTTGTAGCATCAAAATACACAGCTCCAGTGCTTCTATTAATTCTCCAACCTGTAAGGATTTTGGCCCCTTCTATGACATCACTTTCCGTATAGTTAGAATTTGGTCCTTTGCCTAGCGTAAATAGTTCTTGCAACTCTCTGGAGTAGTTTTCGTCTGGAGCAGTTTTACTGTTTTTATCACCATTTAGGTAAATTAACATTGCTGGGTCTAAGGTAACTAATTTGGTAAGTGCCTTAAAGTTTTTTGCTGCATTTGCTCGCAAAAGTGCAGTGTGATCATATGCGTAATTTGGCCAATTATATACATCAGTTTGTGTGGCAAAGTGGTTATGCCAAAACATTACCATTTTTTCCCTAACCGTACGATCGTGATTAATTAGTTCGCCTGTCCACCATCTTTTAAACGAAGCCATTCGTACTCCATTTAACAAACTATTGTAATTGCCAACCCAAGTCTGCCCTGGGGCTATAACTGGGTCATTAAAAGCATCGTTGTAATTATTAATCGGTGGAGCAGGTGGCGAATAGTCAATCGCTAAAATCTCAGAAATTGTTTGATTTAATGTCTTGGTTTTGAAGTAGTTTACATCTTCAACTTTGACACCAAAATGGACTCTTTTAAGCAAATGTAAAATTTCTGCTTCGCCCCAAGAGCCTGAGTATGCATTTAATCCACTTGTAGTTCTAGAAGTATTTGTTCTGGCCATAATTTTGTAAAAAAAAAGGCAACTATGTTTTTTTAGCTGCCTTTAAATTGTTTATTTTCTAAATAATTTTCCAAGTAAGCCCAGCATTCCGCCGGTTCCACCACCTTGGCTTTGCGTTTGGTTGCCTGTTAAGCTTCCAACTACGCTTAATATATCGCCTAAATCTAACCCTGTAGATTTATCTGCTTGTTGTGTCATTCCGCCAAGTATGCTCGCAATATTAGAAATATCGAAACCTGAGCTTCCTTCCTTTTTCTGACGGCCTAAATAAGCCATTACCAAAGGGGCAGCTATTTTAAGTAAACTACCAATTTGGCTTGCGTTTAAACCCGTTTTTTGACTTAATCCATTTTCTACAACAGGTTGGTTACCACCCAATACGTGCTTAAGGATTCCTTCTCCTGGTCCGTTGGTAAAATTACCGATAAACCCTAAAGCGTCGTCCAGTATGCTTCCATCATGATCTTTGTCTAAAGCTCCAAGTAAGCCAGACGCTCCTTGTTCTGATTGCGAATTGTTAGCCATAGCTCCCAATAGAGTTGGCACAATACCACCTAGTGCATTTACTGTTTTGTCTTCATCCGTACCTATCTGATTAGAAATTGCAGAAATTGCTTGTGGTCCTAATTGTTGTAATAGTTGATTTAATACGTCGTCCATTTGTTTGTTTTAATTATGTAAAAGTAAAATTTAAAATTTAAAAAATCAAGAGCTAATTAAGGTGCCACGTATGACATAAGCTCTGCACAAAGCAGTGCACCATAAGTGCCAAGTGCATATCCTAAAACTGCAAGTAGCACACCTACAGAGGCTAACGCAGGATGAAAAGCAGCTGCAACTACGGGAGCAGAAGCGGCTCCACCAATATTTGCTTTACTTCCAACGGCCAAAAAGAAAAACGGTGCTCTTATAATTTTTGCTACAGCTACAAGTAAGCCAACGTGGACAGCCATCCAAATTAAACCAACTAAAACTATTAACGGATCGTCCATTATTTTTAGAATATTCATTTTCATTCCGATAGTTGCCACTAGAATATATACGAATACACTACCTATTTTACTGGCTCCTGCCCCTTCATAATTTCTTGCTTTGGTAAAACTCAGAGCTAAACCAAAAGACGTAGCATATACAATTAGCCAAAAAAAGTGATTGGTTAAGGTAGATTTTACAGGATCAAAGCCAAAGCTTACAAATCCGTTGGAAGTGAAATCTGCTAGAAAGTGAGACACTGCTGTTGTGCCAAACCCCAATCCTAGTATTATCATTATATCTGCTAAACTTGGGTTTCTGGTTATACTCTTCGCAAACTTTTCTACCTTATTTTTAAGTTCTTCAATGCTCGATGAATCTGCTTTTAGCCACTTGTCAATTTTGTCATTGGAGCCAACTCCTAAAAGTAAAACAGCCATCCAAAGGTTGGCAACAACAATGTCAACCAGTACCATTGCCGCATATTTTTGCTCATTGAATTTGTATATTTCTAACATAGCTGCTTGATTAGCTCCGCCGCCTATCCAGCTACCTGCAAGTGTCGCTAAACCACGCCAAACCGCATCAAATCCCTCTCCGCCAACTGTTTCAGGCGAAAAAGTAGATACTATCAATATGGCAATGGGTCCACCAATTATTACACCAACTGTGGCGGTTAAAAACATGATCAATGCTTTAGAGCCAAGATTAAAAACTGCTTTTAAGTCAATAGATAAGGTCATTAGCACCAAGGCCGTTGGTAAAAGGTAGTTTTTTGCAATGTCGTAGGTTTTGGATACATCAGAACTTATAATGCCTAGTGTATTTAATACAGCAGGTATCATATAACACATTAGCAAAGCCGGGATGTATTTATAAAATTTAGCCCAAAAACCAGTTTTTATGTTACTCGTGTAGAATACCAATCCTAAAGCGATTGCTAAAATACCAAATACTATAGTGTCTTCTGCAAATACAGGCCCGCTTGGCTGCGTGGATGAGGTTATTTGTGCTAAAAGTAGATCGTTAAAAATGGTCATTGTGCTTTTTTGGCAAAGAAAGCATTAATTTTAATTTCTCAAACGGCCATTTTCGTCAATCCAATGTATACCAAAAGCATCAAATAGATTTGAACGCTTTCTTCGTCGGTAGTTATTCCTAATTGGAACCTCTAATCTACAACCCACTAAAAAGTAATTATCCATTCTATTCGGATTGCCCCGTTTATTGCCGGTAACTCCTGCTTTTGGGTTACTTGATGGATTAGCAAAATGGGCCGCAATGGATCCATTTGTGTTAAGAATTAGATTATTGTCGAAATAAACAGTAGAAACATCATCTATATAGTCCGTATATGATTTCCTAAAGTTAAAGTCAGCTGCTAAAGAAACTCCGTTGTAGAAGTAAAACTTTTTACCAAATCCAAAAGGCAAAACCGGTGTTATTTTGGTATAAATATTTTTTGTAGGGTCAAGCAATTGCCCTTCGGTGCCCAATTCGCGAAGGTTGTACCAAGTGCCATTCCACTCCGCTTTTGGTTGATAATAAGCAGCTCCTGCTCCAACAAAAAAGTAGAGTCCATTGGCACTGCCAGTTCGTTTGGGAAGCGTATATTTAAAAGTAAGATTAGATTCCAATAAATCGGTTCGTATGCTTATCATTCTTGGTGTTCTTCCAGATTGTGTTTCACTGTCGTCTCCCGCTAGGCGAACCCAATTTAGGTCGATCCCAGTGCTAAAACCCACAGGCAAATTGTAATTTATACTACCACCTAAGGCAAATCGGGTTTTGTTAGGGTCAATATCTTGAAAATCGTTTGTTCCGTTTCCATTTTTACCTCCCAAATCGCTTAAAAAGAAGGATGAAGAGAGTGTAGTGTTATAAGACCAATAGGGGCGTGTTGGCAGTTTTTGAGCATATGCTTTTCCGATGAAAATGGTTAGTATGTAAAGTTTTGCCAGCCTCACTTTTAGCCCTGAAAGACAAAAGTATCTGTATGTATCTGCATTTTAGGAACCTGATTAATGAAAATGGTCGAATTAGTGTACACTTTCTAAATAAATAGCGGTAAAAGAATCCTAAAATAGAAAGAATAATTTTGCGAGTTAGAAGATGTTTGCAATTACATTTAAGTTTGATAAACATACCACTCCTTATTGGTGGCTGCCTATTAGTTCTTTTTTTGGCTCATTTTTATCAGTATTTAAACCGAAAATAAATTGAGTTTTTTATAAACTTAAATCGCACACCAATGTTTGAAATTGTAATTAAAAATACATTTGCAATTTATAAACAAATTGATGTACCAAGAAAATTTCGCTGACAGACATAATAGTCTCAGCACAGCAGAAAAAGCAGAAATGCTACAAGCGTTGGGGTATAACGATGTTGAGCAACTTATTGCTCAAACTATTCCAGCTGAAATTAGACTTGAAAAAGACTTAGAATTAGATGCTCCTTTAAGCGAGGTCCAGTTGCTAGAAAAGCTACAAGCCATGGCTTCTAAGAATAAAATAGCGAAGAGTTATATAGGTTCGGGATATTACAATACCCATACGCCAAAAGTAATTCTTAGAAACATTCTTGAAAACCCGGGATGGTACACACAATACACCCCATACCAAGCAGAAATAGCTCAAGGTAGGTTAGAGGCCTTGTTAAATTTCCAAACAATGGTCATGGATTTAACAGGAATGGAGATCGCCAATGCTAGTCTTTTAGACGAAGCAACTTCTGCTGCGGAAGCAATGGCTATGTTGCATACGTCTAAACCAAAAGGTAATGGCGATAAATTTTTAGTTTCAAATAAAAGTTTCCCGCAAAACATAGAGGTAATGCAAACACGTGCAGAACCCTTAGGAATAGAAATAGTTGTAGCTGACCCATTTAACACTGTTATAAATGAAGATTTTTTTGGTGTTTTCGTGCAATATCCTGATGAGGAAGGAGCAATTGTGGATTATGCTGATTTATGCACCGCAAGCAATGCTGTTGGCGTAAAAGTAGTTGTAGCTGCCGATCTTTTGGCACTTACCTTATTAACTCCTCCGGGAGAATGGGGTGCAGAAATTGTAGTTGGTACAACACAGCGGTTTGGTATTCCAATGGGTTTTGGTGGTCCACACGCTGCTTATTTCGCTACAAAAGATGAATATAAAAGAAAACTTCCGGGCAGAATTATTGGCGTTTCGTTAGACTCTAATGGGAACAATGCTTACAGAATGGCGTTGCAAACACGCGAGCAACATATAAAAAGGGATAAAGCTACAAGTAATATCTGCACAGCTCAGGCTTTGCTAGCTATAATGGCAGGTATGTATGCAGCTTATCATGGGCCAGACAGACTTAAGGCAATTGCCACAAAGGTAAACGAGCTTACTTCTATGTTTGGAAACAACTTAGCTGCAATGGGTCATGATTTAAGAAATAATTCAGCATTCGATACCCTTTCTGTAAATGTAAGCAATGAAGACCAGCCAAAATTAAGAGCGATTTTAGAGCCTAAATTGGTTAATATTTTCTATAAAGAAAATTATGTTAGTATAAGTTTAGACGAAACAACAGAACTGGAAGATGTAAATGAATTAGTAGCTCTTTTTGCAGAAGCGAAAGGTGTTTCTCATTCGTTTGCAGATAAAATTTCGCCACTTTGGGATGCTAGTTTTACACGTAAATCAGCTATTTTAACGCATCCAGTTTTCAATACGTACCACACAGAGCATGAAATGTTGCGATACCTTAAATCTTTAGAAAATAAAGATTTATCGTTAGCTCATAGTATGATTGCTTTAGGAAGTTGCACCATGAAATTGAACGCGACAACGGAAATGATTCCAGTTACTTGGGCAGAATTTGCTAATATTCATCCGTTTGCTCCTTCAGCTCAAGTTGAAGGATACTTGGAAGTAATAGAAGACTTAAACAGAGATTTATCTGAAATCACAGGTTTTGACCGAATGAGCTTGCAACCAAATGCAGGTGCTCAGGGCGAGTATGCGGGTTTAATGGTTATTCGCGAATATTTTAAAGCAAATAATCAAGGCCATAGAGATATCGTAATTATTCCGGAATCTGCTCACGGAACTAATCCAGCAAGTGCAGTTATGGCAGGTATGAAAGTGGTGGTCGTAAAATGCCATCCAAACGGATATATCGATTTAAACGATTTGCAAGCTAAAGCAGAATTGCACAAAGACAATTTGGCTGCCGCAATGATTACCTACCCAAGCACCAACGGTGTTTACGAGGAAACCATTAAAGATATTACAGCCATTATACACAATTACGGCGGGCAAGTATATATGGACGGAGCTAATATGAATGCTCAGGTAGGTTACACTAACCCAGCAAATATTGGAGCCGACGTTTGTCACCTAAACTTACATAAAACTTTCTGTATTCCACACGGTGGTGGAGGGCCAGGTATGGGCCCAATTGGTGTCGCAAAACATCTTTCACCTTATTTACCAACCCATTCTGTTGTGAAAATGGGCGGAAACAAAGGAATGTCTGCCGTATCTGCTGCTCCTTTCGGTAGTGCAAGTATTCTTTTAATCAGTTATGCTTACATCAAAATGATGGGTAATACAGGATTAAAAGAAGCAACTTCTACCGCTATTCTTAACGCTAATTATATGCGACATAGATTGAGCGAAGGATATGATGTATTATTTAAAGGTGCCAACGGAACAGTAGCTCACGAAATGATTGTGGATCCGCGACCATTGAAAGTAACTAGCGGTGTGCAAGTAGAAGATATTGCAAAACGTTTAATGGACTACGGTTTTCATGCTCCTACGGTAAGTTTTCCTGTTGCAGGCACACTTATGATTGAGCCAACGGAAAGCGAAAGCAAAGCCGAAATCGATCGTTTTTGTGATGCTCTTTTATCGATTAGAAAAGAAATTGCAGAAATAGAAAGAGGGGAAGCCGATCAGGAAAATAACGTATTGAAAAATGCACCACATACGGCACAATCAGTGATTTCTAGCGATTGGGATAAACCTTATAGTCGCGAGAAAGCAGCTTATCCTGCACCTTACGTTGTAGCCAATAAATTTTGGCCAAGTGTAGGTAGAGTGGATAACACTTACGGCGATAGAAACCTAGTTTGTAGCTGTCTTCCAATTGAGGCATATGCCGAAATGGAAAGCTAGTTTATAAAAGCTGCTTCGTTTTGCATAAAAAAAGATGTAATTTAGCCCCTCATTTATGGGAATAGCATCTATTGTGGCTATGATAGTATTCGGCTTTGTCCTTATTGTCATAGAAATTTTTATCACTCCTGGTTTTATTGTTGGTATCATAGGCGTAGCTATTGTGGCCCTTGGTATTGGATATACCTACAAAGAGTTTGGAACTGAAAATGGAAATATTACGCTTGCTGTATCTTCTTTTCTTATGATAAGTGGAATCCTATTTGCTTTTAAACAGGGGGTTTGGAGCAGGTTAGCCTTAAAAGATGAAATTACATCCAAGGCGGCCAATCTAAATAATGATAACGTTCAAATAGGCGACATAGGCGTTGCTCTTAGCTCGTTAAGACCTTCTGGAACAGCCCTTATAAATGGTCAGAAAATAGAAGTTCATAGCGAAAGTGAAATGCTTTCTACTAACGAAAATATAGAAGTGATTAAAAAGGTAAATAATCGTATAATTGTAAAAAAAGTAGCAACGTAAAAACTAATAATAGCATATGTATTTAATTCCAGTAATAGGTGGAGTAATTCTCCTCTTTCTTTTCTTATACTTTGTTCCTGTAAATCTGTGGATTACGGCACAAGTATCTAATGTTCGTGTGGGCATTGTACAACTTATTGTAATGCGTATACGTAAAGTGCCACCATCGCTTATTGTAAACGCCTTAATTAATGCAAACAAAGCGGGTTTGCCTGTAACTGCAAACGATTTAGAAACGCACTATATGGCCGGCGGAAACGTAAATAATGTAGTAAAAGCACTTATTTCTGCAGATAAAGCAAATATTCCATTGGGATTTAATATGGCTGCCGCCATAGATTTAGCGGGTAGAGATGTGGCAGATGCCGTACAACTTTCGGTAAATCCACGAGTAATTAATACACCTCCGGTAGCCGCAGTGGCAAAAGATGGTATTCAGTTAATTGCTAAAGCGAGAGTTACTGTAAGAGCAAATATTGCACAATTGGTAGGTGGTGCTGGTGAAGATACTATTCTTGCAAGGGTAGGAGAGGGTATTGTTACTACAATCGGTTCGGCTACTAGTCATAAAGCGGTTTTAGAAAATCCAGATACCATTTCAAAAACCGTATTGGCAAAAGGATTGGATGCAGGAACGGCATTCGAAATTCTTTCAATCGATATTGCAGATATCGACATAGGAAAAAATATTGGTGCAGAGTTACAAACCGACCAAGCAGAAGCAGATTTAAAAGTAGCGAATGCAAAAGCGGAAGAGCGAAGAGCAATGGCAGTTGCAGAAGAACAAGAAATGAAAGCGAAAGCACAAGATGCACGAGCTTTGGTTATTTTAGCTGAAGCTGAAATTCCGAAAGCAATGGCAGAAGCATTTAGAAGCGGAAATTTCGGAATTATGGATTATTACCGAATGAAGAATATTCAAGCGGATACCGATATGCGAGATAGCATTGCTAAACCAGGTAATAAAAAGAAAACGGATTCGTAAAATTTAGATAAAACAGATAGAAAGAGGAGCTGCATTTGCAGCTCCTCTTTTTTTTTAAAAAAAGTGAATTATTTTGCTAGAAACTAAAACTTTAATGCAAGATACATGTTTATACATCTAATTAGACGACATAATCAAGTAAAACACAACATGAAAAAAGTATTTTTATTCGCAATTATCGCTACAGCATTGGTAGCATGTAACAATGCAGCAACTACAGAAGCTGGCGATGCACAAGAAGTAGCAGAAGCAACAGGAGCAGAAACATACGCAGTAAACGCTGCAGAAAGTATTGTTAATTGGAAAGGAGCAAATGTTACAGGCAAATCTCACATTGGTACTATAGCTCTAAAATCTGGTAGCATAAACACAGATAACGATGCAATTACTGCGGGAAACTTTGAAATTGATATGACTGCATTAACAAGTGGAGATGGAATGGATGAAGAAAATACTGGAAAATTATTGGGTCATTTATCGTCTCCTGATTTTTTTGATGTAGCAAATAATCCAACAGCTAAATTTGAAAT
>Ga0102814_10002539_pt1 | contig 12299 bp, 9 predicted proteins | sample ColrivemetaGS741_FD_79112 | JGI IMG/M metagenome (GOLD analysis project Ga0102814, IMG submission 79112) | Estuarine microbial communities from the Columbia River estuary - Flood tide ETM metaG S.741 | ecosystem: Environmental > Aquatic > Marine > Intertidal zone > Estuary | place: USA: Columbia... | reverse complement strand
TTTCTGTATTACTTTTTACAAAAATTCCGATGGTAGCATTAGTCCTATTTATATTAGTAAGTTCTTATCATTTTGGTGAGCAACATTGGCAAGTGATTTTGAGAGATGGCACTATATTATTAATTAAACTTTTTCAATTTAATTTTGGTTTACTATTATTAATGCTATTGTTCTCGTTCAATAAACAAGCAGTAATCCAGATTGTAAATAAAATTACAAACATTATAGTTACAGAATATGAAATTAATGTTGCGCTACTAATTACGATTGGAGTGTTCTTAGTTAATTCATTACTATTAATAAAAACTTCAACTTCTTTCAAAAAAAATGCAATCGAACAGCTATTTTACTTGATCCTGCTTTGCATAATATTTAAAGTTTCGGGTTTAATATGGGGATTTACCATCTATTTCATCTTTTGGCACAGCATTCCTTCTCTAAACGATCAAATCAAGTTTTTGTATGGGAACTATTCGTTTTCCAATTTCAAAAAGTATTTTAAATCCGCTTTTATTTATTGGATAATTTCTTTACTTGGAATAAGTGTATTGTTTTTAATATCAAAAGATTGGGTTATTTTTGATGCCCTTTTCTTTTCTTTTTTAGCTGCAATAACATTTCCGCACGCAATAGTTATAGTCAAAATGTATGAAAATTAGTTTTTAAATCTTATAGTGATTCATCAACATTTTTTCATAAACAGTATCAGGTAAAATGCGCTTTAAAACTATAGAAAACTTCTGCATAAAAGCACCTACTTTATAATGCACTTTTGGATGATTTTCTTGGATAATTTTAAAAATAGCTTCACCCATTTCATTTGGATTACTTCCACTATCCACGTGGGTATTCATTTCGCTTAAGACCTTACCGTAAATCGTTTCATAAGCCGAACCTTTTATTATTGGAGCATGATAACGCCCCGCAGCAATGTTAGTAGCGAAATCACCTGGCGCAACATTGGTAATTTGAATTCCAAATTGCTTTACTTCCATTCGTAAGGCTTCTGTTACCAACTCCAAAGCACCTTTAGAAGCCGAATAAATTCCTCGATAAGGCAAACCCATGTAACCTGCAATTGAAGTAATATTGATAATTAAACCTGAATTTTGTTTACGCATTTGAGGTAAAACCGCCTTCATAACTTCTATGGGACCAAAAAAATTGACTTCGAAATTATTGCGCATTTCATTCGTTGGGATTTCCTCAATGGGTCCGGTTATTCCAACACCTGCGTTATTAATAACTACATCAATTTTAGTTTCTTTTTGAATAACCGTTGCAATCGCACTTTGAATGGTTTCTGGATTTCTAACATCTAATGCCACTAATGGAAATTTTGAATCCGAATAATTCTCAGGATTTCTACTAGTTCCATATACGATATAAGCTTTTGAAAGTAAAAATTCGCCAATGGCTTTTCCAATTCCAGAGGATGCTCCAGTAATAAAAACAACTTTACTCATGGTAATTATTTGATTGGTTACGAAGGTAAGAAAGTTTTGGGCAAAAAAAAATCTCCCAAAAGGAGATACATTAAAAAAACGGCAAGCGACCTACATCGCACCGCTACAACCGCTTACCCTTGCTGCGTTCCCACCCTGGGGGAGTCTGCAGGAGCTGGTCGTGTAGGACTTGCCGTTGCAAATATACAAACATTTTATATTTTTGCAAGGCAATTGCAGCTTTAAAAAATCGTTGTATATTGTACTATTCAAAATTAAATACCATGAAAACGCTTAAGCTATTCGCTTTCATATCTTTAGGATTCATATTTAGCAATTGTGAAGATGATAAAAATGCCTTAAATAATTTATTTTCTATTGATACGAGCCAACTAAAGCAAGTATATGCATTAGAAGATGAAATTATTTTATCCGTTAAAAACGATCAAAACAAAGCGGTAGATTCAATAAAATTCTTAATTAACGGAAATAAAATTGGTACTACAAAAGCTATTGAAACTGTTACTCATAAATTTGAAACAGAAAAATTAGGAAACCAAAAAATTGAAGCAGAAATATTTGTTGGAAAGCATTCTGTAATTGTGGAAACGAATGTTATGCTTTCTTCGAATGTGGAACCAAAACTACTGAAATATACTATCGTTAACACTTATCCTCATGATATTACTGCTTATACGCAAGGATTGGAATTTTATCGCGACACCATTTATGAAGGAACGGGAAATGGTGCTGGAAATGGAACAGGAAAACGCGGAACATCTAGTCTTAGAAAAGTGAATTACAAAACGGGTGAAGTATACAAAAAAGTGGAATTGGCACCGATTTACTTTGGTGAAGGAATTACAATTTTAAATAATAAAGTATACCAATTAACCTACCAAAACAATGAAGGTTATATTTATGATGCAGATACTTTCAAAAAGCTAAAAACGTTCCCGTATTTTAAGAAAATGGAAGGTTGGGGATTAACCAATGACGGAGAAAAACTATACATGACGGATGGTACAGAGAAAATTTACATTTTGAATCCTGAAACATTGGAGAAAATTGATTATATCAATGTTTACACTAAAACAGCGAAAATTGAAAGCTTAAACGAATTGGAATGGATTGACAATAAAATATGGGCAAACATATATGGACGTGATGCTTTGGCGGTTATTAATCCAAAAAATGGTGCTGTTGAAGCTGTATTGAATTTAAGCGAATTGAAAAGTAAAGTCACCCAACATCCGGATATTGACGTTTTAAATGGAATAGCGTATAACCCAAAAACAAAAACGTATTTTGTAACTGGGAAAAATTGGGATAAAATGTTTGAAATTGCTATTGAGAAATAATATCAACATATCGATTCCTAAACCTTGCCATGAAAATTGGGAAGCAATGACACCTGCCGAAAAAGGAAGATTTTGCAGCGCATGTTCAAAAACGGTTTTAGATTTCACTAAAGCTTCGGATAGAGAAATTGTGACCTATTTAAGCAACAACAAAAATACTTGCGGAAGATTTAATAATTATCAATTGAATCGTGATTTAATAATTCCAAAGCAAAAATCTTCTTATTGGTTTATTGCAACAGCATCCGTATTGGGATTTTTAGGCTTAAATAGTCAAACGGTTTTTTCTCAAATTCCGCCAAAAATAGAACAAACTGATAAAATTAAAACAACCCTTGATACTACAAAAACAACTTTGGGTTTAAAAAAAATAACTGGAGTAGTTTCTGATGAACATGGGCCAATTGCTGGTGCAAATGTATTTGTAAAAGGAACAACCAAAGGAACAACAACAGATTTTGAAGGAAATTATTATATTGATGTTTCAAATAATGATGTTTTAGTATTTTCTTACACTGGAAAAGAAATTTTTGAATTAATTATTACACCAAAATCTAACTATAATATTAAGTTGATAGATAGCGTTTTAATAGCTGGTGAAGTAATAATAATTGAACCAAAAAAAACCTTCTTTGGCAGACAAATTCAAAAAGTTAGAAATTGGTTTCGTTAATTAAGAAACCAATTTCTTTACAATATCTTTCACTGGTAAAATAGCTTTGGTATCTTCAATACTTGGTCCTGCTACCCAAACGGTTTTATAAGTGACTTGTGTTGCCGCTTTTTCAGTAGCTTTCATTCCAATGTAAAAACGAATCATTTTGACCCATTTTTTCAAACTTTTGTTTTTATTCAATAGCGTTTCTAGCCAAGTTTGTTTCGTTCCTACTTTTTGCACATAAGGCGTATTGATTACGGTACAAGGTGTTCCCGAAATACGTTCGGTCATTACAATATCTTTGGCTCCGTAATCCACACAAGCTTGTTTGTAATCCTGAGAAACACCTGATTCTTCAGAAGCAATAAACGGACTTCCTACGGAAACTCCAATAGCACCATAACTCAACATTCTATCCAAATCAGCCTTATTCCCTACTCCACCAGCTGAGATTACGGGTAACGAAGTGTTTTCGTTCAATTCCTTAATTAATTGTTCTGGGTCTATATTTCCTCTATGCCCTCCCGCTTGATTATTTACAGCAATTAACGCATCAGCTCCTAAACTTTCTACTTTTTTAGCAAAGGATAAATCGGTTACATCACAAAAAACCTTTATTCCAACTTTATGAGCTTCATTAATAGTCTCTTCGGGCGAACCTAATGATGTGATGATAAAATCGACACCTTCTTCACACAAAACACGCAACTGCTCTTTGTATTTCACATTCGATTTATTCACAATTAAATTATATCCAAAACTTCCTCCATCAACTTTATTTGCTTTTAACTCTTTTACTGAAGCTCTCAACTCATCCAATGTACGATAATTTAAAGCCGGAATACAACCTGCAATTCCACTTTTCATTCCTTCAATCACCATTTTAGTATTGGATACTAAAAACATTGGCGCCATAATTATAGGATGTTGAATTCCTAGTAAATCAGTTAAAGTTTCTTTTTTCATTTTTGACATAATTTAATCCAAATATACAAAAATAAATACTATGCGTGCATATAAATTCAAAATTACATTTAAAATTTAAATTGTGATAACAGTTGTTAAAATTCTTAATAAAATCATAATTCGTTTATTATAAAGCGTAAAAAAGATAAATTTGAAAAAAATAACCAATTTCTCATGTTAAGAAAAATAACTTTATTAAGCTGCTGTTTGCTGTTTCTAGTAACTCTAGACGCTTCAGCTCAAAAGAAAAAAAAGAAAGGAAAACAACCAACACCGGTTGCAGTTTCTGCAGATGCAAAAAAACCTGAAGCTAAAAAAGAACCAAAACCTTACAACAAGGTAATTGATTCTACAGCTGTAACCCAACAAGGTTTAATTGATGTTCACAAAGTAGGTGACAAATACTTATTTGAAATCTCTGATGAATTGATTGGCAAAGAAATTATGACCATTACTAGATATTCCAAAACACCAGCAGGTGGAGGGATTTTTGGTGGTGAGGAAGTCAATCGTCAAGTGATTCGCTTTGAAAAAGGGCTTAAACACAACATTCTAATGCGTTCGATTACTTATGTAATTGCAACTCCAGACGAAGACAAACCAATTACAAAAGCCGTTCAAAACTCTAGTGCCGATCCAATTATTGGAAACTTTGAGGTTATGGCTTATAAAAAAGATGGAAAAGAAATCAAAGGCTATGTTATAGACATGACGGGTACTTTTGATTCAGACAATCAAGTTTTTTCATTAAACCCAATGAACAAACAAATGCTTAAAATTCAAGCATTTCAAAAAGACCGTTCATTTATTCAAAGTATTAAAAGTTTTCCTATCAATACAGAAATTAGAACCGTTAAAACTTTTACAACAGTACCAAGACAAATTTCATTATCGCCAACACCAAGAATTGGAACAGATTTACCTGCTGGTTTAGATGCTGGAGTGGTTACTTTTGAAATGAATACATCTATGATTCTATTACCAGAAAAACCAATGCGTAAACGTCCTTTCGACAAGCGAGTTGGTTATTTTGCAAATAGTTATGAAGTTTTTGAAGAAGCTTCTCATAAAGCGGACAGAGATGTTTTTGCTGTTAGATGGCGTTTAGAACCAAAATCTGAGGAAGATGCAGAAAGACAAAAAAGAGGTGAATTAATTGAACCTAAAAAACCTATCGTATATTATATTGACCCAGCAACACCAGAAAAGTGGAGATCTTTCATCAAACAAGGAATTGATGATTGGCAGGAAGCTTTTGAATTTGCAGGTTGGAAAAACGCTATTCGTGGTGAATATTGGCCAGAAAATGACCCAACAATGAGTTTAGAAGATGCACGTTTTTCAGTTCTACGTTATTTCGCAGCTGGAATTCAAAATGCATATGGACCAAATGTACATGACCCAAGAACAGGTGAAATCTTAGAAAGTCACATTGGATGGTATCATAACATTATGAGTTTGTTACGTGATTGGTATTTGATTCAAACGTCAGCAGTTGATCCAGCAGCAAGAAACATTAAATTTGATGATAAACTAATGGGTGAATTAATCCGATTTGTTGCTGCGCATGAAGTGGGACACACTTTAGGTTTACGTCACAATATGGGTGCAAGTTTTGCAACACCTGTTGAAAAATTAAGAGATAAAGACTTCCAAAAAGAATTTGGTCATACCTCATCAATTATGGATTACGCTCGTTTTAACTATGTGGCGCAACCAGAAGATGGTGTTACTGATTTATTCCCAAAAATTGGTGATTACGACAAATGGGCAATCAAATGGGGTTATTCATACTTCAAAGATGCTAAAGATGAAGATACTGAAAAAGCTATCTTAAACGAAATGACTAAAGACGCTTATAAAAATCGTCGCTTGTGGTTTGGAACAGAAACAAATCCGTATGATCCAAGATCACAAACTGAAGATTTGGGCGATAATGCCATGAGAGCTTCCGAATATGGAATAAAAAACTTGAAAAGAATTTTACCCAATTTAATTGAATGGAGTAAAAGAGATGGAGAAGACTATACAGAACTAAATGGCTTATACAATTCACTAACAGGTCAATTTAGACGTTACATGGGTCACGTTACTAAGAATGTAGGTGGAATTTATGAAACACCTAAAACATCCGACATGGAAGGTGATTTATACGAAGTAACTCCTGCTGCTATTCAAGCAGATGCTGTTAAATTCCTAAATGAACAATTATTCAAAACACCAAATTGGTTATTAAACCAAACTGTTATGACTAAAATTAGTCCAGAAAATGGTGTTGAAGCTATTAAAAGCATTCAAGACGGAACGTTATCTAGTTTATTAGCTGGAGACAGAATGGTTCGTTTAATGGAAACTTCTTCTTTAAACAAAGCGAATTATTCAGTAGATAAGTTAATGACAGATTTGAGAAAAGGAATTTTTTCTGAATTAAGAACCTTTGCTCCTATTGATATTTACAGAAGAAATTTACAGAAATTATTTGTAAGCAAATTAATTGATGCTATGAAAGTGGATAAAAATGCTTCTGTAACCAACTTCAACAGAAGAAGAATTAATTTAAGCGAAACTGATTTACCATCAATTTCAAGAGGGCATTTAATTGAGCTTAGAAATCAAATGAGAATGGCTTTACCATCAACTTCAGACCGATTGAGTAAGTTCCATTTACAAGATTTAATTGCCAGAATTGATCAGGCTTTAAAACCAATCAACTAACAACAAAAAAGGTTTAGCTTTCGCTAAACCTTTTTTTATTTATCTTCTTTTAGATTTTGGTTTTGGTTTTGGGGTTGCTTGTGTTTTTCTAACTTCGTATTTATCATTTGCTACACTGTAAACATAATGACTTTGCTGTGATTTAGAAAAAAGGGAAACATCACCATTTGGAAGTAAATGAAACTCCGACCCTTCTGAACTTTTCTTTTCAACATCATGAGAAGCAGTTTTATTTTTATCTAAAAATTGAGTTTCTTTTAAATAATAACTCTTGTGGAAATTATTAAAGAGTTGTTTTCCTGTTGTAATATTCCAAACTTGATTTTCTGTTATTGAAGTGGTTTCCTTTTTAATTTTGGTATCTACTAAAATCATTTCTTGCCAAGAAACATGATACAATTTAGTATCTGAAGTGGTAAATGATTTTAAACTAAAGTTATTAGGTTTATATTTTGCATCAGGTAATTGTTTTATTAGTAAAGTGTCGGTTTGTGTCTCATTCTTTACAAATAAAACCAATTTTCTAATCTTATTTTGAACCATAATTTCAGCTGAAACATTATCTAAAGTTGCTAAAACTTCATTTTTAGGAGTTACTGTTTTCTTTGATTTTTGAGCTGTTACTAGCAATCCAGTTAACGATACAATAGCAACAATTAGTATTTTTTTCATTTTATAAGTTTTTGAATATCACAATGTACAAAAAAACTTGAAACACCAAACAAAAAAAACCGAATCAAAAATGATTCGGTTTTAACATATTACTTTGTACTTAAAACTTCGTACTTTATTTCACTTCTTCAAAATCTACATCTTGTGTTTGATCTCCTGAAGCTGCTGCTTGAGGTTCTGCTTGTTGAGCGCCACCTTCAGCTTGTGCTTTGTACATTTCTTCTGATGCATTTTTCCATGCTTCGTTGATTTTATCTAAAGCTGGAGTAATCGTTGCAACATCTTTAGTTTCGTAAGCTGCTTTTAATTCATTTAAAGCACTTTCAATTGCTCCATTGTTTGCATCTGATAATTTATCGCCAAACTCACCTAATTGTTTTTCTGTTTGGAAAATCATAGAATCAGCTTCGTTTAATTTATCAGCTTTTTCTTTTGCTAATTTGTCTGCTTCTGCATTCATTTCAGCGTCTTTTTTCATTTTCTCAATTTCTTCTGGAGTTAAACCTGAAGAAGCTTCGATACGAATATCATGAGATTTTCCAGTTCCTTTATCAGTAGCAGATACTTTGATGATTCCATTAGCATCAATATCAAAAGTCACTTCAATTTGAGGAACACCTCTTGGTGCTGGTGGAATACCATCTAAATGGAAACGTCCAATTGTTTTGTTATCATTTGCCATTGGTCTTTCTCCCTGTAAAACATGGATTTCTACCGATGGTTGGTTATCTGCTGCTGTTGAGAAAACTTGAGATTTTCTTGTTGGAATTGTAGTGTTAGACTCAATTAATTTAGTCATTACACTTCCCATAGTTTCGATACCTAATGAAAGTGGCGTAACGTCTAATAATAATACGTCTTTTACTTCACCAGTTAAAACTCCACCTTGAATAGCAGCTCCAATTGCTACAACTTCATCAGGATTTACTCCTTTTGATGGTTTTTTACCAAAGAATTTCTCTACTTGCTCTTGAATAACAGGAATACGTGTTGAACCTCCTACTAAAATTACCTCATTAATATCAGAAGTTGATAAACCAGCATCTTTTAATGCTTTAGCAACCGGTTCCATAGAACGTCTTACTAAAGTTTCAGCTAATTGCTCAAATTTTGCTCTAGTTAATGTTTGCACTAAGTGTTTTGGTCCTGAAGCCGTAGCCGTCACATAAGGTAAGTTGATTTCTGTTTGAGCAGATGATGACAACTCAATTTTAGCTTTTTCAGCTGCTTCTTTTAAACGTTGTAATGCCATTGGGTCTTTACGTAAATCAACCCCTTCTTCAGCATTGAATTCGTTAGCTAACCAATCGATAATTACTTGATCAAAGTCATCTCCACCTAAGTGAGTATCTCCATTTGTTGATAATACTTCGAAAACGCCATCTCCTAATTCTAGAATAGAAATATCAAAAGTACCACCACCTAAATCGTAAACTGCGATTTTTTGGTCTTTTCCTTGTTTGTCTAATCCATAAGCTAAAGCAGCTGCTGTTGGCTCATTGATAATACGCATTACTTTTAAACCAGCAATTTCTCCTGCTTCTTTTGTAGCTTGACGTTGTGCATCGTTAAAATAAGCTGGAACAGTAATAACCGCTTCAGAAACAGAATGTCCTAAATAGTCTTCTGCTGTTTTTTTCATTTTTTGTAAAGTCATTGCAGACAATTCTTGTGGTGTATATAAACGACCATCAATATCAACACGTGGTGTGTCATTATCTCCTTTAACTACTTTGTAGGCAACAGTTGATGCTTCCTTAGCACTTTCAGAATATTTGTTCCCCATAAAACGTTTGATAGAAGCAATTGTTTTTGTTGGGTTAGTTACTGCTTGTCTTTTTGCTGGATCACCTACTTTAATTTCTCCTCCTTCAACAAATGCTATTACTGAAGGTGTTGTTCTTTTACCTTCTGCATTTGCAATTACTACTGGCTCTCCACCTTCCATTACAGAAACACAAGAGTTGGTAGTACCTAAATCGATTCCAATAATCTTACTCATAATTTTTAATCTTAATTTATTGTGTGTGTTTTATTTCAATTTTAAAACTTCCTTTCTATAATTCAATCATTATGCCAACACAAAATATCATAAAAAATTGTCAGTTTTCAATCAAAATCATGACATATTGACATTCCTAAAGGGAATTAAAAATAAAAAAAACGACCTTAGTGGCAAGTTTTAAAATACTATTAGTTAAAATCTTGTATGCGTTATTCGTATTTCATAAATTCTAAGCTATATTTGCTAATAATTCTTTTTAGGTATGGAAAGTATTTCAGTTTTTGATATGTTAAAAATTGGTGTTGGACCTTCGAGTTCGCACACCTTAGGGCCTTGGCGTGCTGCTGAACAATTTTTGACAGAAATTAGAGCCCAAAATCTTATTGATAATATCAATAGAGTTTCCGTAGATTTATATGGTTCCTTATCCTTAACTGGTAAAGGTCATGCTACCGATTTAGCTGTTATGTTAGGATTAAGCGGTGCAGATCCTGAATATATTCCCGTTGAAAGCATTGATGTTATCATTTCAGCTATCAAGAATAAAAAAGAAATTTTTTTAGGAAACGAAATTCTTATTCCTTTTAATATTGATTCAGACATTGTTTTTAATCGTGATTTTTTACCTTTCCATGCCAATGGTTTAAAATTTACTGTTTATACTTCCGAAACTACTTATGAAAGTATTTTTTATTCAATAGGTGGCGGATTTGTAGTAAAAGAAGAAACAGAAAACACAACTTTAGCTGAAGAAAAAACAAGTGCTTTCCCCTATCCTGTTGATAAAGCATCTGAATTATTAGCTTATTGCATCAAGGAGAATAAAAAAGTTTGGGAAATTGTCTACGAAAACGAAAAGTCCTTAAGAAGTGAAACTGATATTCACAATGAACTAATGCGTATTTGGGATACTATGTTGGAATGCATGTACATTGGTTGTCACACCGAAGGCACACTTCCTGGCGGATTAAACGTGAGACGAAGAGCATATGACATGCACAAAAACTTAATCGGTGTTTTACCTTATGATAATCCGTATTCTTGGATGCAAATTATCCGCCAAACCGAAGTTAAATTTCGTCAGATTTTAAAATGGGTTAGCTGTTTTGCGCTTTCTGTGAATGAAGTAAATGCTTCTTTAGGAAGAGTGGTTACTGCTCCAACCAATGGAAGTGCCGGAGTTATTCCAGCTGTTTTGATGTATTATTTGGTAATTGAAAATCATGAAGCCAACGAAGAGCAAATCAAACAATTTTTGATGACAGCGAGTGAAATTGGAAGTATCTTTAAAAAAGGAGCTACTATTTCTGCAGCAATGGGCGGTTGTCAGGCGGAAATTGGTGTTTCAAGTGCCATGGCAGCAGCAGCCTTATGTGAAGCAATGGGCGGAACGCCAGAACAAGTAATGGTAGCAGCCGAAATTGCTATGGAACATCATTTAGGTTTGACTTGTGACCCAATTGGTGGTTTGGTTCAAATTCCATGTATTGAACGCAATACGATGGGTGCCATTAAAGCCATAAATGCAGCAGAATTAGCACTAGAAACCGATGCAAAGAATGTAAAAGTTCCATTAGATAAAGTAGTAAGTACCATGTGGGAAACGGCAAAAGACATGAACACACGTTATAAAGAAACTTCGGAAGGTGGCTTGGCTGTTGCTGTTGGTTTAGCAGATTGTTAATGCAAAGCGGAAGACTTCAGTATTTTTCACTAACTTTTTTGATTGTTCTTCTTGGCATTGGTTCAAGAAAAATAAATGTATTTCCTTTATTTATTGGTGATATCTTGTATGCAATACTGATTTATTTCGGAATGCGATTCCTTTTTATAAATTGGAAATTGCAATCTATTTTCGCTTTAAGTGTATCGTTTTGCTTCTTAATTGAAATTTCTCAACTATTACAATTTGATTGGTTAATTTCACTTCGAAAAACTACTTTCGGAAAATATGTTTTAGGTCAAGGCTTTATTTGGTTAGATTTGATTTGTTATACTCTCGGAAGCACACTCGCCTATTTTACAGATAACTTATGGTTTTCTTCGCGTATCAATTAAGTGAATAATTAACCATTGATTATTTTCTTTAATCATTGTAAAGGAATTAGCACCAATGTGACTCAATGTATCATTCACATAAAATTCATAAGGTGTCCAAACATGGGCTAAGTCACCATCAATCGTAACTTTATATTCCAACAATTTCTCGTAAATTTTCATGTTATTTGGAATAGAAGCAATCGATTTCAAAAAATCTTCCAATTTATCTGATTTCAATTGAGTTCCATTTTTGGTATTGGCAACCGTTTGCAAACTAATATCTTTATGACAAAACGCTTTTAAGGCAACGCTGTCTTTTTGGTGAAAAGCAGTAAAAAAAGCTTCAACAGTTGCTTTAGGTGAATTTTCCTGAGAAAAAACTACACCTGAAAGCAATAAAACGGTAATTACAAGTAAATTCTTCATCTTTTGTTTTT
>Ga0102814_10002529_pt1 | contig 12321 bp, 13 predicted proteins | sample ColrivemetaGS741_FD_79112 | JGI IMG/M metagenome (GOLD analysis project Ga0102814, IMG submission 79112) | Estuarine microbial communities from the Columbia River estuary - Flood tide ETM metaG S.741 | ecosystem: Environmental > Aquatic > Marine > Intertidal zone > Estuary | place: USA... | reverse complement strand
ATTGGTCCAGTGACGGATCAGCGGCTCTTGCTGGTTCAGGACGAATTCGGTGTCGAACCCACCAAAGCCGTTCTGCAACGTGCCCAGCGGCAGGTTGTGATAGGCGAGGAAGTTTTCCAGCTGAACCCAGCTTGGCCAGCGGGTGGTGAAACCACAGGTCGCCGCGCCAGAGCTAACGATCTGCTGCGATGCGGATTCCATCTCGGCCCAAGTGGCGGGCGCGTGATCGGGGTCCAGGCCAGCGGCTTCAAAGATATCACGGTTGTAATACAGGATCGGCGTCGATGAGTTGAACGGGAACGACAGCATGTTGCCATCAGGGTCGGTGTAATAACCAACGACGGCAGGCAGATACGCCGACGGATCGAAGGGCACGTTGTGCTCGGCCATCAACTCATAAATCGGGACAATCGCGCCCTCGGCGGCCATCATTGTGCCGGTGCCAACCTCGAAGACCTGCACGATATGCGGCTGCTCACCAGCCCGGAACGCGGCAATCGCGCCGGTCATGGTTTCGGTATAGGTGCCGCGAAAGCTGGGACGCACGGCATAGTCAGACTGGCTGGCGTTAAAGTTGGTCGCGATCTCTTCGACCAGTTCACCCAGACGGCCGCCCATTGCGTGCCACCACTGGATTTCTACCTGAGCCTGCGCCGGAATAGCAGCGGTTAACGTCAAGGCCGTTGCGGCCAGTAAGCTTTGCTTAATCATGATTATCCCCATTGGTTGCGTCTTGCAGTCACGTTTTGCAATACGAGCACTCACAGCCGAAAATTTCCAAAACGGCGCGAATACCCGCACTTTGCTGCGATAAAGTTCGTTTGTGAAGCTTTAATGTTATTCCGCGATACAAATTCGAAAATTTCGCGTTCAGATCAAAAAAAGCGCGACCCCGGCTGGGATCGCGCTTTGACGCTTGAATTTATTGCGCTTTAGCCGCGCTGAAAGCTGCTCGTCGGCGCGCTGACCACACGCAGGCCGCGTGGACCCCACTGCCGCCAACCCAGCAATTGCGACATGGTCACAAAGCCCAACCCGCGCGAGGCGATACCCTCGATCGCGGCTGGAATTGCGCGAATCGTCGGGCCGTGGATGTCATGGGCCAAGATCACCGAACCGGGCTGTGCGCCGCGCACCATGCGATCAGCAACGACCGAAGAGCCGGGCCGACGCCAATCCTGCGGATCGACAGACCAGATGATCGTCGGAATGTTGCGCTGATCGTGCAGCATGTGGCTTTGACGGCTGGTGATCGCGCCATACGGCGGACGCATCGTCGCGGGCAGTGCGCCAACCGTGCGCCAGACGATTTCTTGCGTGCGGTCAATTTCGCGCAGGAACGAGCCATTGCCCAGACGGCTCAGCGTCGGGTGGGTCCATGTATGGTTCCCAACCTCATGCCCTTCGGCGACCATCCGGTGCAGAATTTCAGGATACCGACGCACGTTTTGCCCGATCACATAGAACGTGGCTTTGACGTTGTAACGCGCAAGGATGTCCAACAGCATCGGCGTATGCGTCGGATGCGGGCCATCGTCAAACGTCAGCGCAACCGCAGCGCGGCTGGTGCGAACATCGTTGACGGACACCACGTCATGCGACCGCGAAAGGGCCGGAACGGGTGGCATTGGCACGGCAGGCGCAGTTTGAGCGAATGCAGCAGTTGTGGCACTGAGACTCGTGGAACCGCTAAGGGCCAACGCGCCTATTCCGGACAGTACAGTCCGGCGATCATAATTTGTCACACTCGTCCCCCGACATGTGTGTTGGCAGCTACCAGAGTCCTATGGGGGAGGCGCAAAAGGCGAAAGGGCAAATTGGCGCATACGTTAATGCACCTTGTGAAGTGCGGCCAATAAACCACAAGCCCTTGTGTTTTCCCGGTGCGTTTCGCCGTCGAGTGTTGCGCGAACGACACCCTCGCCTTTGGGTTGATTTGGCAGATTTCCGCTGATCCAAGGCGTTTTCAGCCCTGCGACATCGCGCCGCGCGAATCAGAATTTGTCGCGCAGCGAGTACCAAAGCATGGCCGTCACCAAGAGCGGCCAGCGCAGGCTTGCACCACCGGGAAACGCCGGAGTCGGCACTTGGGCCATCAGATCAAAGCGCTCAGCGTGACCGGCAATCGCCTCGGACAGCAATTTGCCGCCCAGCGTCGCCATCGCCACGCCATGCCCGGAATAGCCTGAGGCGGACAGCACATTGCCCGACAGGCGCGCGAAATGCGGCATCCGGTTCATGCTGATCCCCAGCGTGCCGCCCCACGCATGGGTCAGCTCAATACCCTTCAGATGCGGGAAAATCTGCTCGAGCGGGCGGCGAACCTTGCCCGCGATGTCAGAGGGAAAGCGGTAGCCATAGGATTCCGTGCCGCCGAACAACAGGCGGTTATCCTCTGAAAAGCGGAAATAATTGACGACGAATTTGGTGTCGGCGACGGCGTAATTCTGACGGATCACTTCGGCGCGCTGTTCGTCGGTCATGGGCCGGGTCGCGGCGATGAAATTGTTGATCGGCATCACCCGCGCGGCCACCGAGGGTTCTAGCCGCCCAAGGTAGCCATTGCAGCCCATCGCCACGAAATCAGCGGTGATCTGGGCCTGCGCCGTCTCGACACGGGCGGGATTGGCCTGCGTCAGGGCGGTCACGCGCGAGTCTTCAAAGATGCGCACCCCGGCCGCCTGCGCCGCCCGCGCCAAGCCCAGCGCATAGCGCAACGGGTGCAGATGCCCCGCGCCCATATCAAGATCACCGCCAAAATAGACCGGCGAGTTGACCATCTCGCGCATCGCATTGCGCGACAGCGGCTGGATCAGATCATAGTCATAATCGCGCGCCATCTTCTCGGCATAGGCGTGGCCCTCAGAGACATAACGCGGTTTATGGGCCGCGTGCAGGATACCGGGGGCGAACCCGGCATCCGGCGCGTGTTTGAGCGCAAGGTCACGGGTCAGCGATACGGATTCCAGCGACAGATCCCACAGCGCACGGGCCGCAGTCTTGCCGACCATCCCCTCAAGCGCATCTTGGTCCAGCCGTTGCCCGGTACCCACCTGCCCACCGTTGCGGCCCGACGCGCCAAAACCGACGCGCTGCGCTTCAAGCAGGATCACATCATAGCCGCGCTCAGCCAAATGCAGCGCCGCCGACAAGCCGGTGAACCCGCCGCCAATGACACAAACATCACAAGTCAGCGCGCCCTGTGCCACGGGAAACGGCGGCAAGGGTGTCGCCGTTTCAGCATACCATGACGACGGATACTGCCCGTCGCGGTCATTGGCGGTCAGCAGATCCATTACGCGGCTTTCATCAACCCGTCAGCTTTCAGCTGCGCATAGGCTTTATCCAACGCCATCGTCGCCCGGTCGATCATCACGTCGATCTGCTCGGGCGTGATCACCAAGGGCGGCGCAATGATCATCCGGTCGCCAACATGGCGCATGATGACATTGTTCGCAAAGCACTGTTCGCGCACCGTATAGCCAGCGGTTCCCTCAGGGGCGGCGAAAACCTTGCTGCCGCTCTTGTTCGGCACCAGTGACATCGAGCCCATCAGGCCAATCAGGCTGGTTTCGCCCACCAACGGGTGATCGCCCAGCGCATGCCAGCGTTTCGCCAGATACGGGTGCGCCACATCGCGGACGTGCTCGATCACCTTTTCTTCTTCGAGAATGCGAAGGTTCTCAAGCGCCACAGCCGCCGCAACCGGGTGCCCGGAATAGGTATACCCGTGGTTAAATTCATCCGCGCCGATGGTGTTGGCCACCTCATCACAAACAATCGAGCCACCGATAGGCGCGTAGCCCGACGACAGGCCCTTGGCGATGGTCATGATATGCGGCTTGATGCCCATGGCCTGACTGCCGAACCAATGGCCCGTGCGGCCAAAGCCGGTGATGACCTCATCCGCGATCAACAGAATGCCGTATTGGTCGCAAATGCGCTGGATCTCTGGCCAATAGGTGCTGGGCGGAATGATCACGCCGCCTGCGCCCTGAATTGGCTCACCGATGAAGGCCGCGACGCGATCAACACCCAGTTCAAGGATCTTTTCCTCAAGCTGGCGCGCGCGGGCAAGGCCGAATTCCTCGGGCGTCATCTCGCCACCCTCCATATACCAATAGGGCTGGTCGATATGGGAGATATTCGGGATCGGCAGACCACCTTGCGCATGCATCCCCGCCATACCGCCAAGACTGCCGCTGCCCACGGTCGAGCCGTGATAGCCATTCTTGCGGGCGATGATCACGTTCTTGTCGGGCTTGCCTTTGAGCGCCCAATAGTGCCGGACCATGCGAATATTGGTGTCATTCGACTCAGAGCCGGACCCCGCGAAGAACACATGGTTCAGGTCGCCGGGGGCCAGTTCCGCGATGCGCGCAGCAAGGGCAATCGCAGGCACATGGCTGGTCTGGAAGAAGGTGTTGTAGAACGGCAGTTCCATCATCTGACGCGCCGCGACATCGGCCAATTCCTGACGCCCGTAACCAAGGCTGACGCACCACAACCCGGCCATCCCATCAAGGATCTCATGGCCTTCGCTATCGGTCAGCATGACCCCCTCGGCGCGGGTAATAATGCGCACGCCCTTCTTGGCCAGATCCTTATCGGTCGTGAACGGGTGCATGTGATGCGCGGCGTCGAGGGCCTGCAACTCGGCGGTGGGCATGTGGTTGGTGATCTGGCGCATGGGGAAAACTCCGACTGGACCCGAAATGACTGGGGATTCGGATCAGGATACGCTTGCCCCCCAGCGCGGGCAATAGAATTTGATCAAATTGCGGCTTGCGACTGCAAATCAGCGCGCAAACGATCCAAGCCCTGCAAGATATCGGCCTTGATCGCGGCACTCAGCGCGGCGGCATCACCATCACGCATCGCGGACAGGGCATCTTTGTGCCGATCCGGGCCAATCGAGCCACCGCTTTCGATCACCACCCGCAACGAGGGCCCAACCCGTAGCCACAAGGACGCGGTCAGCGACAGCAGGATCGGCGACTCGGCCAATTGATAGATCGTGAAATGGAATTGATAATTGCCAGACAGATACCCCTGCACGTCACCCGCACCGATGGCTTTGTCGATCCCGGCGTCAATCACGGCCAGCGCGTCGATGTCCTCGGGCGTCATGCGGGTCAGCGCCAGCTCGGCCAGCCTCGGTTCCAGCGCAATCCGGGCATAGGTCAGTTCATCAAGCTGCGAGAGGGTCAGTTCCGGCACCGAAATGCGGCGGTTCTCATGCAGGGTCAGCGCACCCTCGGCGGTCAGACGGCGGATCGCCTCGCGCACCGGGGTCATGCCAGTTGCCAAGTCGGCGGTGATCCCTTGCAGCGTCACCTTTTGGCCGGGGGCCAGATCGCCGAACATCATCATATCGCGCATCCGGCGATAGGTCGCTTCGTGTTCCGGCAGTTTGGCGGGCGTGCTGTTGGTCTTTGAAGTCTGCATACCCATCCAAACGCGTGTCCTAATCCAACCTGTGGTAGCGCAAAGACCCCGATCTGCCTAGCGGTTTACCACATGCAGCGTTCGGCCTAGGCTGATGATTGCCCCAAGTCAGGACATCCCATGCGCCCCTATGCCCCCGGCCCCCGCAATCTGATCACCGATGTGCCCGGCCTGCGTGTCGGTAATGCCGCCGATGCGCGGCTGAAAAGCGGGGCGACGGTGCTGCTGGGCGATCAGCCGATGGTCGCGGGCGTGCATGTGATGGGCGGCGCGCCCGGCACCCGAGAGACCGATCTGCTGGCCCCGGACCGCATGGTGCAGGCGGTGGATGCGCTGGTGCTGGCGGGTGGCTCGGCCTTTGGGTTGGCGGCGGCGCAGGGGGTCATGGATGGGCTGTTTGAGGCCGGACGCGGCTTTGCGGTTGGCCCGGCGCGCATTCCGATTGTCCCAGCGGCGATCCTGTTTGATCTGCTGAATGGCGGCGACAAAGACTGGCGCGAAAACCCCTATCCGAGCTTGGGCCGGGCGGCGCTGGTGGCGTGCACGCGCGACTTCGCGCTGGGGTCTGAGGGCGCCGGAGCCGGGGCCACCGTCGCGGGGCTGAAAGGCGGGCTTGGCTCGGCGTCGCTGGTCTTGGCCTCCGGGATCACGGTCGGCGCGCTGGTGGCGGTGAACGCGGTTGGCAGCGTCACGGTTGGCGACGGGCCAAAGTTCTGGGCGGCCCCGTTTGAGATCGGCGAAGAATTCGGCGGGCGCGGCCCGGCGATGCACACCCCGCCCCTGTTCCCGGCCCCTATCAAGCGGCTGGGCGAGGCCACCACCCTTGCCATCATCGCCACCGATGCAATCTTGACGAAACCGCAAGCCACACGGCTGGCGACCTCCGCGCATGATGGGCTGGCGCGCGCGATTGTGCCCGCCCATACGCCCCACGACGGCGATCTGGTATTCGCAGCCGCCACCGGTCACCGCGAGTTGCCAGAGAACGGCGCGCTGGAATTGGGGCACGCGGCGGCGCTGTGTCTGAGCCGCGCCATTGCCCGCGGCATCTATCACGCGCGGGCCGAACCCGGTGATCTGCTACCCAGCTGGCAGCAGCGCTTTGGTCAGTCCTCGGGATAAATCGCGCGGCATTGCGCGCTTGCCTGCTCGGCGGCGATTTCGGCGCGCTGCAATTGGCTCTCTAACAAGACAATACGCTCGCGTTCCAAATCGCGGTTGATCCGGTGATAGATTTCCTGCGGTTCCTGCGACCAGCGCATACACGGCTGTGGCACGCCACCCGGGCCGGGGCACATAGCGGGGATCAATTCGGGGGCCAGAATTCGCTCAATCCGGTAGCCGCGCCGCTCATTGGCGCGCCGTTCAGCCAGCTCTCGTTGGATATCCAGAACATCCTGATTGGCGCTCAACAGGCATTGCTGCAACGGCGTGGCGCAGCCAGCCAGCAGCAGCGCGACCCCAAAAGCAACTGCCAAACCCGTGGATTGTCGCATACCCGCCTCCTGCGTTTACCGAGAGCTTAGAGGGCCTGCCCGGCGGCGGCAAATCAACTTAGTCTAATTCGCGCGCCTCAGAGGCCAACATGATCGGAATGCCATTGCGGATCGGAAACGCCAAATGCGCCGTGCGCGAGATCAGTTCCTGCGCGGCGGCATCATAGCTCAGCCGCCCCTGCGTGACCGGGCAGACCAAAACCTCAAGCATATGGCGGTCGGTCTGTGGCGTGTCGTGATCGCTCATTGCAGTTTGTCCCCGCTTGGCCCCGACGACCCGCGCAAGGCGAAGACCATCAAGGTCGCCAAAGTCTCACGCCGCATGGCAAGCGACGGCGCCTCAAGCAATGCCTGCCGCTCTTCGGGCGAGAAGGGGCACAGCATTGACAGCGCGTTGATCAAAAATTCGTCGTCTGTGTCTTTCAGGCTCTGCCAGTCGGTCGTCGGCGACATCATCTCGAAATACCGCGCTGCAAGACGCAAAAACGCATCCCTGTCGCGCGATGGATCAACCTCAGCCCGGCCCAAATCCGCTGAAAACCCAGACCAGCTTACACGGGCTTGTCGATACGGCGTTGTATCATCGCTAATCTCTTCGAGGATGCGAAACCGCGAAATCCCGCTGAGCGAGATCATATAGCGGCCATCCTCAGTTTCCGAGAACGAGGTCACCCGCCCGGCGCAGCCAATGGCATGCAACCGCCCCTTTTGCCCCGAGGGCACGCCACGCGGCTGGATCATTCCGATCAACCGCGTGGGGGTCTTTAAACAGTCATCCAGCATCGCCAAATAGCGCGGCTCAAAAATATGCAGCGGAAGTTTCGCACGCGGTAGCAGCAGTGCCCCCGGCAGGGGGAACAGCGAGATCGTGTCAGGGAGATTTGAGAGTTTCAACATGATCCTGACATAGTGCGATTACGCGCTTAAGCAAATATCATCGACGACAAACGACGACGACCCTTTTGTGCCAGCGAATCCTTAGGATTCAGTGCATCAAAAATGGTCAAAAGCTGGGTTTTCGCCGCCGCGTCATTCCATTCGCGATCCCGGCGGAACAGTTCCAGCAATTCATCAATCGCCTCGGCAACATCGCCATTGGCGTGCAACGCCTGTGCCAAATCGAGCCGCGCTTGATTGTTGGCCGGATCTTGCGCCAAGACTGCGCGCAATTCATCCACCGGGCCAGCACTTTCGGCCTGCCGCGCCAAAGCCAGTTGCGCGCGCGCGGCCTCTAGTTCATGCGCCGTGGCGATAGAGGTGGGCGCATTCGCCAGCAAAGCCTCGGCCTGATCCAGCGTTCCCGCCGCAACATGCGCCCGCGCCAAACCACCCATAGCGGCGGCGTTTTCAGGTTCTTCACCGACGATCGCCGCGAAAACCTCGGTCGCGTCGGTGATATTGCCCTGCTCCAGCATCACCTCAGCTTCGGCCAGAGCCTCGGCAAGCCCGCCATCGCCGGACAGTGCTGCCAGTTTCTCGACAAAGGCGTTGACCTCGGACTGCGGCAAAGCCCCTTGGAAGGCATCAATCGGCTTGCCCTCATGGAACGCATAAACCGTCGGGATCGACTGGATCCGCAACTGGCCCGCGATGCCCTGATTCTCATCCACGTTGATCTTGACCATCTTCACCTTGCCCTTGGCAGCGGTGACAGCGGCCTCAAGGGCTGGCCCGAGCGTTTTGCACGGCCCGCACCAAGGTGCCCAGAAATCGACGACAACCGGCACGTCTTGGCTGGCTTCGACGACATCTTGCATGAACGTCGCTTCGGACGTGTCTTTGATCAAATCGGCCGCGACCGGCGCGGCATCCAAATTGCCCAGCATGGTTTCCCTCTCGCACATGTCTTTGCATCTATATGCGTGCAGTAAGGGCGAACGCCAAGGGGCAAGTTCTGGACAAGCCGCCGCACCCGCCCCATTCTGCGATTATGAAAACCATTCTCACCTTTGGCGACTCAAATACCCACGGCACGCCGCCGATGCAGCAACGTGGGGTCTATGGCCGCTATCCCATCGGCACGCGCTGGCCCACGGTGATGGCCGCAGACCTCGGCTGGACGCTGATCGAAGAGGGGTTGCCGGGCCGCACCACACAATACGACGACCCGGTGATGGATGGCATCATGAATGGCTTCCCGGCCCTCAGACAAGCCCTGCAAAGCCACGGCCCTCTGGATGTGCTGACGATCATGCTGGGCACCAATGACACCAAAACCAGGTTTGCCGCGCGCCCTGAGACCATTGCTGGCGGTTGCGCGGCGCTCTTGGACCTTGCGATGGGCGATGAGATGCAATCGCGGCACGGTGGGTTCAAAACCCTACTGATCGCGCCCGTGCCCGTGTTCGAAACCGGGGTGCTCGCCGCCGAATTCTGGGGGGCGACCCAGTGCTCACACGCCTTGGCCCGGCACCTCAAAACCCTCGCCCACGCCAAAGGGGCCGGCTTTTTCGATGCTGGCAGCCACGCCCAAGCCAGCCCCATCGACGGCGTGCATCTGGCTCCCGAAACGCACCAAACCTTGGGGCACGCCATCGCTGAGGCGGTGAAAACCCTATAGCCGACCAGAACGCCGCAACCGCCAAAGGAACACCGCAATGTCCACCCATGGCTACGATCAAGGCCGCCTAAACCTGCCCTTTGTTGGCATCTGCACCTTTGGCAAATACCCCTATGTGCAGGACTGGAACACCATCGACGCCGACGTCGCCGTGATGGGCGCACCCTTTGACGCGGGCACCCAATGGCGCTCCGGCGCACGCATGGGGCCACGCGCAATCCGCGAAGCCTCGCCGCTGTTTTCCTTTGGCCACGCGGGCGCCCATGACCATGAGGACGACATCACCTACCTCGACCCCGCCAAAACCCGGATCGTCGATATCGGGGACGCCGACATCATCCACACAGACACGATGCAGAGCCACGCCAATATCGAATACGGCGTGCGTAAAATGCTAGCGGAAGGGGCGATCCCGGTGGTGATCGGCGGCGATCATTCGGTGAATATCCCCTGTATCAACGCGTTTGAGGACCAAGAGCCGATCCACATCGTGCAAATCGACGCGCATCTCGATTTCGTCGATGAACGCCACGGTGTGCGCTACGGCCACGGCAACCCGATGCGCCGCGCGGCTGAGAAACCCTATGTGACGGGCCTGACGCAAATCGGCATCCGCAATGTCTCGTCTACGGCGCGCGACGGCTATCAAGACGCGCGCGCCATGGGCTCGGATATCCTCTCCGTGCGCCAAACCCGCAAACTGGGCACCGAGGCCTTGCTCGACCGTATCCCGGCGGGCGCACGGTATTACGTCACCCTCGACATCGACGCCTTCGATCCCTCGATTGCACCCGGCACCGGCACACCCAGCCACGGCGGATTTCTCTACTATGAGGTGCTCGAATTGCTCGACGGCCTCGCCCAACGCGGCGCTATTGTTGGGATGGACCTCGTCGAAGTCGCCCCCGACTATGACCCGACCGGCAGCACCTCGACACTGGCGGCCCAAATCCTGATGAACACCATTGGCCGCATTCTGCACCAACGCTGAGCCAAACTCACAGGTCGGAATTTGAGGTTCCGTGGCACAGTGAAGCGACAATTTGACTAAATTGCCCCCATCTTTGTGCCTAAAATATCCTGGGGGTGAATTGGCGCAGCCAAGAGGGGGCAACGCCCCCTTTGCCAAACAGCCACTCCAAGCACCCAAAGAAAAAGGAGGGCCAAAGCCCCCCTTCCCCAATCTCAAGTCACGCTTAGGATCAAGCCGACGCCAACCGCGCCGCAACGTTGTCCCAGTTGACCAACTTCTCAAGGAAGTTGCTCAGATACACAGGGCGCTTGTTGCGGAAATCGATGTAATAGGAATGCTCCCAAACATCACAACCCAGCAACGCGGTCTGCCCAAAGCACAGTGGGTTCACGCCGTTTTCGGTCTTGGTGACCTTCAGCCCGCCATCGGCATCGCGCACCAACCAGCACCAGCCGGACCCAAACTGACCGGCGCCCGCTGCAGCGAAATCATCCTTGAATTTCTGCACCGATCCGAACGACTCAACAATCGCGGCGTCCAACTCGGATGGCATCGCATTGCCGCCTGGCCCCATCATCTCCCAGAATTGGGCGTGGTTCCAATGCTGCGACGCGTTGTTGAAAATGCCGTTCTGCGCGACCGAGCCTGCCTGATAGGTGCCGGTCACGATCTCTTCCAGCGACTTGCCTTCCCATTCGGTGCCAGCAATCAGCTTGTTGCCGTTATCGACATAGGCCTTGTGGTGCAGATCGTGGTGATATTCCAACGTCTCTTTGCTCATCCCCAGCGAAGCAAGGGCATCATGGGCATAGGGCAGGTCAGGCAGGGTAAACGACATATCGGTCCTCATTGGTTGGTTGTCCCGTTGAGGCTAATAAGGGTCTAGAGCCACCAAAGGTCAAGCCCGTCACGACAGTTGTAATGGGGGTAGGGTGGGGTTTTACCCCACCGCTCGTCATCAGGGCTTCGGATGGTCGTCATAATCGCCGCGCAAGATGCGCTGGCTGTCGCCCTCGGGGTCATCATATTGGCCACGCCGCAGGGTCCACCAGAACCCGCCCAGACCGACCAGCCCCAACACCAAGGAAATCGGGATCAGTATCGCTAGAATATCCATTGTTCCTCGCGCCCTCGCCCGCTCTATTTCAACCGCAGTGAATTCAACGCGACGGTAATCGACGACGCTGACATTGCCAAGGCGGCGATCAACGGCGAGGCCAGACCGACCAGCGCAATCGGCACGGCGATAATGTTATAGCCAAAGGACACCGCAAAATTCTCGCGGATACGGCGCACGGCCCGCATAGAGACCCTCTGCGCCTCGGGCAACGGGGCCAACGAGGTGCCCAGCAGCACGATATCCGACGCCACGCGCGCGGCGTCCAAGGCAGAGGCCGGCGAGATCGACACATGCGCCGCCGTCAGCGCGACCGTGTCGTTCAACCCATCGCCGACCATCAAAACCTTGTGGCCCTCGGCTTGCAATGCGTTGATCGCGTCGGCTTTGTCTTGCGGCAATGCCTCGGCGCGCCAATCGTCGATCCCCAAGCGCGTCGCCAACTCGCCAACAGCGCCCGGCACGTCGCCAGAGATCAGGATCACGGTTTTGCCCTGCGCCTTGAACTGCGCAACGACCTCTTCGGCGCCATCCCTGAGGCGATCGGCAAAGGTGATCGCACAAGGCGCGCGCCCACCGATCGAGAGATAGGCCGCCGTCACCTCCAGCGCCTCGGCCCCGACCCAATTGGCCCGGCCCAAACGCACGCGCTCACCGTTCCACAGCGCCTGAACCCCGTGCCCCGGAACCTCGGCAACATCGGTCAACAGCGCTGGGATCACACCTT
>Ga0102814_10002525_pt1 | contig 12330 bp, 30 predicted proteins | sample ColrivemetaGS741_FD_79112 | JGI IMG/M metagenome (GOLD analysis project Ga0102814, IMG submission 79112) | Estuarine microbial communities from the Columbia River estuary - Flood tide ETM metaG S.741 | ecosystem: Environmental > Aquatic > Marine > Intertidal zone > Estuary | place: USA... | reverse complement strand
TTAAATTATATTTTATTTTAAGAATTGGGGGCGAAAGTATTATTTAGGGGTTGACAGGTAAAAACTTATTGCTTATAGTTCTATCATCACCAAGAAACTTAATCACACAAACAAAAGGAAAAATAATATGGCTAATATAGCAAAATGTGCAAGAGCAACAGAAGTAATGAACAAAGTAAAAGGAGGCAACCCTTTCGTTTTCAGTCATCGCTTTATGGGTTATAACGAGCAGAGCGAAGGCATTATGGCTCAACAAAGGGAAGCGGATCGCAGGTTAAAGCAAATTCAATCACAAAGATTAATCCGAGCAAAGGGGGTAGCGTAATGGATGCATCAATCAAACCAATTAGTGACAAAGTTAGTATGTTTGCAACAAACGAAGAGTTGTATGAACAATTAACTAACAAAGAATTATCTTTAATTAAATTGGTTAAAGCAGAAGAATTCTTAGAAGATTTATACGGATCAATATTATATCCACAAACAAATGATATGTTTCCGCCCAAAAATAGTTACAATAAAATAAAAGATTTATTAAAAGAACTTCGCCAACTAAATAAATAATTATGTTTAATTTGAAATACAATAATAATTTTAAGTATACAGGGCAAACAATAAGTATACTAGTATGGAATAAAGATTATAATCCTTGGAAAAAGCTTGACATACAATCTGTATAATATATAGTAATGATTATGACATTTAAAGAAATAGATTTAAGAAGTGAAAACGGAATGATTCCTGTAGGTTCAGAGCTTGCGGTTATTGACAGAAAAGACTTAATGAAGGACGACATGGATCAAGCAATGATTCTATATGGTTGGGACGAAGTAGGAATGTTCGATGCTGATTTTGATTTACCTGTATACGGATTTATTTCAGGAAGTTAAAAAAAGAGTTGACAAATAACCAAATATAGAGTAATATAGTATATATCAAAAATTGAGAAACAAACTCAATCAAATAAAATAAATTGATCTTTAACATTTTAAACATTTTGGAAGGGCTTATAATCCTTCCTGTGGGTGACCGAATAAACCTGTCGTGAGCGGGTTAAAGTATGCGATTCTCTGTGGTTGAGTGCTGATGGACAAATGTCTGAGGCAGGACAATACCAAGTCTAGTCGTAGTTGGAAGTAGGTACACCATGAACTGATGTTCACGCCGAAAACTTGAGGGTATACAGTAATCCCTTCCCACACATATTTCTCTCATCCCCTCCTTGAACCCTCTTCGTTAATCTTAGCGAAGGGGGTTTTTTGTTTGACAAGGTACCGTATTTTTACATAATGGATATCATGAAAACATTAAAAGACATACTATCAAACTACGGATACATTAACAAAGATCAACTCGCAGAGATCAACGAGCACTTTCCACACATGAAGGTAGTAATTAAATGGGGCGGAATGCCTCGTGAGCGAGTTCATGCATGGGAAGCGATACAGCGTATCGAAAAGGTCGAAGCCGAAGATATTGATTACTGCAGAGAAGTATTTCTTACGGCTCAAGATTCTCAAAACTTAAAAGTCGCCCTTCATATTGCCAACTAGTACCCTAGTACTACAGCCTCGTCCTCAAGTGGGGTCGGGGCATTTTACATTACTATTATGATAAAAAATATGCTAATAAATATTATACTAATTTTTGTTTTTGCTTATATCCTTTGCTCCCGCTAGCCGCCCGTTTCTCGCGAGCCCACCCAAATATACAACACCACTCTACAAATATACATAGGCTAAATATAATACTACTAAATAATAAACAAACACTAAAAAATTATATAATTTAAAATTAAAATTAAACTTTTATAAAGTGTTGATTATTAGTGGTTTATGTCGGCCTGGCTGCCGTAAGTCGTTGGTTTTCAAGCATTTAAAACTTTTTTCACTTTTTTCTTGCCACAGTTAGCATTTTCGCTTAATGTGTTCTTATGATACTAAGAAACCAACAAGATCCACGATACACGATTAAAAAGAATCGCCCCGTATATGTTTACAAGAATCTTCACAAAGATTGTTGGTCAGTCAAGCAACACGGATTAGTTAAGGCTCACATTCCAAAGGATCAATCTATCGGATTGTGGGATTGCTATTTTCATGTCGATGTGAAGGGTAGAGAAAAGGTTATTCGTGAGAAGCGTAAGAATGTTCATGCTTTTGTCAAGGGTTATCTTCAGGATGCAGAGAATGTCAACACAGACAGACCCGCCACAGAAGTAACATATAATCCATATAAGTATGAGACTTTTGTTGACAAGCACACCGAAAAGTTTGTATACTATGCAGACGAAGTTTTATTATCACACAACCAAGTAACCGCCTATATACCATGAAACAATTATTGATTAAAATTCCCGTATCACAATCTATCGAAGAAGTTATGGATTACATTCAGTATAGCGAGATGGAGGGCGAAGTAGATCCGACAGATTCGTGGTACAGCACCTACCAATCATTAAAAGAATTACAAGAAAAAGTATTAGATGAAGAAGAAATGCTTGACAGTAATTAAAAATTACTTTAGTTTTATATTATGACAGAAACAATAGATATAACACCAAAATGGACAGCAGCCGTTAGAATATTAACTGAAGTGCTGATGAGCCCAAAAGCAGGACACGCGGCTAAATGCAATGCTGTAACTGAATTACTAAACCTCGCAAAGATTGTAGACGATCAAAACGAAAGGATAAAGCAAAAAAAGAGCAAGACATTAACGCAAAGTGAAATTAGGGCAATGATATTAAATCTAGTTGAAGGGAATCTTCGTTGGTGCGACCCAACAGATCGTATCAATCTCAAGAAAGCTGAAGACTTGGGTGTTGATTACTTCACAGCTCAATCAGCGGAAGAAGTTTTAGATGACATCATTTCAGACTTGACAGGCTTACAAGATGAGCTTAGGATAGAATCATCTTTTCAATCAGCACAACTATAACACACAACACAAGGAGAAAAATGACAACAACAGCGACAACAGCAAGAAAAGTAACAAAGAAAAAAGTTACAAAAAGTAAAGACATTACTTCTTTACAAGTCAACAAAGACAAAATTACTGCCGAAATTCAATTTAACAGAACTTTCAAAAAAGTTAATTTTAAGTTTTTTAGCTATGAATTTAGCGTCAAAGATTTACCTTTGATCGAACATATATGCTCAAAAGAAGTGAATAGCAACAATCGAGTCAAATCAGATGATAATGTTTGGCGATTGTATCGCTCGCTTTTAGCAGACAAATGGTATCCTGAAGTAAATATAATTGCGATCAGCAAAAAAGGCGAGTTACAAAATGGTCAACATACTTTTGATGCATTGGATCAATTTTTAAGGACTTCCAAAGTGCCTAAAAACAAAAAAGTACTAATTCATTTTTTCTTAGGAGTAAACCCCGAAGCGATGCCTTATTGGGATACAGCAAAGAAAAGAAGCCCACATCAAAATTTGACAATTAAACATAATGGTTATCATATTGGTTTAAACAGAATTCAAAAAGAAATTGTGCTAACAGAAGGCAAGAACATCATTCATAGTTCTCCTTTTGCTAGAAGTGGACAGGTCAACTTTTTCGAGTATGAAAATGTCATTAAAAAGCACTCTAGTATGCTAGACAGGGTTTTTGGTGATCGTGTGTTCTGTTTAGACTTTCCTTATAAAGCTATTGGTTACGCTTTATTTTGCGTCGCCAAAGAAGATGAAGAGCTTGCAAACACTATCCTTGATGAGATTTGTGATTTTCGCAACCAAGGTAATCGTGCTATTACAAGATACTATCCTCCCCACAAACAAATTCCCCAAGAGCACCAATTGATAGAAAAGTTTAGGAAAGAAAAGCATCTCAAAATGAGCCATATGACAAGCAAGACAGGCAGGGATTGCTATCGTGCTGAGGAATTCTATCCACTAGCAGTCAATTGGTTGATTGAAAAGTACGATCTTGATCGCAACATTTTTCCAAAATGAATTATTATATCAAACAAGCAAAATCGCAAAACATTGCCTACTATATTGGTAAAACTCGGAGAAACCCCTCGACTGAGAGGGGTAATCCAACTAATAAAACAATTATAGAATGGATCAGCGAATACGGAAGGATTGCATGGAGAACCCTTATGATTATCCCTGAATACAGATTGCATTCTGAATACGGAGAAGCTTATTTGATAAACTGCTTCAAAGAAAATTTTAATGATTTAAAGTTATTAAATGTTGCCAATCCGCATTCAGGGGCAATTAATTATGATAAAAAATCTGAAGTAATTATTGACAAACTCAAGAAAATGCTTTAGTGTTTAACTAAATCAAAAGATAAACCAACAACACAAGGAAAAATTATGACAACAGTATTAGATGCACCCGAACAAATCGAAATGTTTCGTTACAAAACTCTTCTCAGAGGTTTGAGGCTTGAAACACAAGGATTGCAAATGAGCCGAGGCAGATCTTGCTATTCTATCGTTAAGAATGAGTTTGGACTTAAAGGCAGTAAGCAAAAAGTTTACGATCAATTCAAATTAATGTTAGAACAAGTAGACGAAAGGGCACTATAATGACAAAAGCACAGATAGAATCAAGAGTAGAAGGTTGGAATTGGAACATGAATATCTTTGAGATATATGACGAACTCAGAGATGGGCATACAGGAGAAGAGCAAGAGCAACTTTTAACTTTTGCTTATAATTATTTCAATAACGATGTAATGATTAAAGAGCTTGCGGATCATTTCTGCATAACTATTGAAACAGACGAAAACTCACCAATTCCTTGCTAATTATGAATAATTACATAGAAGCAACCTGCATAGGCAGTCCACTAGGTTTACCTGAATTTAACGACGACACTGAGCAGTACGAACTGTTTTTTGAAGAGAATCACGATGATTTCAACCCATATTTTCAACGAGATATTATTTCTTATAGTTGTGAAGATGCTGACGAGGCAACGGAAATTTACAACTACTATAATCAAAACCCAATCAAGGAGGATCAAGAAAATGAAAAAATTACTGAGCAAGTTATTGCGTTGGTTTAAACCTGTTTACCAAGTAGTTTATACTACTTCGGAAGGCAAAACTCAAATGTACACAATCTCTAAACCCAAGCACAAAAATGAGTTTGGAAATGCGAAAGAGGGGTTAATTGTCGCTGGCTTTCGTGCTCATTGTTACAATCGGGGAGACGTTCGCTCTTTTCGCTACGACAGAATCACATCACTAATCAAAATATAATTATGGAATCATTAAAAGAAAAAATCAGGGAATTAGGTTATCAGCTGTCAGTCCGAGAAATCTACGGTGAGAATACACCGGCATATTACGACCTCAAGTGGGAGCACAAAAGGCTCCTCGAGAAATTATATTATTTAGAAAAAAGATTTTAAATTTTTTGGTTTGTTTGGCCCCGTCCTATTTAATTAGGGCGGGGTTTTTTTTGTAAGTACTTGCTAATCAGGGACTTGGGCGGGGCAGGCCGCCGGAAATGCTTGATATTCAGCAACTTACAACAAGATTCATTTTTATTCATTTTTTTCTTGTGTTAATTAAAAAATTAGTTTAATGTGTTTATATGAAGGTAAGAGAAATCAAGATCAGAAAAACCATTATTTTTACTAAGTCCCGCCCGCATAAAGTAAAAACTAAAACTCTTCACAGAAAACAAAAACATAAAAAAATCTTATTTAAGTATTGACACAAAACACCATATATATATTATAAAAACTATGAATGACACAGATACAACTACCAATCCTCGCAAAGTTAACCTTAGCATTTGTGGAGGCGAGCATAGCGTCGTTACCCTTAGCCATGTCAAGGCTGTAAAAACTCCTGACACTACTTATAGAGAAAAGTTGAGCAAAAAGGGTGATCGCATCGTTTCTCATCAACCTATCTCTCATATTGATATGATTGATCGCTTTCGTTCAGAACTTAGCGCTCGTCAATTTCATGTGCAAAGCGAGTGCCATAATCTTGCAAAAGAAGGCGCACGTTACTTTGGTCTCTTCCAAGTCACTCATGGCTCTCGAAAAAATGAGACCGAACGCGGCACTATTATCGGCTTGCGTAATGCTCACGATAAAGCATTTTCAGCAGGTATTTGCGCAGGCGATGCACCTTTTGTTTGTGACAATTTGATCTTTTCTAATGAGATTGTAGTGGCTCGTAAACACACAGGCGAATACAATTTCTTGCTTCAAGAGATCAGCGACAAGATCACCGAAACTTTAGGTAAATTGTTTGGGATGTGGAGCACTCAAGACAATCGGATTAATGTTTACAAGGAAAGAGAAATTTCTAACTCTGAGGCTAATGATCTTATCATTAGAGCATTTCAGGCAAAAGCCATTAATGTTCAAAAGATTCCTGACGTTCTTAATCAATGGGAATCGTCTGACCATCCTGAGTTTTGGGATCGTAATGTTAATTCCCTTTACAATGCTTTTACAGAAGTGTACAAGGGTAACTTATTCCTCAACTCAAACCCTGCAACTTTGATGAACAGGTCTTACGGATTGCATTCTGTTCTTGATCCATTTGTCGGGATCGCAAAAGATGAACCCGAAATAGTCGAGGTCTAAATAGTTGTTATGTGCCCCCCTCTTCGGAGGGGGTTATTTTTTTACTTGACACTTTCATAAGTCGTTGTTATTCAATGACTTCGGCGGGCCAGGCCGCCGGAAGTGCTTGCAATTCAAGGACTTACAACAATATGAAAATTAGTGCATTTTTTTCTTGCGCCGGTTGTCCTGATATGCGATAGTATTTTTATGAAACGTATTATAAACATCCTAATGGAACGCGACGGGTTAACCCGTGAAGAGGCGGAAGATCAAGTCACTGCATTCAATTCTGAAATGTGGCTAAATGTTAACCAAGGCGGAAGTCTCTTCGAGTGGGAAGAATTATTTTCTGATGAGTTCGGATTAGAGCCTGATTTTTTTGAAGATTTAGTACTTTAAGGCTTGCAACTCTAAAAAAAATTGTTTACTTTTATATTATGATTAACTTACTATCGAATCCAAGCAAGATGCCTTGCTATTCCTTCAACATTCCAGCTTTCAAGTATTGCCCCGCAGCTCAATTATTGGCAAAGATTAAAGACAAAGCAAAAAAGTTTATTTGTGATTCTTGCTATGCTTGCAAAGGTTTTTATATGTTCTCAAATGTAAAAGCAAGCTTGCAAGGCAAGGCTGATCTTATCACAAAGTCATTACATCAAGACAAAGGGAAAACCTTTATTGATGAGATGTCAAAGCAAATTACGGCAAAGTATTTCGACAAGCAAGGCAACAAGAAAAAGCTTAAAAAGACAAACACGGATCTTTTCCGCGTTCATGATTCGGGCGACTTGTTTTCCCCAAAGTACATTGAAGCGTGGATTAAGATTTGCCAAAACTTTCCTAGTATTCGCTTTTGGTTTCCAACTCGTGAGTGGGCAAGGGATAGTCAACTGCCTTCATTAAAAAAGCTTGCAAGCTTAAAGAATGTATGCTTAAAGCCAAGTGCTTTGTATGTAGATGAAAAAGCTCCTAAGATCGATGGATTAGATGCGGGAACTTCCGTCTATAGCTCAAAAGAGAAAGCCGAGCAAGACGGGCATTTTGTTTGCCCCGCAACTTATGTTAAAGGCGAAGACGGCAAGATTTTAGCAACTTGCAACGCTCATAATTGCAACTTATGCTTTATTAAGGGATGTAAGAAAGGTATTGCATATTTAGCCCACTAAGTCAACCCTAAAAAAGCCTCCTAAGTAGCTGTAAGTCAACGACTTACGGAGGCCTGACCCGCACAACCTGCTGATATTCAGCGACTTACGACAAAGCAAAAAAACTTAACTTTTTTCTTGTGTTATTTTGAGAAATTGCTTAGGGTATGCTTATGACATTAAAAGACAAAACTAACGGAAAAGAACTCACATTTGAACTCTTGCCAAACGGCATCTTAAAAGCATACGACTATCAATGTGGTTGGGATGTTTCATTTAAAAAAGTTGGCGACACTTGGCAAGGTCACATGAATGGTGGCTATATTGGATACAAGGGAATACTAAAACAGATTAACCTATTACAACAAGGGTTAGATGAAACTAAAAGATTAATGAAAATGGTCGAAGAAATTGTTTGACATACTGCACCAACTAAACTAGATTCTTATTATGATTAACTATATCATACCAAACTCAATCTCACTATTTCAACCGCAGCCTTCTATGCTAGATTTTAATGATCTTGATTTTCAACCACATCGTGGTACTGACAATGCAGTACAAGCAAGACTTGATCTTGGCAACGGACTAGAAATTTCTGTTGTTGCGGGATTGGATGACCATAGAGGATTGTATGGAAGTTTAGAAGAAGATTTATATGAAGTTGCAATTTACAATAAAAATGGAATGATTCCTCTTTCTCCTTCTGACGATGTCGTCGGATGGCAATCTCCCGCTCAAGTATCCATCCTAATGGCAAAAGCTCAAGTCGAGGGAAGCATTTGGGTTGACGAGCTAATCGAAGACAAAGCAGAATTTAGAAGAGATTTAGGGCTTGACGACTAAACCAAATTAAACTAGATTTTATTATTATGACAGAAAAAGCAATATTTATAAAAGAGCAAACTATCTATAAGATTGATTCCATTGATAAGTTAGAGCTATACCAATACGATACTGAAGAGAGAGTGCCCGCAACTAGCCTAGGCATAACTAGCTTAAAAGATTTCGAGGATAAGTATGATGATTTATTTGATGCAGACTGGGCAATCTACTTTGATGATAACTTTTCGGAAGGAAGTAAAGAGACTGAGAGATTTATTGATCCCGATAATCATGATGAAGTAAGCCTATTCGATAGAGAATCATTTGATTATTAATTTGACAAACAAAACAAACTCAACTACATTACAACTATGACAGAAGAACAAAGACTAGCAATTATCGCTAACGCACATTGTGAATCAAAAGGCTTGACAACTAGCTCCGCAGTTATGGAATTAGTTGGTGACTTGCAAGCCGAAGCATTCGTGGTAGAGAACGGACTCGCAGAGGTCAGGGATTATGACATCGCAGACGAGATTCAATTTCTTTATTCGGACAAAGCCGAAGAGATTGATGAAGAAGAAGAAGATTTCGGAGTAAGTGACCAAATGAAAGGAGTCTACAATGATAGCTGAACTACTCATGTTTTCGCCTTGGCTTTTCGTATTTTATCTAATGTTTTGGGGGGTTTGAAATGTCATCTTTTTTTATAGCCACAACTATAGGAGGGGGCAGTCAATTCGCAATGATGGAAGTGCCCGCCACAGAGAAACCAAGAAAGGGCGAGTATATGCTCAGCCCCGATTGCGTCAAGCTTAATATTAAATCAAATAGATTTAAAGATATGACGGAGTTTGCCACCAATGCCTACGGGCGACTCTATGTTCTCAAGGAAGACCTTGAGCATTTAGAGAAGTATTAATCAATCCCACCTAAGTTACTGAATACCAATGACTTAGGCGGGCCAGGCCGCCGGAAGTACCTGAATACCAGCCACTTACAACAAAAGTAAAAAAGATTAAAAAAGCTTGTGTTTTATTTTAGATTGGGTTAGTTTACTATTATGACAACAATTAACCAAGACACTCACGAAACATTATTTTACTCTATCGGAGCACATATTCACGCCATTAAGGAATCACTTGATAAAACTAGCAAGAGAAGTATTGATGCTAACATAAGCCTTAAAAGTCAGCAAGAAAAGATTGATATACTAGATCTCAAATTAAACAACATAGAGCGTGATCTCAAAGCTTTGCCAAGAATCGAAGGAATGCTCCGCAAGCTCACAATGACAGAGGAGGAAATTAAGCAAGAAGAATATCTTGACACTCCACTAAGCCAATATATCAATGCAAGAGAGCAATCCGAATTTGATCCAATTACCGTGAATTGGTTCTATTATGAAAATAGAACTAAGGGTTTTACAATTCGAGATTTATTGGATAATTACAGCTACATAATGGAAAAAGGCAATCTTTTTTCTTGGCTTAAAAAGTATAGCTATCAAATCGGTCCGAAAAAAGCCTCAATTATCGTAAAAGACTTCAAAAAGATGGCAAAAAAGGCAGGAAGAGCTTGCAATTAGTTTTTATTTAGCTTAGTTTACTATCATGACAATCGAAGAACTTATATCAATTATTAACGCAACCGAAGACGGCGAGATTTGGCTATACGACAGCAAGCTCAAGAATCACCTATCCACAGTAGAGCAAGCCCTCGAAGAAGACAGAATCCATTTTGTCAGATCTGAGGTCGGCAACATAACAACAGAATTTATTAGAGTTTCTTTCTAATTAATTTGACAAAGCAAACCAACTATACTACATTACTATTATGACAACAATTAAACAACTACTAAGCAGAATCGACGAATTACAGCAAATTATTGATCTTGAGAGTGACGCAGCCAACTCAGGAGATAATCGCTCAAGAGCATTAGTTATATATGCAGAAAATGAAAAGGATGAGGTGCAAGATCGCATTGATGCCCTTTCTCTTTTTGTTGGACTTAACAATCTATAAGAAAGGAAAACATTATGACAGATACAACATACAACGGATGGAAGAACAGAGCAACTTGGAATGTCGCCCTTTGGTTAGGGAATGATGAGAGTCTTTATGAGATTTCTCGCAGGTTTGTAAATTACAAGGATCTTGCGAATGAGCTTGAAGAGATGGGTACTCCTTGCACCCCTGACGGAATAAGCTACAAGGATGATGACCTTGACACCTACGCACTCGATGAGTGGTTAATGGATGAGTAATTACATAACCTGCTTAAGTTCAACGACTTAGGCGGGCCAGGCTGCCGCAAGTCACTGATGTTCAGCGACTTACGACTTTTTATTTTTAGAAAACTAGAGGATCGGGCAATTCTGTATTACTGGCTCCGTCTGTCCTGGTGTTGCCGATTTTTTTTGCTTTGCCTTGCTCGAAGGCTTCCTTGATTTGTGCTGTAACTTGGTTCATATTATTTTTTAAGAATGATTATGGCGAAGATTAAAGAAAGAAAAAGTTCAACCAACATAATTTTTTATTTGCGTTTGATTGCCCTTGTTTTTTTCCATTGTCTGAAGTTGCCTTGCAATTTTCATTGCACGACCAATGGTTCTAGCGTTGCCTTTTAGTTTGCCCCACAGGTCAATATTTAACCATTCGGTGAAGTTTGGATTGCGTCGTATTGTTATCATAAAATGAATCTAAGAAAATTTTTGTTGAATTGCAAGCAAAAAGCGTTTTATTTTTCAATTATTTTTCTCTTATTTCTTGAATGTAGTATTGAGCATTATCGCCATCTTTGCGCTGAATGCTTGTTTGAAATTGAAGTTTAGGCTGAAGAGTGCGAATCATGCGAGCAACTTTTCTTCTGACTTCGTGCTTGTCTTCAGCTTTTATAGTTATTGAATGATGCGCCTTGTCAATGTCAATGTATGACATGGTATTGCTATTCCATAAGGAAATGGCTTCGCCATCAAGGGAAGAGACATGAACGCTTGCTACGAATGTTTTATTCTTAATCATATGTTTTAAACTTAAACTATTTTTTAGCGGATCACAAGAAAAAAGAAAATTATTTTTCACTTTCTGCAAAAGATTTTTTAATTTGATCAAGCGACCAAATGTTGCCGCCAACATCTTCGTAAAGCGGGGAGAATGTTGAATCATCCAAGACTTTTGGAGTAAATTCTGCTTCAATGTAAACTCGTCCGACTATCCCTAAAACGGATTCCATGTATTCTATTAATTGTTCTGACATAAGTATAAGCTAGCAAAGCAGGGACTTAATTGCAAGTTTTTATTAAAAAAAAATAACTCTTTGGGGTACCCAGTTTTTTGAATTTTTACAAATCAAGAGCTTTCGGAATAGCCGGGGGGGTGGTCTTTCTCACTCTCATTTTAAAATATTTTAATTTTAAATATTTGCTTTTTTAAAAAAAATCGGGGGTTAAAAAATCGAAAAAGGGTTTTTAAAAAACACAAAATTGTATTTATAATAAAAAAGGGGAATAAAAAAAAGAAAAACATGTGTAAATAAATGGAAGGAAAACTATAACTATGAAAGAACTTGACTTTAGTAAAGAAATTCGTGCTCAATTAAAAGAGGTTGAAGGCACGGAAGAAGAAGTAAATCAAGAAGCCTGGGCAGCCGAAGAAAAAAAGGGTAAAAAATTGAACAAACCATTTCGTACTCCTGGTGGTCCCAAGAAATTCTCGGTATATGTAAAGAACGAAAAGGGCAACGTAGTAAAAGTAAACTTTGGAGATCCAAACATGGAGATTAAACGAGACGATCCTAACCG
>Ga0102814_10002522_pt1 | contig 12343 bp, 6 predicted proteins | sample ColrivemetaGS741_FD_79112 | JGI IMG/M metagenome (GOLD analysis project Ga0102814, IMG submission 79112) | Estuarine microbial communities from the Columbia River estuary - Flood tide ETM metaG S.741 | ecosystem: Environmental > Aquatic > Marine > Intertidal zone > Estuary | place: USA: Columbia... | reverse complement strand
TATAGCTTAAATGATGCTTCTGCTTTAGTAAAAGAAATTACTAATGTAAATTTTGATGCATCTATTGATTTAGCTGTTAGATTGGGAGTAGATCCTCGTAAAGCAAATCAAATGGTTAGAGGGGTAGTAACATTACCTCACGGAACTGGTAAAGATGTAAAAGTATTAGCATTAGTAACTCCAGATAAAGAAGCAGATGCTACAGCAGCAGGAGCAGATTATGTTGGGTTAGATGAATACCTTCAGAAAATTAAAGAAGGATGGACAGACGTCGATGTTATTATTACAATGCCTAGCGTAATGGGTAAATTAGGTCCATTAGGTCGTATTTTAGGACCTAGAGGGTTAATGCCTAATCCAAAAACAGGTACTGTAACAATGGATGTTGCAAAAGCTGTAACAGAAGTAAAAGCTGGTAAAATAGACTTTAAAGTTGATAAAACAGGTATTGTTCACGCCGCAGTAGGTAAAGCTTCATTCTCTGTTGAGAAGATTGCTGAAAATGCTGGTGAATTAATACAAACTTTAGTTAAATTAAAACCAACAGCTTCTAAAGGAACTTATGTAAAAAGCATTTATATGTCTAGTACAATGAGTCCTGGAATTAGTATTGATACTAAATCTGTTAATAGTTAAAACTTAGAAATTATGACGAGAGAAGAAAAATCACAAGTAATAGAAGCTTTAACAACAAAGTTAACGGAACAAAATATCATCTATTTAGCCGATATTTCGGGTTTAAATGCAACGGATACCTCAAATTTACGTAGAGCGTGTTTTAAAGCAAATATTAAACTTGCAGTTGTTAAAAATACATTGCTAGAAAAAGCGATGTCAAAATCTGATAAAGATTTTGGAGAATTACCAGAAGCAGCATTAAAGGGGAATACTTCTTTAATGATTTCAGAAACTGGAAATGCTCCAGCAAAATTAATTAAAGAATTCCGTAAAAAATCTAAGAAGCCTGTATTAAAAGGAGCTTATATTGAGGAGGCTATTTATGTTGGTGATGATCAACTAGATGCTTTAGTAAATATTAAATCTAAAGAAGAGCTTATTGGAGATATTATTACTTTATTACAATCACCAGCTAAGAATGTTATTTCAGCATTACAATCTGGAGGTAATAAATTATCAGGAATACTTACCACATTATCAGAAAAAGAATAAGCGCACTAATAAACTAAATAATAAAAATTAAACAAAGAGAAATGGCAGATTTGAAAGATTTCGCAGAACAACTTGTTAACTTAACAGTAAAAGAAGTAAATGAGTTAGCTAATATTTTAAAAGACGAATACGGTATTGAGCCAGCTGCAGCAGCAGTTGCAGTTGCAGGTCCAGCAGCAGGTGGAGAAGCAACAGAAGAAGCTCAAACTGAGTTTGATGTAATTTTAAAAGCAGCAGGAGGTTCTAAATTAGCAGTTGTAAAACTAGTAAAAGAATTAACTGGTTTAGGATTAAAAGAAGCTAAAGGTGTAGTTGATAGCGCACCAGCACCTGTAAAAGAAGGTGTTTCTAAAGACGAAGCTGAAGCATTAAAAGCTTCATTAGAAGAGGCAGGAGCAGAGGTTGAGCTTAAATAAGCCTTCAACAGCTAAAACAATTTAAGGTTTAGGTCTGGGGTTACCCTAAGACCTAAACCATTTTGCGTATATATTCGTTCTTATATTTTTAATAGTTTTTTAACTTAAAGTTTTTGTCCATTGGCATCAAAAAATTTCACCGAAAGAATAAACTTTGCATCAGCTAAATTGGTAACTGAATATCCAGATTTTTTAGATATTCAAGTTAAATCGTTTCAAGATTTTTTCCAATTAAAAACTAAAGCTGACGAACGAAGTACTGAAGGGTTGTACAAAACCTTCCTCGATAACTTCCCAATTACAGATACTCGTAACCAATTTGTGTTAGAGTTTATAGATTACTTTGTAGATCCACCAAGATATTCAATTCAAGAATGTATTGAAAGAGGTTTAACATATTGTGTTCCGTTAAAGGCACGTCTAAAACTTTACTGTACAGATCCTGAACATGAAGATTTCGAAACTATTGTTCAAGATGTTTATCTTGGTACAATTCCATATATGACTAATAGCGGTACTTTCGTTATTAATGGAGCCGAAAGAGTTGTAGTTTCACAATTACACCGTTCTCCGGGGGTATTCTTTGGACAATCATTCCACGCAAACGGAACAAAATTATATTCAGCAAGAGTAATTCCTTTTAAAGGTTCTTGGATAGAGTTTGCAACAGATATCAATCAAGTAATGTATGCTTATATTGATAGAAAGAAAAAATTACCTGTAACAACATTGTTTAGAGCAATTGGTTACGAAAGAGATAAAGACATTCTTGAAATTTTTGACCTTGCAGAAGAAATTAAAGTTTCTAAAAGCGGACTTAAAAAAGTATTAGGTAGAAAATTAGCTGCACGTGTTTTAAAAACTTGGTTTGAAGACTTTGTTGATGAAGATACTGGTGAAGTTGTTTCTATTGAACGAAATGAAATTGTGTTGGATAGAGATACAATTTTAGAAAAAGAACAAATAGAAGAAATTGTTGAATCAGGCACTAAAACCATTTTGCTTCATAAAGAAGATAATGAAATGGCCGATTATGCTATTATTCACAATACATTACAAAAAGATCCAACAAACTCTGAAAAAGAGGCTGTTGAACATATATATAGACAATTACGTAATGCTGAACCGCCAGATTTTGAAACTGCGAAAGGTATTATTGATAAATTATTCTTTTCTGAACAACGTTATAACTTAGGTGAAGTTGGACGTTACAGAATGAATAAAAAACTTGGACTTAACGAAGATATTAATCAGAAAGTTTTAACTAAAGTTGATATAATTACTATTATCAAAAACTTGATTAAATTAGTGAATTCTAAAGCTGAAGTTGATGATATTGACCACTTATCTAACCGTCGTGTAAGAACTGTAGGTGAGCAATTGGCAAGTCAATTTGGTGTTGGTTTATCTCGTATGGCTCGTACAATTCGTGAAAGAATGAATGTGCGTGATAATGAGGTTTTTACACCTATTGATTTAATTAATGCAAAAACATTATCATCAGTTATTAACTCATTCTTTGGTACTAACCAGTTATCTCAATTTATGGATCAAACTAATCCATTAGCAGAGATTACTCATAAAAGGAGATTATCAGCATTAGGACCAGGTGGTTTATCTCGTGAAAGAGCAGGATTTGAGGTTCGTGACGTTCACTATACACATTATGGTCGTTTATGTCCTATTGAAACTCCTGAAGGACCAAACATTGGTTTAATTTCTTCATTAGCTGTATTCGCAAAAGTTAATAATTTAGGTTTTATAGAAACTCCTTATAGAGAAGTTTTAGATGGAAACGTAAATATTAGTGATGAACCAAGATATTTAAGTGCTGAAGAAGAAGAAGGCATGAAATTTGCACAGTCAAATTTACCTTTAACTGATGAAGGTAGGTTTGTTGCAGAAAAAGTTATTGTTAGAGAAGAAGCAGATTATCCAGTTGTTGAGCCTACGAAGGTAAACTTTATGGATGTTGCTCCTAATCAAATCGCATCTATTTCTGCATCTTTAATTCCGTTCTTAGAACATGATGATGCAAACCGTGCATTGATGGGATCTAACATGATGCGTCAGGCAGTTCCTTTATTAAAACCAGAATCTCCAATTGTTGGTACTGGTTTAGAACTTAGAGTTGCAAAAGATTCACGTATTTTAATGAATGCTGAAGGAGCAGGAGTTGTTGAATATGTAGATGCTAATACTATAGAAATTAAATACGATAAGACTGATGAAGATCGTATGGTAAGTTTTGATGGGGATAGCAAATCTTACAATTTAATTAAATTTAGAAAAACCAACCAAGGAACTTCAATTAACCTAAAACCAATTGTTCAAAAAGGTGATAGAGTTGAAGAAGGTCAAGTGCTTTGTGAAGGTTATGCAACTCAAAAAGGTGAATTAGCCTTAGGTAGAAATATGAAAGTAGCCTTTATGCCTTGGAAAGGGTATAACTTTGAGGATGCAATTGTAATTTCTGAAAAAGTTGTAAAAGAAGATATTTTTACATCTATTCACATTGATGAATATTCAATGGATGTTAGAGATACTAAACTAGGTGCGGAAGAACTAACTAATGATATTCCTAATGTTTCAGAAGAAGCTACTAAAGATTTGGATGAGAATGGAATGATTCGTATTGGTGCAGAAGTAAAACCTGGAGATATTTTAATTGGTAAAATAACACCGAAAGGAGAATCTGACCCAACACCTGAAGAAAAGTTATTAAGAGCAATTTTTGGTGATAAAGCTGGAGATGTAAAAGATGCATCATTAAAAGCGTCGCCTTCATTAAGAGGAGTTGTAATTGATAAAAAATTATTTGAACGTGCTGTTAAGGATAAAACTAAACGTGCTCAAGATAAAATAAGTATTGCTAATTTAGAGAGCAAATATACTGCGAAGCTTGAAGATTTAAGATCTGTTCTTATTGAAAAATTATTTACTTTAATTAGTGGTAAAACATCTCAAGGAGTTTTAAACGATTTAGGTGAAGAGATACTTCAAAAGGGTAAAAAGTTTACATTAAAAATGTTGAACGCAGTACCTGATTTTGTTTACTTAACAAAAGGAGTTTGGACTACAGATAGCCATATTAATATGCTTGTAAATGAGTTAATTCATAATTACAAGATTAAAGTTAATGATTTACAAGGTTCTTTACGTCGTGAGAAATTTACGGTTTCAGTTGGTGATGAATTACCAGCTGGTATTTTAAAACTTGCAAAAATTTATATAGCTAAAAAGCGTAAATTAAAGGTTGGGGATAAAATGGCAGGGCGTCATGGTAACAAAGGTATTGTTGCTCGTATTGTTCGTCAAGAAGATATGCCTTTCCTAGAAGATGGAACGCCTGTTGATATTGTATTAAATCCATTAGGTGTGCCATCGCGTATGAATATTGGGCAAATTTACGAAACAGTTCTTGGATGGGCTGGTCAAAAGTTAGATACTAAGTATGCTACGCCAATTTTTGATGGTGCAACTATCGATCAAATTAATAAGATTACTTCTGATGCGGGAGTGCCTCAGTATGGACATACATATTTATATGACGGTGGAACAGGTGAGCGTTTTGACCAACCAGCTACGGTTGGAGTTATTTATATGATTAAATTAGGTCATATGATTGATGATAAAATGCACGCACGTTCAATAGGTCCGTACTCATTAATTACACAACAACCATTGGGTGGTAAAGCTCAGTTTGGAGGTCAACGTTTTGGTGAGATGGAGGTTTGGGCACTTGAAGCATATGGAGCATCAAGTACATTACGTGAAATCTTAACTGTAAAATCAGATGATGTTTTAGGTAGAGCTAAAACCTACGAGGCTATTGTAAAAGGTGACCCAATGCCGGAACCTGGATTACCAGAGTCATTTAACGTATTAATGCACGAGCTGAGAGGTCTTGGGCTGGACGTTAGATTAGAGGAATAACAACAAATAATAGTTAGGAGCTAAAGCTCCTAACTATTCATATTTTTACATTTTTAAAATTCGAATCCATCAATATTATCATGGCAAGAAAAAACGATAAATACACTGTAAAAAAATTTAATAAAATTTCAATTGGTTTATCATCTCCGGAAGCAATTCTTGAGAAATCAAACGGAGAAGTATTAAAGCCAGAGACTATAAATTACCGAACACATAAACCTGAAAGAGATGGATTGTTTTGTGAGCGTATTTTTGGTCCTATAAAAGATTATGAATGTGCTTGTGGTAAATACAAGAGAATTCGTTACAAAGGAATAGTTTGTGACCGTTGTGGTGTTGAAGTAACTGAGAAAAAAGTTCGTAGGGATAGAGTAGGTCACATTAATTTAGTTGTACCCGTTGCTCATATTTGGTATTTTAAATCATTACCTAACAAAATGGGATACCTTTTAGGTTTACCATCTAAAAAGTTAGATATGATTATTTACTACGAACGTTATGTAGTAATACAACCTGCTGGAGCAAAAAATGCAGAAGGAGAGCCATTGCAAAAAATGGATTTCTTAACTGAAGAGGAATACTTAGATATTCTAGAATCGTTTCCTGTTGAAAATCAATATTTAGATGATAATGATCCAGAAAAGTTTATAGCTAAAATGGGTGCTGCTTGTTTAATTGATTTGTTTAATAGAATTGATTTAGATGAGTTGTCATATGAATTGCGTCATAAAGCAAACACAGAAACTTCTAAGCAACGTAAAACAGAAGCGTTAAAAAGATTAAACGTTGTTGAGTCTTTCAGAGACGCAAATAAAAATAGAGAAAACCGTCCAGAATGGATGATTATGAAAGTAATTCCTGTAACTCCGCCGGAATTACGTCCATTAGTTCCTTTAGATGGTGGTCGTTTTGCTACTTCAGATTTAAATGATTTATATAGAAGAGTAATAATTCGTAACAATCGTTTAAAAAGGCTAGTTGAAATTAAAGCTCCTGAAGTTATTTTACGTAATGAAAAACGTATGTTACAAGAATCAGTAGATTCATTATTTGATAACACACGTAAATCTTCAGCAGTAAAAACTGAATCTAATCGTCCATTAAAGTCATTATCCGATTCATTAAAAGGTAAGCAAGGGCGTTTCCGTCAAAACTTACTTGGTAAGCGTGTTGATTATTCTGCACGTTCGGTAATTGTTGTTGGGCCAGAGTTAAAATTATACGAATGTGGATTGCCAAAAGATATGGCAGCAGAATTATATAAGCCTTTTGTAATTAGAAAATTAATTGAAAGAGGGATTGTTAAAACTGTAAAATCTGCAAAGAAAATTATAGATAAAAGAGAACCAGTTGTATGGGATATTTTAGAGAATGTTTTAAAAGGACATCCTGTAATGTTAAACCGTGCACCTACGCTTCACAGATTGGGTATTCAAGCTTTCCAACCAAAATTAATTGAAGGAAAAGCAATCCAATTACACCCATTAGTATGTACGGCATTTAACGCCGATTTTGATGGGGATCAAATGGCGGTTCACTTACCATTAGGACCTGAGGCAATTTTAGAATGTCAGTTACTAATGTTAGCTTCACATAATATATTAAACCCTGCAAATGGGGCTCCAATTACTGTACCTTCGCAGGATATGGTATTAGGTTTGTATTATATGACTAAAGAAAGAAAATCAACTCCTGAAGTGCCTGTAAAAGGTGAAGGATTGACTTTCTATTCTCCAGAGGAAGTTACTATCGCTTTTAATGAAAAAGCTGTTCATTTAAATGCAAGTATTAAAGTAAGAACTAAAGACTTTAATGCAGAAGGAAAACTTGTTAACCAAATTATAGAAACTACTGTTGGTAGAGTTTTATTTAATGAAGTTGTTCCTGAAGCAGCTGGTTATGTAAATGAAGTGTTGAACAAAAAATCATTAAGAGATATTATTGGTGAAATATTAAAAGTAACTGATGTTCCTACTACAGGAAAATTCTTGGATGATATGAAAGGGATGGGATATAGATTTGCATTCCAAGGAGGTTTGTCCTTTAGTTTGGGAGATATTATTATTCCACCAGAAAAGCATAAAATGATTGCTGATGCTAATGCTCAAGTTGACAATATTATAGCAAACTATAATATGGGTATGTTAACAAATAAAGAGCGTTACAATCAGGTAATTGATATTTGGGGTTCTACAAACAACCGTTTAACAGAACTTTCAATGAAACGTTTACGTGAAGATCAACAAGGGTTTAACTCAGTATTTATGATGCTGGATTCTGGCGCAAGGGGTTCTAAAGAGCAAATTCGTCAGTTAACTGGTATGCGTGGATTGATGGCAAAACCTAAAAAATCTACAGCAGGTGGTGGTGAAATTATTGAAAACCCAATTTTATCTAACTTTAAAGAAGGTTTATCAATTCTTGAATATTTTATTTCTACTCACGGTGCTCGTAAAGGATTAGCGGATACAGCATTAAAAACAGCCGATGCGGGTTATTTAACACGTAGATTGGTAGATGTTTCTCAGGATGTAATTATTAATGAAGTTGATTGTGGAACTTTAAGAGGATTAAATGTTCAACCACTTAAAAAGAATGATGAAATTGTTGAAACTTTAAGTGAAAGAATAGAAGGTCGTGTAAGTTTACATGATGTTGTAGACCCAATTACTGAAGAATTATTAGTGCATTCAGGTGAGGAAATTTCTAATGAAATTGCAAAAGCAATAGAAAATTCTTCTGTTGATAGTGTTGAAGTACGTTCTGCATTAACTTGCGAAGCTAAAAAAGGTATTTGTTCACAATGTTATGGACGTAGTTTATCTACGAACAAAATGGTGCAAATTGGTGAGGCAGTTGGTGTTGTGGCAGCACAATCAATTGGTGAACCAGGTACACAGTTAACACTAAGAACATTCCACGTTGGTGGGGTTGCAGGAAATATTTCTGAGAATAATACATTAACTTCTAAATTTGGTGGAAAAGCTATAATTGAGGATTTAAGTACTGTTACAGGAAAAGATTCAGATGGAAATGCAATTGAAATTGTGATTTCTAGAACTTCTGAAATTAAAGTTATTGATGAGAAATCAGGATTAACTTTAAGTACAAATAATATACCTTACGGTTCAACTGTTTATGTTGCTGATGGGCAAAAGCTTAAAAAAGATGAATTAATTTGTAAATGGGATCCATTTAATGGTGTTATTGTTTCAGAATTTGCTGGTACTATTCAGTTTGAAAGTATTGAAAGAGGTATAAATTACCTTGTAGAGATTGATGAACAAACTGGTTTCCAAGAAAAAGTAATTATCGAATCTAAAAACAAAAAAACAATTCCAACATTATTATTGAAAGATAAAAATGATGAAGTTATCAGATCTTACAATTTACCAGTTGGAGCTCATTTAATTGTTGAAGATGGAGATAAAATACAATCTGGAATGGTTATTGTAAAAATACCTCGTAAATCTGGAAGGTCAGGAGATATTACAGGAGGTTTACCACGTGTAACAGAGTTATTTGAAGCACGTAATCCATCTAATCCAGCTGTTGTTTCTGAAATTGATGGTGTTGTTTCTTTTGGAAAAATTAAACGTGGTAATCGTGAAATAATAGTGGAATCTAAATTAGGTGAAGTTAAAAAGTATTTAGTTAAACTTTCTAATCAGATCTTAGTTCAGGAGAATGACTTTATTAAAGCGGGTATGCCACTTTCTGAAGGTGCTGTTACACCAAATGATATTTTAAATATTGAAGGACCATCAGCGGTTCAGGAGTATTTAGTTAATGAAATTCAAGAAGTATATAGATTACAAGGTGTAAAAATTAACGACAAACATTTTGAGGTTGTTGTTCGTCAAATGATGCGTAAAGTTAAAATTATTGATTCTGGAGATACTTTATTCTTAGAGAATCAATTAGTTCATAAAAATGACTTTATTGAAGAAAATGATGAAATTTATGGTATGAAAGTAATTGAGAATGCTGGTGATTCAACTGTTTTAAAAGTAGGTCAAATTGTATCACCTCGTCAATTAAGAGATGAAAATTCTGTATTGCGTAGAGAAGATAAAGTGTTGGTTGAAGCAAGAGATGCAAATCCTGCTACTGCTGAACAAATTTTACAAGGTATTACAAGAGCTTCTTTACAAACTAAATCGTTTATTTCTGCTGCATCATTCCAGGAAACAACTAAAGTGTTGAATGAAGCTGCTGTAAGTGGAAAAGTTGATGATTTAGAAGGATTGAAAGAAAATGTAATTGTAGGTAAAAGAATTCCTGCAGGTACAGGTATGAGAATTTACGATAATATTATTGTTGGTTCTAAAGAAGAAATGGACTCAAGTTTTTAATTATGAGTGATCAAAAACCAAATAAAGAGGGACAAATAAATATTGAATTAGATGATAAAATTGCTGAAGGAACATATTCTAATTTAGCAATTATTAACCATTCTGTATCAGAATTTATAGTTGATTTTGTAAGCGTTATGCCTGGGCAACCAAAGGCAAAAGTTAAATCAAGGATAATTTTAACTCCTCAGCACGCTAAACGCTTGGTGAAAGCTTTAGCGGATAACGTGCATAGGTTTGAGAAAAGTCACGGAGAAATTAAGGATTATGAGCAGCCACCTATTCCAATGAATTTTGGGCCTACAGGTGAAGCATAAAAAGTTAAAAAACCCGAATTTATATTCGGGTTTTTTTATGTAATAAATGTTACAAATTAAAATAGTTATTAATAGCTTTGCCAACTATTACTAAAGAATAAGAACAAATGAGAATCTCAATTAAAATTGTTGCAGCATTATTAATGGTAACAACTTCAATTAATGCACAGACGGATACTATAAAACTTAAAGAAGTTTCGGTTACTTCTAATAGAATAGTACTTCCTTTTTCAAAAACTTCTAGAACGATAACTATTATTACATCTCAGGATATTTTGAGAAATCCTGCTAGTAACTTAGCAGATCTACTTCAAAATGTATCAGGGATTGATATTAGAAGAAGAGGCACTGATGGAATGCAGTCTGATTTATACATAAGAGGTGGAAATTTTGATCAATCATTAGTTTTAATTGATGGAGTAAAAATGGATGATGTACAAACTGGTCATCATAATATGAATGCAATCATTTCTTTTGAAAATATAGAAAGAATAGAAGTTATTAAAGGTCCTGCAGCACGTATTTTCGGTCAAAATGCATTTTCTGGAGCAATTAATATAGTAACCAAAAGCGTGATAGATAACTCTCTAAATACTCAAATAAATTATGGGTCATATGGCAATATTAAAGGATTAATTTCTTTAGGTGAAAAATTTAATGATGGAAATGTTTTGGCTTCAGTAGGTTATCAGGAATCAGATGGTTATAGATATAATACAGATTTTGAAAATATTTCAACATTTTTAAAATCAAATTTTAAAAATTACAACTTCATAAGCTCATTTACACAACGTAAATTTGGAGCAAATGGATTTTATGCAAGTCCTGCATATGTTGATCAGTATGAAGAAACTCAAACAAGTTTAGTTGCTTTAGGTGCTGAATATGGCTCAACAAATATTTCACTTAAGCCAAGAATATATTGGAGAAGAAATCAGGATATGTATTTGTTTATACGAAACAATCCATCTTATTACAGAAATATGCATATTTCAAATAAAGTTGGTGCTGAAACAAATGTAGTAATTAATTCAAAATTAGGAAAAACGGGAATTGGAATTGATTTAGCTCGCGTGTTTTTATTGAGTACTAATTTAGGAGATCATAATAGAACAGTTTTAACTGGATTTTTAGAGCATAGATTCGAATTATTAAATGAAAAATTAGACATAACACCTGGTTTAGCGATAAGCCATTATTCTGATTTTGACTCTAAAGCATTTCCTGGATTAGATGTTGGATACCGAGTTTCAGATGAGTTCAAATTGTACGGAAATATTGGCTATACGTATAGAGTTCCTACATTTACAGATTTATTTTATATAGGTCCAACAACTTTAGGGAATCCTGAATTACAACCGGAATCTGCTCTGTCTGAAGAAATTGGTTTTAAATATAATACAGGTAAATTTAAATTAAATATCGCTTTATTTAATAGGAAATCTGATGATTTAATTGACTGGACTAAAGAGAATGAAGCTGATAAATGGCAGACAAGAAACTTTAGTGAGGTGGTTACTCAAGGTTTTGAGACGGAATTTAATTACAAATTTAATCTAGGAAATTACAACCAAGCATTTGCAGTTGGTTATAGTTTTATTGAAGATAATATTAAAGATAATAATGTGCAATATACTCGGTACTCATTAAATAGTATAAAACATCAATTTAACGTAGGTTTTGATTCAAAATTTAATTCAATATTTGGGCAAAATATTTCATATAGATATGTCGAAAGAACCGATGGAACAAGTTATAATGTGTTAGATGCAAAGGTTTTAGCAAAAGTTAATAATAAAATTCAGGTTTCTTTAGCGGCAAATAATATTTTTAATGCTAGTTATACCGAAACCAATTTGGTTCCAATGCCAAAAGGAAATTTAATGTTTGGTTTTAACTATAAACTTTATTAGTATTTATAAATTCAAATATTGAAAAAAACTGTTTGATACTTTCAATCAGTTTTTTTATGACCTTTTGTTAAAGTGAAAATATAGACTGCAATACTAAATAGATAATTATTTGTAAATTGGAATTTTTAAAATTAAAATATGAAAGAAAGAATTAAATCCTTCAAAGAGTTTTACCCGTTTTATTTACAGCAGCACAGTAATAAAACTTGCAGATTATTACATGTAATAGGTACAAC
>Ga0102814_10002520_pt1 | contig 12349 bp, 5 predicted proteins | sample ColrivemetaGS741_FD_79112 | JGI IMG/M metagenome (GOLD analysis project Ga0102814, IMG submission 79112) | Estuarine microbial communities from the Columbia River estuary - Flood tide ETM metaG S.741 | ecosystem: Environmental > Aquatic > Marine > Intertidal zone > Estuary | place: USA: Columbia... | reverse complement strand
TATGCTTGTCAAAAGGATACGGAGACCGTTCAATTTCCGGCGTTAATGGAAATACCAACTGGATTTCCTGAAATTGAACATCCGGCTGATAATGCATTTACTTTGGAACGGTGGGAATTGGGAAAAAAATTATTTTTTGACCCGATCATGTCATCTGACAAAAGCATTAGTTGTGCATCCTGTCATGATCCGGCGCTTGCATTCTCGGATAAACTTGCTTTTAGCCTGGGTGTTGAAAACAGGGAAGGAACCCGGAATGCATCTCCATTAACAAATCTTGCCTGGCACCCCTATTTTACGAGGGAAGGCGGTATTCCAAGCCTTGAAATGCAGGTATTGGTTCCCCTTCAGGAACACAATGAATTCGATTATAACATCGTATTGCTTTCAGAGAGATTGAAAAACGAACCGGATTATGTAGCAATGGCACTTGCTGCCTATGACAGGGAACCGGACCACTTTGTGATCACCCGGGCCCTTGCCTGTTTTGAGCGGAGTCTCATCTCCGGACAAAGCCCCTATGATCAATTCAATTCCCAATCCGATAAGGATGCATTGACGGACGCTCAACAAAGAGGCATGCAATTATTCTTTGGCCAGCGAACCAATTGTTCTTCCTGCCATGCTGGTTTTAATTTCACGAATTATGAATTTGAGAATAATGGCCTTTATGAACAATATACGGATCCGGGTAGATTTCGATTGACCGGCGATGTTAGTGATATTGCAAGATTCAAAGTGCCCGGATTGCGAAATATAGGTTTAACCGGCCCATATATGCACGATGGGTCTATTTCCAGTCTGGAGGAGGTAGTTGAACATTATAATTCAGGTGGAAAATTTCATCCACATAAAAATAAACTCGTTAAACCTTTAGGATTAACACAAGTCGAAAAAGAAGACCTGGTTCATTTCCTGGAGGCATTGACAGACGAAACATTTGTTTCAAATCCCTTATTCACCACAAAAAACTAAATTCAAAATGATTAATTTGCAACACAAGCTCATCCTGTTGATTCTGTTTTCTGTAATGCTTATAGCCTGTACGGAAGATGTGGATCCTGTGGTTATTGAAAAGGATGAAACCCCTTTTGTACTGGATTATGGCAATTTCCCTGAGCCGGTACTGCCGGCAGATAATCCATTGACGGAACAAGGCGTTGAACTCGGTCGCATGTTGTTTTACGAAACCATGCTTTCAAAGGATGGCTCACAGTCTTGCGCCAGTTGTCACAACTTATCAGATGGATTTTCAGATACACTTCAGTTTTCTATCGGTGTTGAAAAAATGGAAGGAAAAAGACAAGCGATGCCAATTTTTAATATGGCCTACCATACCAATGATTTTTTCTGGGATGGGAGAGCTGAATTGTTACGTGATCAGTCATTAAAACCCATTGAGGATCCATTGGAAATGAATGAAACGCTGGAAAATGTTGTTGCAAAACTCAGTGATACGCCTTTGTATAAGGACCAATTCACCAGGGTTTTTGGATCGGATGAGATCACATCTGAAAAAATGTCCCTGGCCATGGAGCAATTTATGCTCAGCGTTATTTCAAAAGACTCAAAATATGATAAATTCCTGGCCGGTGAGCTCAGTTTAACCGAAAGTGAGGAAAGAGGAAGGATGTTATTTGAAACGGAATACAATCCCTTTTTTCCTGAATTTTCAGGTGCAGATTGCCTGCATTGCCATAGCGGATTCAATTTTGAGAACGATGAATATATGAACAACGGACTGGATACAGATGCCGATATTACCGATACAGGCCGGGAAAAAGTTACGATGAATCCAATGGACAGGGCCAAGTTTAAAGTTCCTTCTTTGAGAAATATAGAAGTAACCCCTCCTTACATGCACGATGGTCGTTTTAATACCCTTGAAGAGGTGGTTGATCACTACAATTCTGGCATAAAATTATCTGCCAGTCTGGATCCTGCTATCCGGAATACGGAGGAAACGGGTTTGTTTTTAACCGAACAGGATAAAGCGGATCTGGTTAACTTTCTGAAAACACTTACAGATGAAACTTTTTTGAACAACAATGCGTATAAATCACCGTTTTAAAGAGTAACTTTGGTTTACGAAAAATAGAAAATCAAGGTTTTATTAAACCCCAAGATTTTGATAGTCGGTATTACATATAGACTTACTGCCCTTTTTCTGGCCGCACTGATGTTCATCACATCCGTAGGTTTTTCTATGGACGTTCATTATTGCCAGGATGAGATGCGTAATGTAAGTTTACTTGGAAAAGCAAGTTCCTGCCATGAAATTTCGGATGACCATTTCTGTCAATCGGAAACAAAGAGTTGCCATAAACCAACCGAACAGGCCAGCGACGCAGATGTTAGCCATGTCTGTGAAAGTGAGGGTGGTTGTTGCCACAATAAGAGCATCGTTATAGATCAGCTTGACCAGGTTTCTCTTATTGTTATGGACTTTTCGCCGGAAGAAAACTTAAACCACTACCCATCGTTTTGTCAGATATTCCCCCCCGTTTTTATTAAAGAAGCGGATTTTGTGCGAACCAAATATATAAACTATAAACCCCCACCGATTGGACTGGACAGGCAAGTCCTTTTTCAGTCTTTTCTAATTTGATTTTTCTATTTTCATAGTGCATTCAAACCGGCCTCGCCTGGTTTGAAATATTATCATTGCGTTAATTAAATGAAAAAGAATCATGTTAAATCAAATAATAAAGTTCTTTCTGGAAAACAAATTGGTTGCTTTTTTACTGGTTGCCCTCTTCATTGGCTGGGGACTGGTAACGGCACCATTTGATTTTGGAATTAAAAACTTACCTCGTGATCCGGTCGCTGTGGATGCAATTCCTGATATTGGGGAGAACCAACAGATCGTATTTACGAAATGGATGGGCCGTTCACCACAGGATGTGGAAGATCAGATTACTTATCCCCTGACCACTGCCCTTTTGGGATTACCGGGCGTAAAAAGTATCCGAAGCAATTCGATGTTCGGTTTTTCCAGTATCTATGTGATATTCAAAGAAGATATAGAATTTTACTGGAGCCGGAGCAGAATACTTGAAAAACTCAATTCATTACCAGCCAATACACTTCCGGATGGCGTACAGCCAACGCTGGGTCCGGATGCAACGGCCCTTGGACAGATCTTCTGGTATACCCTGGAAGGACGGGATAAAGAAGGGAATGCAACCGGCGGCTGGGATCTGCATGAACTTCGAACCATTCAGGATTACTATGTGAGATTCGGACTCTCTTCCGCAGAAGGGGTTGCAGAAGTTGCCTCCATAGGTGGATTTGTAAAGGAATATCAGGTAGATGTTGATCCGGAAGCAATGAAGGCATACGGGATCACCCTGGAGCAGGTTATGATGGCAGTTAAAAGCAGCAATATTGATATCGGTGCACAGACCATTGAGATCAATATGGCTGAATATTTTGTCCGTGGACTTGGATATGTCAAGAATATCGGGGACATCGAGAACAGCGTTATAAAAACAAAAGACAATACCCCGGTCAGGATCAGAGATGTAGCGAGGGTAAACCTGGGCCCGGCCACCCGAAGGGGGGTTCTGGATAAATCAGGTGCCGAAGCGGTAGGGGGTGTTGTAGTAGCGAGATATGGGGCCAATCCACTTGAAGTGATCGAACATGTAAAGGAAAAAATGGCGGAAATTCAGCCCGGACTGGCTTCCAAAACCCTGCCGGATGGTAGATTTTCACAGGTGAGTATCGTCCCTTTTTATGATCGTACACAACTTATCAATGAAACGATAGGCACCCTGGAGGAGGCACTCAGTCTTGAGATTCTGATCACGATCATCGTGGTGATCCTTATGTTGCTCAACCTAAAATCTTCCTTATTGGTTTCCGGTACGCTACCTGTAGCTGTATTGATGACCTTTATCGCAATGAAATATTTTGGCGTGGACGCCAATATTGTTGCATTATCAGGAATAGCCATTGCCATCGGAACCATGGTGGATATGGGCATCGTACTCACGGAAAGCATGGTCAAACGGATACAGGATGCGCCACCTGGCGAAAGCCTGATGACCAGTATCTATGAAGCTACAACGGAGGTCGCATCCGCAGTTATTACCGCGGTGGCAACCACAGTGATCAGTTTCCTGCCTGTATTTACAATGGAGGCAGCAGAGGGAAAACTTTTCAGGCCACTTGCATTTACAAAAACCTTTGCTTTAATGGCATCTATCATTGTTGCCATAACAATTATTCCTCCTTTGGCGCATACTGTTTTTTCAATTCGCTCAGAGAAAAAAAAGATCAATTATTTTCTTAATGGTCTTGCTTTGGTCGGGGGCATTATCCTGGTGATCCTTGGTCATGGATTTTTAGGATTTATATTGTTGGTTATTGCGATTTCAGGACTTTTGTATCAGTACGCTCAACAATATAGTTCAGCAAGAAATGCAAAAATGATCTCCTGGGTGACAAATATCCTGTATGCATTATTAGTTGCCTGGTTACTGGCAACAGTTTGGATGCCGCTGGGTGTAAATAAAAGCAATTTTACCAATTTCTCCTTTATATTATTGATAGCCGGATCCCTGATTTTGTTGTTCTATCTCATCATATATTTTTATGAAAACATACTGGGTTTCTTGTTGAAATATAAGATCATGTTCCTGATGGTAACTGGTTTTATTGTTTACCAGGGATTCCTTGTGTTTAAGGAAACCGGTCAGGAGTTCATGCCGGCACTGGATGAAGGTTCATTTTTACTGATGCCAACATCGATGCCGCACTCAGGCATGCAGGAAAACATCAAGAACCTGCGTTTACTGGATATGGCCGTAACAGCGATTACGGAAGTTGAAACGGTTGTTGGAAAAGCAGGCCGGGTCAACAGTGCGCTGGATCCGGCACCGATGTCTATGTATGAAAATGTCATTTTGTATCAATCAGAATACAAGACCGATGGAGAGGGACACCGAATTCGTTTCAAGTTTGAAGAAGGGGAGTATGTACGGGATAAAAACGGAGAACTGATCCCGGATATCAAAGGACGGTATTTCAGGCAATGGCGTGACCAGATCAAAAGTCCGGATGACATCTGGAATGAGATCGTTAAAGTCTCCAAGTTGCCTGGAGTGACTTCAGCGCCGAAGTTGCAACCGATTGAAACCCGTTTAGTGATGTTACAAACCGGGATGCGGGCACCGATGGGGATCAAAGTCCAGGGGCCGGACCTCAAGACCATTGAATCTTTTGGTTTGGAAATGGAAAAGCAATTGAAGGAAGTGGAAGGGGTAAAAGATGCTGCTGTTTTTGCAGACCGGATCGTTGGCAAACCTTATCTTTTGCTTGATATTGACCGGGAAATTATCAGCCGGCACGGACTTACGATCGAAAAAGTACAACAATACATACAGACGGCAATTGGGGGGATGACCATGACAACCACGGTTGAGGGAAGGGAACGATATTCGATCCGTATCCGCTATCCGCGGGAATTGCGTAACGATCCTGAAATGCTAAAAAGCATCTACCTGCCATCAGCAAGCGGAGCACAAATTCCGCTTGGGGATCTGGTGAAGATCCGATACGAGCAGGGTGCTCAATCCATCAAAAGTGAAGACGGATTTTTGATCGGGTATGTGTTATTTGACCGGGAAAAAGAATATTCTGAAGTCGAAGTTGTAAATAATGCACAGGATTATCTGGCCGCACAGATGGAGAATGGAACACTTAAAGTTCCGGATGGTATCAGTTACCGATTTGCCGGAAACTATGAGCAGCAACTGCGTGCCAATAAGCGATTGAGTATTGTTTTGCCGATCGCCCTGGCTTTGATATTTCTGATCTTATATTTTCAATTCAAATCTGTCATCACCTCTCTTATGGTTTTTACAGGCGTTTTTATCGCTTTTGCCGGAGGATTTATCATGATCGGATTGTACGATACTTCCTGGTTCCTGGATTTTAATTTATTCGGAACCAATATGCGCGAATTGTTCCAGATCCGGACGATCAACCTCAGTGTTGCTGTTTGGGTGGGTTTCCTCGCCTTGTTTGGCATAGCTACGGATGACGGAGTACTGGTGGCAACATTCCTGAAGGATAGTTTTAAAAGGAATAAGCCGGATTCAATTGAGGCGATCCGCAGTGCAGTTATCGAAGGGGGACTAAGAAGAGTCCGGCCTGCGATGATGACTACGGCAACCACCATTTTGGCCTTATTGCCCATATTGAGTTCCACTGGAAGAGGATCGGATATTATGTTGCCAATGGCCATTCCGTCCTTTGGTGGAATGACCTTGCAGATCATAACCATGTTTACGGTTCCGGTTCTGTATTCTATGTGGAAAGAGTGGAGCCTGCGAATTGAGAAAGGAGTTAAGTTTCCTGCAAAAACGGTTCAGGCCACCACGCTGATCCTGGCAATGAGTCTTTTGGGAATGGGGTCCCTGCATGCGCAAAGTCTGGATTCACTGGAAAAAGTTGCGCTGCATCAAAATCTGGAACTTAAGGCGCTTGCATTAGAATATGAATCCGCACTGGAGAAAGCACCACAAGTGAGCCAGTTGCCGGATCCTGAAATTGGGGTGGGTGTATTTCCATTTCCGGTTGAGACCAGACTTGGTCCTCAGCTCTTAAAATACGGGGCCACTCAAATGTTGCCCTGGCCGGGAGTTTTGAAAAGCAAAAAGAAGCTGGAAATTACAAAAGCCGGAAGTTTGAGGGAAAAGGTAGACGTACAGGCACTTGAACTGAAGTATCAACTCAGAAAGTCCTGGTATCAGCTGTATTTGATCGACAAGAGCAAAGAGACCATCAGGCGCAATCTGGATCTTTTGAAGCAATTGGAGAAACTGGCACTTGCATCGGTAGAAAGCGGTAAAGCAGGCACCGCAGATGTGATTCGGGTTCAGCTAAAGATCAGAGATCTGGAACAGCGTCTCATGATCCTTTCCAACGAACGGCAAAAGCCAATGGCCAGCATCAATCAGTTGATGGAACGGCCGCTTGAAACTTCAATCCTTTTGCGTGAATCACTGGATTTTGCTGCGCTTGATTTTGATCCGGAACTGCTTAAGCTCCAGATCACAGAAAATCATCCGGCACTCAGGATCTTTTCCATTCAACAGGAAGCGGCCAGACAAGCCATCGATCTGAATGCATTAAATGGCAAACCGACATTTGGTGTCGGAGTGGATCACATAGTCGTTGGTAAGCGGGGTGATCTGGATCCTCCTGGCAACGGCAGGGATATTCTTCAATTGAGGGGAATGGTTAAAATTCCGTTGTTCAGGGACAAATACAAAGCGAAAGAAAGAGAGGAGAAGATAAGGATCGCTGCTTTGGACAACCGGAAAGCGGACTTGGTCAACCGATTTATGAAGATGATAGACATAGCCACTACCGAATATCAATCGGCGGTGATCGCATATGAGCATTATCAGAAACAGCAGGAGATGATCCGCTCCGCCATCAGGATCCTTACATCGGAATACAGTGTGAGCGGAAGTAAATTTGATGAACTATTGCGACTTGAAATGGATCTGGTAAATTATGACCTGGAGATCCTCAGGTCGGTTGTGCAAAGTCATCAGGCGAAAAATGATATTGAAAAATATATAAAATAAAAAACAATGAAAATTTCATATAAAAACCCGGTTCTTGTAGCTGTCATCTCACTGATCATTGGATTTTCCGGTGCCTGGTTGATCTGGGGCAATAATTCAACGGAAGGAAAAAATACGGAAGCCGCACATAATCACGTGGCTGAAAAAAAAGCAGAAGAGATCTGGACCTGTTCCATGCACCCTCAAATCAGACAGCCTGAATTCGGGGATTGTCCGATCTGTGGTATGGACCTGATCCTGCTGGAAGAAAATAGTTCGTCGGACCCATTGGTTCTGGAGATGACAGAAGAGGCGGTTAAACTGTCGGATATTCAAACGATCAAAATAGGGGAGAGCATTCAGTCAGGCAGTAAAAAGATCCGTTTATCCGGAAAGGTGCAGGATGATGAAAGGCTTGCATCGAGTCTGGTTACACACTTACCCGGTAGGATAGAAAAACTCTATGTCAATTTTACCGGTAAATCGGTGAAAGCGGGGCAATTAATAGCGGAAATTTATTCCCCCGATATGATCTCAGCGCAGACAGAATTACTCGAAGCACTAAAGGTTCGGGAAACAAATCCCGCATTGCTGGATGCAGCCAGGAATAAGATGCGTTACTGGAAGATCGGAGATAAATTGATCGAAGAAATCGAAAGTTCCGGCAAAGTGATGGAATCCCTGCCGATCTATGCAGGATCATCCGGTATCGTTACGAAAAAGAAAGTTTCCGTAGGAGATTACATCCGAAAAGGAGAAGTCTTGTTTGACCTGATGGATCTGAGCCGCGTATGGGTGCTTTTCGATGTGTACGAGGAAGATCTTGCTTCTGTAAGTATAGGAGATCAGATTCGGTTTACGACCACGTCTATGCCCGGCAAAAACTTTTCAGGAAAAGTGAGTTTCATAGATCCGATAATTAATCCGGTTTCGAGAACGGTTTCCGTGCGAACAGAATTAATGAACTCGGGCCAGGTGTTAAAACCTGAAATGCTGGTTTATGGAACCATCCAGAAACATACGAGTGGAAATTCAAAACTGACGGTTCCAAAATCAGCCGTGCTCTGGACGGGGAAAAGATCTGTGGTTTATGTTAAAATCCAAGATTCTAAAATACCTTCTTTTAAGTTCAGGGAGATAGAATTGGGAGAAGCACTGGGAGACAGTTACAGGATCGCAAAAGGACTTGAAGCCGGCGAAGAAGTGGTTACGAATGGTAACTTCACCATTGATGCGGCAGCTCAGTTGAATAATCAGGCGAGCATGATGAATAAGCGAGTCAATGATGACGGGACGAAGGGAGAAGAAAAATTGGCCGATTATTCAGAAACAACTCCGAAGGTCTTCAAAAGACAATTATTTGAGGTGGCAAAAGCTTATTTAAGCGTGAAAGACGCCTTTGTTGCTACAGATGCAGCCTCTGCTGCAGCAGCCTCAGAAAAAATGCTGGTAAAGCTGGGAAAAGTGGATATGTCATTGTTGTCAGGCGATGCCCATTTTTTATGGATGGATGCTTACAATGCAATGGAGGCACATGGAAAAAAATTAACAATCTTAAAGGATGTGGAGGAACAGAGGAAGCAATTTGATTTTCTGTCTCAGGCCCTGATCCGCGCCATTAAAGTATATGGATTATCAGAGGACACGCTCTTTGTACAACATTGTCCGATGGCGATCGGTAAACATGGAGCGGACTGGATCAGTGATGTGACGGCGATCCGAAACCCGTACTTCGGTGACCAAATGCTTAAGTGTGGAAATGTAACAGACACCTTAGTGTTAGTTAAATGACACAATTTATACAATAAGCAAAACATTTTGTTTTGCTTATTGTATAATATTCATAAAACAATTGTTTCATGAATAAAGCACTTTACGTTCTGTTATTTTGTTTCCCTGTTATTTTGCTTTCGCAGAATCCATTGCTGATTCCGGATACTTTAAGCGGGACCCAATTTCAATTGAATCTGGATCAGGGCTCTAAGTCTTTCTTTCCGGATCAACTGACAAATACCATTGGTTATAATCAGGACATCCTTGGTCCGACATTGATTTTTGAACAAGGTCAGAATGTATCAATTGATGTGTATAACGGCTTAACTGATCCGACTACCTTGCACTGGCACGGTTTGCATGTGTCTTCTGAAAATGATGGGGGTCCACATACGGTCATACAAGCGGGGGAAACCTGGTCGCCTTCATTTACGATCCTGGATCATGCGGCTACTTATTGGTATCACCCTCACCTGCATGAACATACTGAACAGCAGGTAACCGAAGGTGCTGCAGGTTTTATTATTGTTCGGGATGAAGCGGAAGCCCAACTCAATTTACCCAGGCGATATGGTCTGGATGATTTTCCATTGGTAATCCAATCCAGAGCCTTTGATTCAAACCGGCAATTCCAAACCGGAACGGCTGCAGATCAGCACCTGATGGTGAATGCCACCCTGGACCCATTTTTGGAAGTGCCGGCCCAGGTGGTCCGGTTCAGGCTTTTAAACGGTTCCACCGAAAGGGTATACAATCTTGGTTTTGATGATAATCAGAGCTTTTACCAAATTGCTTCAGACGGTGGCTTGCTCAATACATCTGTTCCATTGACACGGCTCTTATTGTCACCGGGAGAACGGGCAGAGATCCTGGTGGATATGACAGGCAGATCGGGGCAGATCGGGCAAATGATGAGTTTTGGATCAGAGATACCCAACGGCATTTATGGCGCCTCAAATCCGAGCGCTATGGGTATGGGTAGCATTTCAGGGTACAGCAGCAACCCGCTCAACGGAAATGATTTTGATGTTTTAAAACTAGAAATTAAAGATGCGGTCGAGGGTGCTGTATTTAGTATAATTAATGAATTAGTAACGAATATTCCTTATGCTCAAAATGAAACAGATGTGACCCGCACACTAACTTTTACCCCAAGGCAAATGGGTATGAGTGGCATGCTGAACGGCCCTTTTGTAATAAACGGAGTTAGTTTTGATATGAATGTGATCAATTATCAGATTCCGCTGAACAATACTGAAGTTTGGGAACTGGTCAACCAGACTGCTATTGCACATCCATTTCATATTCATGATGTCCAGTTTTACATTTTAGATATTAATGGCAGCCCACCGCCACAGCACCTAAGCGGAAGGAAGGATGTGGTACTGGTTCCACCTATGGGAGGCCGGGTTAGGTTTATTACCAGATTCGATGATTTTGCCAATCCTGATATCCCATTTATGTATCATTGTCACATGTTGAGTCATGAAGATGATGGTATGATGGGGCAATTTGTAGTTGTAGATCAATCTACAAAGGCTGAGAAAGTATTAGAAAAAGACCTCGTCATTTATCCTTCTCCGGCGATTGATAAACTGCATTTAATAGGTGTTGAAAAGGGATCTGTTTATCGTGTTTATAATTCGTCAGGGATTCTTCAAGTGCTTAATAAAGTAGAAACAGACGATCCGGTGCTAAATATTTCAAAACTTTTATCCGGAGTGTATTTCATAGAGTTAAGGTCTAAAAATCAGATCAGGACAGCCAGATTTGTAAGAAAATAAGCTGATTTTCAAAGTAATGAGGGATGAAGCGGGCCTACTTTTTCCGTTTAATTATCCTATATTATTTACGCAGTTTATTGAACCTAATAAAGAATATTGATTTTTTTTTACAATTAGATTGCATTATTCAAAAATCAATATTACATTTGCAATCGCGAATCACCATAGGGTGGTTTTAATTTTTTTGGTCCGGTAGTTCAGTTGGTTAGAATACGTGCCTGTCACGCACGGGGTCGCGAGTTCGAGTCTCGTCCGGACCGCCAACAAAGCTCAGCATAATGCTGGGCTTTTTTTGTTTGTAGATGCCAACCAAAAGGATAAAAAACAGTATTGCTGGTATTTTTTTGTATGTACTGTTTAGATCAAGCCACACCAGTCCTACGTTGGAAAAACCGAACAAACTGATCACCCATAAAGAAGGGACTTTTTTATGGTTTTAGAGGTCTGTTTTCGTGTATTTTTTAATGCATGAATGCAAATTAAAACATAAACATTAGGAATACCGATGTTGCGATAATTTACCGCATATTAATGATATACATTAAGCGAAAATCGGCATTACACCAGTAGAATTATAGTGCATTTTAGGGTCAAAATGTTATCCTATTTTTGAAAAAAAAGGGGCAGGGAAATTGCTTTCCCCGTACCCCTTTTTCTTTTAGACTTCACCTTTTTACTTATTTCAGAAGCATCATTTTACCGTTGAAGACTTGCCCATTGGTTGTCATCCTGTAGATATAAATTCCCTCAGGAAGTGTGCCTCCGTCGAATTCTGCCTTGATCTGCTGGTTCTCACTTACAGATCCGTCGTACAGACTTTGTATTAATTTGCCCGAAACATCGTACACCTCTAAAGTAACCCGACCCTCTTCAGGAACGGTAAACGTAAATGTTGTCTTGCCCGTAAAAGGATTCGGATAATTCTCCAGATACATATTTGAAAACAGGTCATCTGAAACTTTAAAGTCGTTATTTTCCTCAGGACATTCGCCCAGGTCATCCCCGTGTGCCAAATGTGCCGGAACGGCATTTACACTAATGCAAAGGGTATTTCCATTATGACATACATTTACTTTATTCTTCCCGCAACTGATACCACCTAAGCAACTATTTGGTAGCGGCTGGAAACCAGTTTCGGGAGAATCGTCCGTACCATCGATCAACCAGGGAATGTACGTTACGTTCCCGTAATAAATTTCTACATCAGCT
>Ga0102814_10002519_pt1 | contig 12357 bp, 11 predicted proteins | sample ColrivemetaGS741_FD_79112 | JGI IMG/M metagenome (GOLD analysis project Ga0102814, IMG submission 79112) | Estuarine microbial communities from the Columbia River estuary - Flood tide ETM metaG S.741 | ecosystem: Environmental > Aquatic > Marine > Intertidal zone > Estuary | place: USA... | reverse complement strand
TTCTCGAAAGGACAATATAAAAGAGCACTAGTAAGGTTTGAAGTTATTCTTTCATCTTATAAAGACGATGTTAATGCTCAGTTTTATGGAGGTTTGTGCTTATTTAATTTAGGTGAATATGATAAAGCTATAAGTTATTTTACTTCACTTACACAAAGTGCCTATAATAATTTTGATGAAGAAGCTCAATGGATGACTGCACTTTCTTATGAAAAAACAGGTCAAAAAAACAAGGCAAATAAAATACTTCTTCAGATTGTTGAACAAAAAGGTTATTATGAAAAACAAGCAAGATTAAAATTGTAATTTTTCATAACTTTTTAAATAATCTTGATTTTTTTCACGTTCTTGTTGTATAACAATCTGTGTGCATCCTTCATGAAAAAAACCGTCTTATTATATATCCTCATACTTTTCGTTCTATTATCTGGAAGGAAATCTAACTCGGTTGAGCGACAATTAAAAGACTTTGCTGCATTTAGCGAAACTATCCTCCAAAAAGAAGGCAGGCTTGACCTTCATGTAAGCACAGATACTTTAACGTATTATTTTCAGAAACTCAAAAATGAATTGGATGAAGAGCTCAGTTTAATTGACCAATTTAAATTATACTCTTCTACATTGGCTAAAATTCAATGTGGGCATACACAAATTTACCCAAACAAAGAAGTACTTAGAGAGTGGTTAGGCGAAAGAAATTCATTACCACTTGACTATTTTCTACATGGGAAAAAATTAATCGTCAATAAAATTGAAACCTCAGACTATAAGTCAATTTACGAAGGGAAGGACATCAATGAGCGGACAAAAAGAATTACTTCAGGCAGTGAAATACTTCTTATTGATGGGTACAGCGTCCCCGAAATGATGACTAAAATTGGTCAATATATCTCCTCCGATGAGGATCAAATTGATTTTAAGTATTATCAGGCTTCTCACATCTTCGAATTTTACAGAAATCTTGCCCTTCCATTTAAATCAGACTCTGTACTAGTCAATTATGTTACTGATGGGGATACAAACGAAGTGTATTTTCAGACAGGAGCAGCTCCAGTTAACACAATGAACCTTAGAATCATGGAGCACGTAAAACGTTATAACGGCAACGAAGCAGAGATTGGTAAATTTAAAATCATTAAAAACAAATACGGTTATTTTCGTTTTAAATCATTTCGTTCTGGTTACGGATTAAATTACAACGAATTCATCCGCGCATCATTTAAAAAACTAAATGACAGGAAAATTAAATACCTCGTAATAGATTTACGAGGGAATACGGGTGGTGTGATGCAATATGAAATCATGAAATACTTTGTTGGATCAAATGTTGAAATTGGAAAATACGTTGTTGAAAAACCAAAGTCCATACATGACAGCAAGTTTATCAGGAAATTTCGTTCAGATTATCGCAAACACAAACGACTTAGCATAAAACAAAATCACTTGATTCGAAATGGGAAATTTAACCAAGGAATTGTTTATACAGATTCTATCGAGAATAAACACATCTTTAAAGGTGAAATAGTTGTAATTACGGATGAAGGTACATTTTCATCAGCATCCATATTTGCAAGTAATTTAAAAACGTTAGCGAATGCTAAAATTGTGGGTAGTTCAGCAGGTGGTAGTTTTTATTCCGGGAATGCAGGCACACTTGAAATCAAACTTCCTCATACTGGTTTTACATTTAGTGTTAACCCGAATAGTTTTTACACACAACTTAAACCAACAAATGACCCCTTTGAAATAAAAATTCCAGATTTAATTGTTGCAACTCCATATTTGCCAGAACATAAATTAGATGCCTTTTTCTTCAAAGAAGCAGTATCTGTATTTGAGTAAATATGCTTAAGTTTAACTTTGAAACTAATTCAACTGAAATGAAAAACTTATTTGGCTTTGTTATTCTATCCTTATCATTAATCGCTTGTTCTGACACAGAGCCGGCAAAGGAAAACATCACAATCAATCGAGTTGCTGCGGAAATTCCGCCGATTGACAAATACGATTACGACACTCTTTCAGGAATGTATATTGGGGATTTTGGAGGAAGTGATATACGTATCATTGTAAACTATGTGAGCAGTTCAAACGTCATCGGTTATAATATTCACAAAGGCTTACAAAGAAATTTAATGGGAAAAGTTTCTCGTGAAGGAGACTCTGTGACATTTATTCTAAATGAGCCTGGCGACCACAAATACGATGGTGTTTTTACCCTACTATTCACAGGGGACAACAATAATCCTACGGCAAAATGGGTAGCAAATGATGAATCAATCCCATCAAAAAAAATAAAACTGCAAAAAATGATTGCTCCAGAAGGCGATGACGACAATGTCAACTTTTCGAATTTCACTGAATATTTTGGGTATGTTTACGACTCGTTAGGAAATTATACATTTAAAAAGGATGGGTTTTGTATGTATGAATATTATCCCAAAACCGACGATGTAAACCACATCGAACAACTAGTCGAAGTTAAAGGTTCATGGAGCATTAAAGACAGTACAGTTAAAATTGATTGGCAACCAAATAAAATGTTCCCAAGAGAAACGATGATTTTTACTGTTAAAAAAGATGAATACTCACCTTATTTAAAAGGCGAAAAAAGAGAATTACATAATTACTGGTGGTAGAAGCTAAAAATTCAATTATTAAAGGTGGCATCAATATTTTCGCCTTCGTATTAATAGCTTATGCAAGTTACCTGCTCATTCTATTAAGCTTACCTTATATTTATTTCGAACGGGATGTTGCTTTTTTAGAAACGAAACAATTGATTTATCATCATAAAGTTTGGCGTGCAAGTTTTTACATTCATGTATTCACAAGCCCGATCATAATTGTTTCTGGTTTATTACAATTCAGCACATACCTACAACGAAAAAAAAGAACCCTTCATCGATTAATCGGTAAAACCTATTTAATAACATTACTATTTATTAGTGCACCAGCTGCCTTTATTATGAGTCTATATGCAAATGGGGGAAGAATTGCACAAACAAGCTTTGTGTTATTATCAATTTGTTGGATTTTAACGAGCTGGTTGGCCTTAATAAAAGCAAAAAAAGGGAATATTGAAAGTCATGTTAAATGGATGATTCGAAGTTATGCTTTAACACTATCTGCTATTACACTTCGCTTCTACTCCTATCTTTTTGATGTTTTTCAGTTTCAACTTGACCCGAAAACAACTTACATTTTACTATCGTACATTAGTTGGATTCCGAATTTGTTAATTGCTGAGATTCTTATTCGCATGAAATATCCAGAATACTTAATTAACCGATTTAATTAGCATTTTTCAAAGACTCTTCAACTATTTTCCCGTTAGCACTTATGGTAATTGTAGTAGAACCTAATAAATTTTTCTTGATGATTTCATTGTCATAGAAACCGTGTAAATCTGGATCTTCTTTATATATAGGCTTGAAATATTTCACATTAATCACCCTGTTTTTTGTTAATGTAGCTTCTTTTAATTCTTCGCTATAGTTTGAGCTTCCGGCAATGTCTTTTTTATCAATCAATTTTCCTTCATGCGTGAAAGTAGCCATGCGGTATGTCAACGGAGCAAGTTCACCCATAAACTCATCTTTTACAACATAAATTAGAGCAACAAATTTTTCTGTCTCATAAGGTTGAGAGAAATAGTAAAACCCTTTACTTACCTCTCTTGAGAATTCTTCATTTCTCATTTCAGAAATATATTTTTCAAAATCAAACGAGATATATTTTAAAGCATTTAGCTCTTCAATATTCATTGATTGTTTCAGTTTTTGCGGGAAATTAGCAGGGCCAAACTCTTTTTTAAAGGAAAGCCAAAATAAATTTTTAGCATCAGACGTACCCCTTAAACCTCTTTCTACTGCTTCATTATAATAATGAGATTCTCTCAAAGACTTCAAGTCAGAATCTTTTGCAATATGTTCAATGTTATTATAACCAGCTTGAATGGCATATTCTAAATACTTCCCAGACATTTCATTTTTCTCTTGAATTGAATACAGGCATGATTTATTATATAACAATTTAGAAAACGGTTGATAATCGAGCTGCTCAGCCAAATCATACGCCAACAAAGCTTCACCAAACTTCTTCTTGTTTTGATATAAATTTCCTAATTCAAAATATGCTCTCGCTGTAGGTTCTTTTAAAATTGATTTTCGTAAATAATAATCTGCACTATCAAGGTCTTTTTTATTTCTAAAAGAATTTATACCCTTTAGGAAAAATGCATTAGCATCTTCTATAAATTTCTTTTCATTCTGAAGAAATGCTAATACCTTATTGCTAGCAAAAAGCTCATCATCTTCCAAAACAACAGGTATTCTTTCTGTTTTATTTACATTGATTGTTTCTGCAGGATCACCACAAGAAACCATAAATAAACTTAATCCGAAATAAATAAGACGATGTGACATAGTATTAGATTTTACTTAAAAATACGAATCGTTCTTTGATTATCGAGCTTTAATTAAAAAATTTATGACCCTTAGCAACCATTCTTCTCAATAAAGGGCTTGGTCTATAACGGTCCTCACCATATTCAGCGAACAACTCTTCAAGTTTACCTAAAACATTTTCCAAGCCAATTTCATCTGCCCAAAGAAGAAGACCTTTTGGATAATTAACCCCTTTTGTCATGGCCAAATCAATATCTTCCTTTGTTCCGATATTCAAGAACAAAGCATCTATTGCCTCGTTGATCAACATCACTCGAATTCTATTCAAGATATAATTCCCGACCTCCGTATTTTTTGTTGGCTCTGGCATTTCAGCACCTTCAGCATAACTATAGTATCCTCTTTGAGATTTCCTTCCTAAATAACCTGCTTCAGCATGTCTTTTTTGGGTAAAAGACGGCTTATATCTAGGATCGAAATAAAACGCTGCAAAAACTGTTTCTGTAACCGTGTAATTAATATCATTACCGATGTAATCCATAAGGGTAAAAGGTCCCATTCTAAATCCTCCTAATTCAGTCATTGCCCAATCAATTGTTGCAAAATCGGCAACACCCTCTTCGTATATACGCAGCGCTTCACCATAAAATGGTCGCGCAACTCTATTCACGATAAAGCCAGGGGTATCTTTACATAACACAGTAACTTTTTTCCAACTTTTAATCAATTCAGTTGTTTTCGTTAGTGTGTTTTCAGACGTTTGAACCGCTGGAATTATTTCAACCAAAGGCATTAAAGGCGCTGGATTGAAAAAATGAACACCAATTATACGACTTGGATTTTCTAAAGCCGCTCCGATAGATGCGATAGACAATGAAGAAGTATTTGAGGCTAAAATGCAAGATTCACTTGTAATCTTCTCCATTTCAGCGAAAACTTTTGTTTTCACGTCAATATTCTCAACAATCGCTTCGATTACGATTTCACAGTCTTTAAAATCATTTAAATCTGTTGAATATTGAATGTTGTTTTGAATTGTTTCCGATTGCTCAGCAGTCAATTTCTCCTTCTCAACCAATCGATTCATAATTTTAGCCAGGATACTTTTCGATTTTTCAAGCATTTGCTCATTCAAATCTACCAAAACTACTTTATTATCATTTTGCGCTGCAACTTGAGCGATACCTGCTCCCATTGTACCTGCGCCTAAAACACCAACTATCATTCTATATCTTTTTACTTTCGTTTATCTTCCTTTAAAAACAGGCTTTCTCTTTTCTAAAAACGCTGCTACCCCCTCTTCAAAATCGTAAGAGTGCCCTGCTTCTGTTTGCAATTTCTCTTCAATCTCTAATTGATCTTCTAAAGAATTAAACAAACTTTGATTAACTGCCTTTTTTGTCAATCCGAGACCCTTTGTAGGCATTTGTGCAATTTTATTCATAAAGTCAGCTACTACCTCATCAAAAGAATCATCTGGAACAGATTTATAAATCATATTCATAGCTTCTGCCTCGTTTGCAGTAACCTTATCTCCTGTCATCATTAAAGCCAATGCCTTTTGTGTACCAATAATTCTAGGCAAGAAAAAAGTACCTCCAGAATCTGGTATAAGTCCGATCTTTGAAAATGCCTGAATGAAACTAGCACTTTCTTTGGCAATGGTAATATCACACGCCAATGCAATGTTTGCACCAGCACCAGCAGCAACACCATTAACTGCAGCAACAACTGGCTTTTCAATTTCTCTAATTTTCAAAATAATGGGATTGTAATGATCTCTCACGATAGATTGTAATTCAGGACCATTCGCATCTGTAGCTTCCGCTAAATCTTGACCAGCACAAAAAGCTTTTCCTTCACCAGTAATTAAAATAGCACGAACCTCATCATTCGAAGCACAATTGTCTAGCTCTAACTGCAATGCCATTGCCATAGAACGGTTAAATGAGTTAAAGACTTGAGGTCTGTTTAATTTTATTGTACAAACTCCATTTTCAATAGTTACTGCTAAATCCATTTTGAATATATTTTTAACGAAGATAATCAGAAATTTGCTACCAAAAGGAGACTTTTCCCCTTCATTTAATTCATTGGTTTGGCCAGCTTTCATTTAAATTGATTCGCCAACATTAACAGTCCATTTTGAAAGACGTTAAAGAATTACGAACTTTGCAAGAAATAAAAAGAACAGAATACTATGAAGATTACAAAACACACAGTTCCTTCAATGACTTATACATTGAAAGTTGAAGGACAAGTTGTAGATCAAACAGATGAAACTCAACCATTAACTTATTTAGCTGGAGTCGGCATGATGATCCCTGGATTTGAAGCGCAATTAGAGGGAAAAGTTAAAGGGGATGAATTTGATTTTCAAGTTGGTTCAGATGATGGATACGGTCAGATTGACCCAAATGCAGTTGTTGAAATTCCAATGAATGTTTTTGAAGTTGAAGGTAAAGTTGATACTGAAGTGGTAAAAGTTGGGGCAATGCTTCCAATGCAAGACCAAAATGGAAACCCAATGCATGGTGTTATTTTAGAAATGAAAGAAACAGCGGTAAAAATGGATTTCAATCACGTATTAGCAGGTAAAGATTTGCATTTTACTGGTAAAATTCTAGATGTTAGAGAAGCATCTGCTGAAGAATTAGAACACGGTCATGTACACGGTCCAGGAGGACACGAGCATTAAAAAATAAAAAAGGCTACTTCGGTAGCCTTTTTTATTCAAGTAACTTTTTTGCTCTTCGTTGAATTTCTTTCAAAAGTTCTTTCGGTGCTTGAACTTTAAGCTCACCTCCATAACTCATTATTTCTCGGATAAGTTCTTCAGAAATATTGACATTTAATTGAAATATTACTGAATCCTCTTTAAACTCAATTATTTTTTGCGATTCATGAAGTGGCAACGAGTCTAAATATTTAGAAGCAACTGTTGATGCCTTGATTAAGACGATTTCTGGAGCAGAATTGCCAGAAGTAATTCCAATAGCGTGCTTAAAATAATTGTCGGGATTGAAATCGATTGGCAAATTAGCTTTCTCTTTACTTACATCTAGTTCTTCAATTCGATCTAAAGCATACGTAATATAATCTTCTTTTGAATCATCGAAAGAGACCAAATACCATCTGTTTCTATATTGCTTCAGTAATAGCGGAATGACCAACCGTGGTTTTAATTCACCCGTAACAAAACTGGCATATTCGAATTTAATCCACAACTTTTGTTTTATCGCTTCAAATATCGGTGACAAAAACTCACTACCACCATCTCTCCCTACATTCTCAAATTGAATGTATTGATTCGCATTTTCATCATCAGCAACTGAGACTCTGTCAACAATTTTATCAATCGCATTACCGAATTGCTTAAACATTTCAACATCTCTAAATTGCATCAACGTTTTTGCCGCAAACGTAATCGATTCAATATCTGCTTCTGTTAAAGGAATATCATTGATAGAAAAATCAGGATCCTCGTAATAATAGCCACGTTCTAGCTTGCTATACTTAATAGGAGCGTCATGTTCCATTCGCATTGCAAACATATCTTTTTCAATCGTTGAGTCACAGATATGATTTCCATCAATGCTTCCGAACAAAGATTCTTCGCAGGCCTCTCTTAAATCTCTTTTTGTAGGAAAAGGATTGTATTTATTTCGAATGCATTTATCAATAATTCGATAACGTATCAGAGCATTCTTTATGTGAGGCATTTTATACTTTTAAACAGTTTCTTTATTCGCGTAACCGAATAATTCATAAAACTTAATTGCTTTTACAACCGCTTCAGGAACGTCTTCTTCCCAAATGGATGCACCTGCATTAATTTTCTCAAGTACATCATCAGACATAATACCAAGTAATCTACCATCGTATTCTTCTATAGGAGCCAATTTATTATTGTCTTTCATATACTGCAATAAACCGACTAGGTTTTCAGGAACTACGAAATTATCCAACCCATATAAATTACCGTTTTCGACATTGTTCGCAGGATACACATACATTTTCACTTTGTGTCCGAACCCTCTACCGAAAGCTTCTAATAAACCGCCTCGTAGATTTTCATAATAGCGCTGGTCAAATATTGTTTGAAGATTGTAAATCCCTACAATAACTCCCATCTGTCTGCCACGCGCAATGGTAGAAAGATAATCCACCATTTTATAATGTTTCAAATAATTTGAAATCATTACCGTATAACCAAGTGTACCAAGTAGCTCTGCTCTATCAACAAAATCTTTATCTGAAATCTTTCCGTCTGCCGTTAAATCTTTCAAAGTCAATTCTACAACAACACTTACATTCTCCGCATCAACTTCTTTTTCTTTTAAAAATTGAGCAGTTCCTTGTTCAATCATATCGATATGAACTTTTGTTACAGGTCTAAAGCGGCCTCTCATTAACAAGATGTTCTTCTTATACAAAGCACTCGCTGGCTGTAAGACACTACCGCTTAAATCAAACATTGTTGCATCAGTAATCCCCCTCTTCACCAAGTTCAAGGCAATAATTCGGTTGTCTACGTTTTCAAAATCAGGCCCAGAAACGCGTATCATATCAATTTCCATCTTATCACGCGGCAATCTATGAACTAAACTAGTAAGAAACTCATCTAAATCATGATGTGCAAAATAACAAGCATAGATTAAATTAACCCCTAAAATTCCAAGAGTTTCTTGCTGTGCTTTGTGACTATTATCATGCATTTTAATATGCAAAATTACTTCATTTGGTGGCTGATCCAGACCCAATTGAAATTTCATACCAACCCAACCTTGTCCTTGATTTGTTTTATGGTAATTCAACGACTCAACTGTATTACAAAAGGCGAAAAAACGAGCCTCTTTGTATTTCCCAGGAAGACGTCTTTTAAGTGATTCATATTCAATGTCAAGCATTGTAGTTAATCGCTCTTCACAAACATATCTTTGTGCTTCGCCATACATTGAGTCAGAAACTTTCATATCATATGCAGACTGCGAATGAGCAATCGTTCCAGAACTCCCTCCAGCCTTAAAAAAATTAGCTGCCACTTCCTGTCCAGCACCAATCTCAGCAAAACATCCATAAATATCTGGAGTTAAGTTAATTTTAAGCGCCTTTTCTTCTGTTGTTAATCGTCTTTCGTTTGTCATATAATATAGCTATTCCACAAAATAAAGTAAATAATCTTTTATGGTTCTCTAAAATCTGGATTATTAATGAAATTATAATCCGTCAAAGTAAGTAAAAATTGTTTTAATAAGTCTTTCTCCATTGCGTCCAATTGTACTCCCCCTTGAGCAGAGTACTCTATTAAAGGGTCTAAAGATGGACTTTGCTGAATACCAAAAGAATAATGATCAATAACCTCATCTAATGTTGTAAATCTTCCATCATGCATATATGGAGCACTCAAAGCAATATTTCGAAGCGTTGGGATTTTAAACTTACCGTTGTCTCCGACTAAACCAGTAATTGCCCCCCGACCTAAATCTGAAAAAGATGCATCTAAACCATTATTACTAAACCCATTAACCTGCATCATTGTTCCTTTATGGCAATGAAAACAATCTGCTCCGTTCAAACTTTTAAACAAATCATAACCAGCCCATTCTGAAGGAGTAATTGTTGTATAAATAGATTGCTCCTCTGAATTTAAGGAAAGATTATTTTCATACTTATACATTACATCATACTTTGACGATCCCGAAATCATTGTTCTTAAAAACTGAGCAATAGACTTCGCCACTTTAATAGAATCTATACCCGCCTCACCAAATGCCATAAAGAATAAATTTCTGTACTCCACTGAACCATTCAATTTAGCAACTGCATCTTTCCAACTTTGGTGCATTTCTATTGGGTTTGGTACAGGGCCTAATATTTGCTCTTCCAAGGTTTTTGCACGACCGTCCCAAAAAAAGGAAGTTTGCCACCCTAAATTTATCAAAGCCATTGAGTTTCGATTTCCTTGTATACCATCTATCCCTGTTGAAAATTGATTTGGGTCAGAAAATGAACTTTCAGGACCATGACAAGAACCACATGACATGGTGTTATCTCCACTTAACTGCTTTTCGTAAAATAATTTTCTACCCAGAGCAACACCTTGAACCGACATGGGATTGTCATCTGGAATTATCATATCCGGAAAATGACTTGGAATTTTCAGCTCGTATGGTGTTTGTTCAAATCCAACTTTGTCCTTTTTACATGAAAAGAATACTGTTAGAATAATAAATACTACTAATAGATACTTCATCAAAAAGGAGTTAATGAATGTTTGAAATTATTAGCAATTTTCTGAGTCAATAATAACTCACTTGATCCTGAATGAGTGAAATCTTCATCTTTAACATTAATAGACTCTGTTTCTCCAATTAAAAATTGCTCAAAATCAAACTTAAGAGGTAACTGATAAAAATGATCTGCTGATTTTTGCCAATTCACATTTGAAACTGAAAAGGATCTTACATTATCATCCAATCCAACATGATAAGCGATATTGTGATCAAAAAGAGGAGTTCCATCAGGAATTGTATCAACTTTCCCTTCAATTTTAACAAAAATATATCCTGAGCTCCATCCCCAATGCATATCATTGGCATTCATAATATTCAAAACACAATTATTATTGAATGCTGAAGGGTCTAAATGATTAACACTTGACTCTACTCCAATATTTGCACTCAGATTCTGAAAATCTGCGGGTGTCCCCAATCCAATTAATGCCTTAATTCCTTTTAATCTGTAATCAAATAAACCATCTTCTAAAAGCATATTTGAACCATTATTTACATTTTGCAAAAAGAATTTGAGTTCTGTCAATTTCATATCATACCCTTCAGGTGTAACAATGACTGAATCAAGGTAAAGAATATCTGAACCATAAGTTGGCTGAACTGTTACCTCTAGAACATCGGCGTATTTGATTTTTAATTCCTTAGAATTTTTATCACATGATTGAACTATTACAAGTAACATCAAAACGACTATTGAAATTGTCTTTTTTACCATACACTCAAATTTAATGAAAAATTCGCTTTTTTTGTTATTTACTCTTATTTACATTCTCATTTTCATGTTAGCTTGTATTGTTTCATTAACTTAGAATTAAATATTGACACAAGATTTGAATAATAAAACTCTACAAATTGTAAATGCTTCTGCTGGTAGCGGTAAAACCTTTCATTTAGTAAAGGAATATATCACGCTATTAATCCAAAACAAAGAAGACTTCACCTCCTTTAACGCTGTACTAGCTATGACGTTTACAAATAAGGCCGCGTTGGAAATGAAGGAAAGAATTCTTAAAGCACTTGATGAAATTAGCTCTCCTCTCTTCTTCCAAAACAGCGCTCAAGATTTAACCAATCTTATTGCTGAGGAGACAAACCTTAAGCCAAATGAAGTAATTGCAAGATGTAAAAGGGTTTTAACAGCCATACTTCACCAATTTGAAGAATTTCATGTGATGACAATTGACAAATTCAATCTTCGGCTCATCAAATCATTTTCTCGTGACCTTGATTTACCTTCTGATTTTGAAATCGTTATGGATGAAACAGAGATAATTGAAAAAATTGTTGATGATTTATTAAACCAAATTGGTACAGCAGGAAATGATAAGTTAACGAAACTTTTATTTAAATACGCTCAAACAAATATAGATGAAGGACTTTCTTGGAATTTCCGAAGGAATCTAATCGAGTTTGGAAAAATATTAAAATCCGAGAGAAACACCGAATACATTAAACGCTTGATGGAATTAAATCTATCCACAGACGCTTTTGGTGAGTTGATAGCTTCAAATAAAAAGATTGATACAAGTTATTTCAAAATTGGATTAAAACTAAAGAAAAGTATTGAATCCAGTGGTCTTACTAAAAGTGATATTTCTCATGGGACACATGCATGGAATGCATTGCAAAGATTAATATCAGAATGCCTCCCT
>Ga0102814_10002518_pt1 | contig 12361 bp, 3 predicted proteins | sample ColrivemetaGS741_FD_79112 | JGI IMG/M metagenome (GOLD analysis project Ga0102814, IMG submission 79112) | Estuarine microbial communities from the Columbia River estuary - Flood tide ETM metaG S.741 | ecosystem: Environmental > Aquatic > Marine > Intertidal zone > Estuary | place: USA: Columbia... | reverse complement strand
TAAAAGAGTAGGTACAGACCAGGCTGACTTCATTTTTGTAAATGAAGGTGCTACTAAAATGTTAATTGACCATACTGGAAACGTGGGAATCGGCACAACTTCGCCAACTGAAAAACTCCATATTCATGCTGGAGGAATATATTCTACTCCTGTCACTTATGCAGCTAACCAAAATAATTGGGGATTAAAACTTGGTGCTTCAAACCATGCTGGCTGGGACTACTTAGGCATAAAAGTTATAGTAGACAGCACTGGCAGTCCTCGTATGGCGCTTATGAGCTCGGGCTCAAACGAGACTATCTCTGTTTGGGCCGGTAAGGTTGGTATTGGTACAACTTCTCCAGCATTTAAACTAGATGTTCAAGAAGCTAATGGAAATACATTAGCAAGGTTTAAAGATTCAGATTCATCTCACTCAGGAATTGTTATTGCTGGAGACGTAAATGCTGGTTGGGTAGGTAATGATGTAGGAGTTACTGGAGAAGGTATCTATTATCAAAGTTCAAATAACTTTATGAGATTCTATACTAATAGTTCTGAACAGATGAGAATAGATAATAGTGGAAGACTTTTAGTAAATGCTACTTCTACTGCTTTTAATGATAAATTATATATAGGTGGAGATGGATATGCAACAGGTGGTTGGAGAACAGGTACTGGGGCAACTTTTGTAGGGGAACTTACAAATATCTCTGGTAAACTAGCACTTCAATCTGATGCAAGTAGAGACATACAGCTAGGTGATACAAACAATCCTGATATAGTTTATATTGATACTTCTGCTCAAAATGTTGGTATCGGAACTGATAGTCCATCAAAACCATTAGACGTTCAATTTAGTGGTGATTCAGGAGTATGGATAGAATCAACTGATAACCATGCCTCGTTATATATTGATGCCCATAGTGCTTATGGTTCATATTTAAGATTTAGTCAAGCCGGTGCTGATAAGTATTGGATTAATGTTGATACTAATGGAAATATGTTATTTAGACCTGCGGCTACTGGTACTGAAGGTAACATAATTACATTTAATTCCTCTGGGCGGGTTGGAATTGGTAAAACTACTGTTAAAGCAAAACTACAGGTTGAAGAATATGGTATTGATACAACAACTTCATCTACTGCTGCAACAACTCAAGTAGCAATTCATACATTCCCGATTGCTGACTTTAGAAGTGCTAGATTTACAATTCAGATTACTAATACTACAGATAGTACTTATCACTCAACAGAGATATTAGCAATACACGATGGTACTACAGCAAACATTACAGAGTTTGGAGAAGTTCATACAGGATCTTCTGTAGAAGCTACATTTGATGCTGACGTAAGTAGTGGCAACTTTAGATTATTAGCAACTCCAAGCTCAACAAATGCCATGGCATTTAAAGTTGTTTGTCATAGTTTGACAGTATAATACGTATAAATAGTAGTATAAAATAACCACCGTGGACAGTGAAACGGAGAAAACATGGCAACAGATCACAACTTTAGAATAAAGAACGGCCTAGAAGTAGGTGGACAATTAATAGTAACATCTTCAGGTGCACTAGTAGTAGCTAGTGTACAATCTAATCTTAGCTTTAACGACAATATTAAAGCCAAGTTTGGTAATGGTTCAGACTTACAAATATTTCATGATGGCAGTAATAGCTGGATTTCTGATGCAGGTACTGGAAGTTTAATTATAAACGGCGATAATGTTTATCTCCGTAGTTATGGTGGTGAAAGTAAAGCAGATTTTATTACAAACGGAGCAGTAACTCTTTATTACGACAACGCAGCCAAAATTGCTACAACTAGTTCAGGGGTAAATGTAACTGGAACCGGAACAGTTGGTTGGAGTAATTTAGCTAATGGGTGGTTACTAATAGGTAGTTCATCTGCCGGTCTTGCCATGGATACTAATGAAATCATGGCCAAAGGAGTTGGCAATTTATACTTTGGTACTAGTGATGCAAGTGATGTTGTAATTAGAACAGGTGGCACCTCAGCAAGACTTACAGTTCATAATGATGGGGATGTAGAAGTTCATAATAGCTTAGATGTTGGTGCAGACTTAAATGTTACTGGCGATCTAAACATTACTGGCGATATTAATTCGGTATCAGTAACAGATTTAGATGTTTTAGATAAAACTATTACTTTAGGTCAAGGTCAATCTGCTTCAAACTCAACTGGTTCAGGATTAAAAATATCAGGGGCTAATGTAGAGTTTATTTGGGATAATGCAAATACTCAAATGACTCTTAATAAAGATTTTAAGTTTACTGCAGATCAAAAATTAAGATTTGGTAATACTTATTTCTATAGAAGTGGTGATAGTAATTTTTTACATTTTTATGCACCTGGAGGATTAATACCTCATCACACAACTGCTTCTAATAATGCATCACTTGGTTCTTCAAGTTTTAGATGGGATGGAGTATTTAGTACTACTGGTTCTTTTACTGGATTAGTATCTGCAGAAAGATTGGAAGTAACTACAGCCAATGCCACAATAAATTCAGCTCACCCTTCTATGAGAAGAGGTTCATCGGGGGAAATGTTCCTTGATGCTCCTGGCGATATCATCATGCATATCGACTCTAACAATAATAATACAGATAGAAGATTTAGAGTAAGAGCTAATACGGCAGGAAGCGCTGATTTACTTAGTGTATCAGAATCTGGCCATATGTTTCTTTCAGGCCAAAACAATTATCTTAAAATGCTTAATAATCAAACATTAAGACATACAACAACTCATGGTTATATTGAGCTTGGACCACAGAATGCAGCTCACGCTCACATCAATACAGATAGAAGTAATTTTTATTTTAATAAAGAAATTAGTGTGAATAGTGGTGTTGTTGGTTCTTATGATGAAGATTTATATTTAAGAAGAGCTAGAAACGCTACCACAGGTCAATTGCAATTAGGAAGAGGCGTGTTTTCAGGAAACGCGGCATCAGCCAGTGATTTAGACCTTAGTCATACTATAATAGGTGGATTTACTGCAAACTCGGCCTTTGAAAATGCTTTTAGACATTTTTATATTCCTGGACTTTCGCCTAACCAACTTGCAGGTGCAGATAAAAAATTCACTGTTACTACTACTAAGAATGGAAGTAATATAAGTTTAGGTACTCAAATGTTCTCCGCAAGAGGTGATTTTTCTAGTGCTACTGTTGTTGCTGGAACTACAGATACTATAGTTATAACGATTGTTGGTATTCAACTCAGCTATGGCCAACACTATGGAATACAATTTGGTAATGATAGCTTTAGAGCAAAAGATATAAAAATAGAAAGGTCAACAGATAATGGCTCAACTTGGTCTACTATTTATGATGTAGATGACTTTCCATTAGCTGTGGTTAATCACTATCATGGAGGTAATGGTACTAGTACTAATGCCGTAAGATATACTCTGACAAATTTTGCATCTACTGGTTTAAGAATAAATCAAGTATTTGCTTATGATTATTCAGAAAGTGGTACCTACTTTTCTGAAAAGAATAGAGATGAAAACATTACAGCTAACTGGACTTGGATAGATAACGCTAAAGCAATGTTTGGTACAGGTAATGACTTTAAAGTTTACCATGATGCCTCACACACATACTTAACAAACTCAACGGGCCATGTATATTTTCAGCAAACTGCAGATGACAGGGATATGGTTTTTCAGAATGATAATGGCAGTGGCGGTGTAACAGAATACTTAAGACTTGAAGGTAGCACTGGTTCTACTATATTAAAATCTTATGGCGCTGAAAAAGCAAAAACACAGTCATGGGGTTTACTAGTCACAGGTACACTAAATGCGGACCAACTTCATATTGGTGCTGGCGCGTCTGATTTAATTTCTGTTCGCAATGATTCGACTAGTACTCAAATTGCGACTTATCGGAATGAACAAGGTGGATTCCTACATAGAACATATGGCGATCATGGCAATGATGGTACGCTTGTAGAATATCAACAAAGAGTTGGTTCTGATGGAAACTTTAGTTCCGCTGGTAACTTTAGTGCACATGACTTTAGACTTAGAACAAATAATTTAGATAGAATGACAGTCGATGGTGCTGGTAACATTGGTATTGGCTTAACCAATCCGAGCTCTCTGTTACACATATATGAAGATGCAACATCATTAAGTAATACTACAACCGACCTTTTAAAACTCGAAGGTAATATAGTTGACTTTGGTGATACTCCATCTGCTATTGCATTAGCATTTAAATTCCAAGACGGAAATAATAATACTAATGAAGCCAGAATAAGAATGGCTACTGTTAATGATACAGATTATGGCGATAATGATGAAGCGGCTTCTAACTTAATATTTTCTACTACTGACGGCGGTACAGAATCAGATAAAATGATTATTACCGGCAGAGGTAGTATAGGTATCGGCACTAATAATCCAGCACATAAATTAACAGTAAGTGCACCAAATAATACGACTGCAGTAGGTATTGATATTGGGAGTAATGCGCATTTCGATTTTCAAGCAAATTCTACAAGTAATTATACAACTACATTTTATATGGATAATACTGGCCTTGAGATTGGCCATGATAGTACCTCAAGAAACTTAGCACTTCAAACTGATAACACAGATAGACTTGTAATCAGTGGCAGTGGAAATACTACTCTTTCTGGAAATTTAGAAGTTCAAGGCGCAGATGTAACTATTACTGCAAATATAAAACACGCAGGAGATACAGATACATACTTTGGATTCCATGGTAATAATTTATGGAGAGTTGTTACTGGTGGTACAGAAAGGATTGAAGTAAGAGACAGTGAGATTGTTATCAATGATGGCGGCTCTTCTTATGACTTTAGAGTTGAGTCTAATAATAAACAGAATATGCTTCTTGTTGATGGTAGTACTGATAGAGTTGGTATTGGGACAAGTACTCCTTTACATCCTCTACATGTTGCTGGTAACATATATTCTAATGGTGGTGATTTACGTTTAGATAGCGGCCAAAAACTTATTTGGGGTAACTCACAGCAATGGATCACATGCGGTAATAGCCTTGACATGAAATTCATCATTAATAATGCCGAAAGAATATTCTTTAGAACTGATGGTAGAATTGAATCTACTATGAAGAAACATTTCAGAATTGATGATGTTGGCAATTTGGGTACAACAATTAGATATTATAAAATTGCAACAGTCAACAAAGGAAATTCAGGAATTACAATAAAAGGTACTTTGGCAAACCATGTAGAAAGTTACGGTACTGGCAAATTTGATTTAGCAATTTTTGGTAGAGAGGATAATAATTCTGGAAATATCTCTGTTAATGGTACAATTGATGTTGCATCATCAAATGGTGGTGTAAGAATTGTTAAACAAACTGGAGGAAGCGGATATATTAACTATGATGTTTATATTGTAGTTCCTAAGTATACTCATGTTGATGTAGAAGCAACTATTCACGGTAATAGTAATGGTACAGGAAATCTTATAGATTGGCATGGTAATAATACATACGTTACTACTGCACCAACTGGAGCGGCCGTTGAATTACATACGGCAACATTAGCTCCTGGTCATTATAAAGTTATTGATAGTGCTATTAGTGATGCTATCTTAGATATTCCTGCAGCACCGAGCATTACTTCAACAACAGTAGTAAACGAAACTATAGAAATTGTATTTGCTCAATCAACAACAACAGGAGTAGATCATTACGAGGTTCACAGTGATGGTGCAACAGGTTCCGATTATTCGTTAATTGCTAGAGTTGCGCCTGAAGATATTGCTGCATCAATGAGTGTCGTTGATGCTTCCTTTGATGATAGCGGAACAGTTGCATATAGAGTATACGCAGTTAAGAATGGTGTTTATTCATCAGCGTCAACTACTACACGAGCGTTTAGTATGCCTTCACTTGATGTATCAGCTATGTCGGTAATTGCAGATACAAATTCATTCTATATACAATACGAATTACCAGATACAAGGTTTTTAGACCATGTCGAAATTTACAAAGATGTTGAGTCTACATCAAACGCGTTGTCGAGATCAGGTGCAGCTCTAGTCTATAGCGGCAGAAATCCATCGTATAAATATAATATAAGTAATTCGGATTTAAATAATTATCATCAATTTTGGGTAGAGGTAGTAACGGTATAATGACAGAATCAATAACATATTGGAGAGAAAAGAAAGCTGAGTTTGAAGAAGCTCTTGCGGCAGAATATTCTATGGTAGAAGATGATATTACTCCTAACGACGATCTTATACGCGTATTAAAGCTTGAAATTTCAGTGTGTAATGAGCACATAGAGGATATGGCATGAGCATACATGTAGAATCGTTACTTAAGTCCAAGGTTATTTCAGTTGTTGGTTGTGGTGTAAACGATTATCAAGGGCATCAATGCATACTTCCTGTCACAAAAAGAGGCATGTCAAATCTCACTGTAAATAGTGGTTCAGGAGATTATAATGGTGGTGATAGGGTTATAGGCCAAGGTGGCTATGATGTAGATGGAGATTTATTACTTACTTGTGGCTGGGGTGATGGTGCATCAATAAAAAGATTAAATAATGATGGGAGTTTAACTAATCTCTATCATGACACTTACGCTCTTTATAGAAATACTACAGCTACTTATAATCATATGCACAGTTTAACAGTTGACCCAGATACATCAACGATGCACATATCGTCCCATAATGTGGATGGTTACTCAATGATTGATTATAGTGATATTAAAGATTCGTCTACTTCTACAAATAATGTTGTAAATACTAGGCCTTCAAGCCAGTATATGTTTAGTAATGGCGTCAATGTAGATAGAAGTGGTATCGCATATGGAAGTGGTGTTGTAACTGCAGGTGATTGGTTATACGTAAATGACTATTCAGCAACCCATTATAAAAAGTTTCCAAGAAGAAAATACTCAGATGGAACAGAAGAATTAATTGATGGTACTTCATCATCTTACATATATTCATCAGGAGGGAATACTGCTGCGACCATAGATAGAGATGGTTATCGTGGCGCGATATTCTATGATGAAGTAAATGATAGAGTTTACTATAATACATTTTATAATTCAAATTTAATGGTTATCGTAGATGCGTCTACGGCCAGTCCAAAATGCGTATGGTGTGATTTTGGAGATGCTGGTTATGGTGATGACGGGTATGAACAAGGTTTAATGATACCAGATCCTACTAACTATCCTAATAGAATATATATTGGTGGTTCAAGTAGAGTTTTAGACGCGGACATAACTCCGTGCTTTTCTGGTTCAAATCCTACAGTCTCAGGCCAGATATTAGTAGAAGACGCTACTCAGAATTTTATAGTTGGAGCACAGTTAAGACACGGTACAAATAGGCAAAGTATCACAAATGAATATTGTGATAAGATGCCAGGTTATCCAAATTATCACCCAACAAGTGCTGATCGTGGTAGAAACACAATGGGCGGTTGGTTTGATTGGGATAATTTAAGACATGTAGGAACGGTACGGCATGATGGCTTTGTTGAGGATACGAGTACGGGTGGGAGAGGTCGAACTTATAGAACAGATTATGGCCATCCTGTCTTTAGAATGCAATCTGCGAACGGAACTAAATGGTGGATACAGTTGGGATACGGGTTAGATGGACACAGCTTTAAAATATGGCCTAATTCTGTAGGAAATGAATTAGTGGGCAATTGGACTGTTGAGTATGGTACTTGGACATCTTCCGCGAGTATAGATTTTGTGCATTTAAATGCTGTGGGGCATTACTCACCTGGCTCTTGCAGCATTTCGTACTATGTAAGTAATAATAACGGATCAAATTGGGAAGCTTATACTTTAGATAGTATACATAACTTCTCCACAAGTGGAACACAATTGAGAGTGAAATACGTGGCATCGGGCCAAGCTGATAAATCACCGTATAAAACGTCATATCAAGTTGACAGCGTCACATTTGGTTCTTTATACACGGGTTTATTGGATAACACGATTCCAACAAAAATTGTGAGAAGAAAAATTAGAGGGAGAAAAAGCTAAATGGCTACAGTTGCAGGTTCCTTAAGGAACAAAGTATTAGTATTAGATAATGTCACAACAGGCGATTTGACTGTAACCGGTAATGTTACAATTGCCGGAAGTGCCACAACAATCAATTCTACAAACACATCAATCAACGATCATTTAATCGAGCTTAATGCTGGATTAACTGGCACTAATCCAAATGACTTAGGGCTTATTTTAGAAAGAGGTAGTTCTGGTAATAATGTATTTATCGGTTGGGACGAAAGCGCAGATAAAGTTGTTTTAGGATTAACTACCGGTGACGGAGCCTCTACAGGAAATTTATCACTAACATATGCCGACGTAAAGGCTGGAGATATTACAGCTGGGCGTTTCATACAAGAAGGATCCGTTTCAAATCCGCTTTATGCCGCAGACTTCTCAAGAAGTAGTAGTGGCTTAACAACGCCTGATATTTGGGGTAGTAGTGGAACGCTTGTTCTTGGAACATCATCAAGCGATGAAAGACTAGCATTAAGTACAGCTGGTGCATTAATTTATGGTAGAGCGCTGGTACGACAAGCCGCGGCTGATCAAAATACTAATGCAGACTCTGCTTCTATTCCTGATACCGGTCAAGCAGAGATAATGCGATTTGAAGGCACCTATACCAATGGCACATACACAACAGAATTTACGAAATTAGATAGAAGCGGAAACTTACCCCTTTATGTAAGACAATCAAAAGGTACTGCAAACGCATTTAGTAATATTGCGAGATTTGGAGACCACGGTCAAACGGACGGTGGTGATGTTTTTGCCGTTTTTGGTGGTGCAAAAGTAACTGGCACAATTAGTACAGGAGCTCATGGAACATCAGCAAACTGGAACACGGCATACGGTTGGGGTGATCATGCTAACGGAGGTTATTTAACATCAGTTCCTAACCATTCTGCTGCCTTAATTACAAGTGGAACTATTGCTGATGCAAGACTTCCTACTGATATATCTTCAAATGTTACGGGATATGCAAACGTACTTAAGTCGGCAGATAACAGAACGATATCTCCAAGTGAAGATACCGCCGGAAGATTGAGGTTTGGATTTACTTCATTCGAAAATAATAATACAGCGCCATACGCAGACTTCTTACACATGAGATCATACACAGATTCATCAGGAGGAAACGATAATCTGTTAATGTTTAAAAAAGGCGGTAGAGAGATAAGACTTTGGCAGCTGGGTTTCGGAAGTAGCACTGCATATTCAGCTTATAGTAATGTAATGCTAGATAGAAATAATCTAGGAACAATTACTGGTGGTACTAGCCAAGATTTTAATTCATATGATGTTACTGGCACGTCGTATGTTAGTAATTGGACTGGCGGAACAGGAACGGCGAACGGTCCTTCTCACGAAGGAAATGCGTACGGATGGGGAATGTTGCGCGTTACTCAATTTATTGATGCAAACTATGTGGTACAAGAATATATTCCACACAATGATGATGGTACTTTTATTCGTGTGAGATGGAATAGCACATGGGGCGCTTGGAGACAAAGCTGGACAAGTAGAAGCGATGGCGCAAGCTCAGGCCTCGATGCAGATAAATTAGATGGTCAGCAGGGTTCTTATTACTTAGACTATGGTAACTTTACCAACACTCCCACAATTCCAAATGTAAGTTCGTATCTTCCTCTGGCTGGTGGGACAATGACTGGCGAGTTAAATATTCATAAAACTAACTCTGCTGGTATACTCAATTTACGTAACACATCAGACTCGGGTTCGAATCCTGTCGCTATAACATTTAGTTCACAAGGAACTAGTGGGACTCAAGTTGGGCATATAAAATACACTCACTCAAATGCTCTTTCATATGGTGCACTTGAATCTTTAACTTTTGGTGGAACAGAATCTTCAACAGTTATTCTTGCAGACGGCCAATTCTATTATAAGGATGGTATTTATAAGAAACCTTCTTCAGGTACAGCTGCAGGAACAAGAAAAGATACTAACTGGGACACTGCTTATACTTATTCGCAAGTAGGTCATTTACCTTTAGCCGGTGGAACATTGACTGGAACTGTAACATCACGAGATATTATGATAGCCTCTGGATATCATTTACAAAGGTCAGAGGCTCATAGTGGACATTTAGAAGGTTCATATAATAATGTTGGTGGAAACTCTACCAATACAAATCCGATCTATACAATAGGATCTGATTATAATCCCGCGTCTACTACATTAAGTAACATGTATGGTATTGGATTTAGTAAGAATTCCGCTTCGTTTATGACAGGAGATTTAGACGCAGGAAATAATAATGGTTGGGGATTATATGTTGCAGCTGATGGTGATGCGAGAATATTCTTAAATGGTACCCACGGTATTATTAGTTCTACAGGTGAACATTATGCAGATGGTAATAGAGTATTCCATGATGCCTATCATCCAAATGCTGATAAATGGACTACGGCTCGCACTCTTACCTTAACGGGGGACACTACAGGAGCTGTTTCATGGGACGGTTCTGGTAATGTTTCTTTAAATGCTACTGTAAGTGGCTCTGTTTTCAAATCTAGAGGCAATGTTAACGTTACAACATCATCTGGCGGAAATAATAATTTACCATTCGATGATGCACATACAGAAACAAGAGTAGCTGAAAACGGCAGTAGATCAATCAGTTATACTGGTGCAAGTGCAACAATGTTTACCATTAATACTGGTGGTAGTGCTAGTGTTTTTCAAATAGGCGCGCACTACAATGGTAACGATTTTTATATGCGAACTAGAACCGATAGTACTACTTGGCAAACTTGGAAAAAATTATTCCATGACGGATACCACCCAAATGCAGATAAATGGACAACCGCAAGATCGCATACAGTTACTTTAACTGGTCAAGTCACTGGTACTGCTACTCAATCAGTTGATGGTACAGGTAATAAAACGTGGTCGATTTCTACATCAATGAATAATTCATCACTTGATGATCAATATGTCCAAATATTGCCAAGGCACAACGCTGATGGTGATTCATTAATTGTCACAAGTAGAGCAAGCATTACTATTTGGGACGTTTCAGGAGCGTCTGATGCTCCTTCAAGTGCATCGGATGGATTAGTACTAAGTGCTGGTTGGGATAGTGCTTCTTGGGGTATTCAACAATATCATGATTTCCATAGTAATGATTTATATTTAAGAGCAAAAAATAACGGAAGTATGACTTCATGGGAAAGAGTATTTCATGACACTTATCACCCAAATGCTGATAAATGGACCTCATCAAGAACATTAACTTTAGGCGGAGATTTAAGTGGAAGTGTTTCTTTTGATGGTTCGGCTGGCTTCACACTTACAGCAACAGTTGCAGATGACTCACATAATCACATAATCTCAAATGTTGATGGACTGCAAACTGCTTTAGATGGTAAACTGCCAAAAGCTGGTGGTGAACTAACTGGTTCATTGACTATTGATGTTGATAACCAAGCAGGCGGTGCTTTAAGAATTGAAGCTAACCAAACCAATCCTGATAATGATTTTTATTTTGCACAAGAAATCTATTCTACTCTTTCAGGTGCTACTGCTACTACAGGAGATAGAGAGCAGGGCGGTATTTACATGGATATTAATTCCACCGCTACAGGTGGTGATACCTCCAATGAGCATAGAGCTTATGGTATGTACGTTGATCTTGATAGTACAGGTGATGCAGATTTAGTATATGGTGTTTATGCGGATGCTACTGCAACTCCAACGACAGGCACAACAAGTAATGTCTTTGGTGGTTATTTTAGGGCTGAAGATAATGGTGGTGCTGGTTCAACTACTACTCTTTACGGTGTTCAGGGCATAGCCTATAGTGATAACGCAAATGCAGATGTAAATTCAATGTATGGAGGTTATTTTAAGACTTTCAATGCGGCAGATAGTGCAGCTATTCCCGTAGCAAGGGGCGTATATGGTGAAGTAGAGATTACAACAGGTAGTGGAGACATATATGGAAATACTTATGTATTTGAATCTCAATATGATAATAATACAAGTGCTGCTCCAACGCATACTGCTGCATTATATTACGGAAACTATGCAGGAACATTGCCTACCACAGCTTTAGGAGTTTATATTGTAGATCCTGTTCCTAACTCATTTGCTGGAAGTGTAAGAACTGGACTTGGTACGACTGGCTTGTCTGCTTATGGATTTATTGGTGATTTAAATACTGGTATGTATAGTCCAGCTAACCACGAATTAGGATTTACTACAAATGGTGGACAAAGATTAAAACTAACTTCTACTGGTGCTACTGTAACAGGAAACATAACAGTTTCAGGAACGGTCGATGGTCGTGATGT
>Ga0102814_10002517_pt1 | contig 12362 bp, 17 predicted proteins | sample ColrivemetaGS741_FD_79112 | JGI IMG/M metagenome (GOLD analysis project Ga0102814, IMG submission 79112) | Estuarine microbial communities from the Columbia River estuary - Flood tide ETM metaG S.741 | ecosystem: Environmental > Aquatic > Marine > Intertidal zone > Estuary | place: USA... | reverse complement strand
GGGGCGGGGGGGGGGGGGGGGGGGGGGGGGGGGGGGGGGGGGGGGGGGGGGCCAGGGGCGGGAGCCGGGGGGGGGGTTAACGGGGGGGACACGGCGTGCGATACACCTCAAGTCCAGACTCAGATACTGAATGTGGGAACACCTCTTCCTCGTTTCGTGCTTCTCGTCCGGCCATTTCAGATTCAAGTCTCTGCGGCATCTTAAATCCCCGGCTCTCATGCACATACCGCACCGGCGCCTTCGATTCCATCTCCTCGCTAGGACGACGCGTGCCAAACTCATCCTCGCCGTGTGCGAAAGGACACCGAAAGGCCCTCCTGCAAAAACCTTCGATTCCACCCCCCGCTGTGCCCCTACGCCGCCGTTGCCAGAGCACACGTTGCCACTGCAATCGTCGCCCAGAAACGGTCGCCCATTCAAACATCGCCCATGCAACCGTTACCCGGGCAACCCACCTTGGCCATGGCCACGTCTGACCGTGGACACCGCCGCAGCGACACAACAAGGACTGGAATCACCAATGAGAACCGTTCAACGCCCAGAACTTGCACAACACCCACTTGTGATGCGGATCCAACTGGTCACGTTTAACATATTTGCAGCCCACCTCGCTCCAATCGTGGGCGAAGGTGCACAAGCTACCCCGCTGGCAAGTCTTCCAATCCGCCACATAGAACTTACACAACTTCGTTACGGTCTTCGCCATTGCGTGCTGTTTTGATGGAGTTGATGTCAATCGCAAGCGAGCCGCTGACAACAACGAGTCGCACAACGGGATTCACTTGCAACTGTTGTTAATTACGGAGGGTGGGCACAAGTGTAGAACGGGTTTGGTGAATGGGTGTATGCTGGTGGGGCTGGGGGGGCTCCATGAGGCTTGATCCTCCGCACCGGCCATTAGTGGCTCCAGACTCCCTCCGCTCCTCTCCCACGCCGCGAGATCCTTGCAAGATCCTCCTCCCCCACCCCGTGCGATCCATCCCTCACCCATCCAAAAATCAACCGTGCGATCCATCCCTCACCCATTCGGAATGCTAACTTAACCGTGGTGCTGTCTTTGCACGACTGGCCTCTCGGTGCCGACAACGGTCCAACGCCTCACAGCTGGGTGACGAGGCCCATGACCTTGCCGATGACGACGGCCGGGTGGGCAGGCCGGCCCCGCCTGTCGAGCTGCCGCCTGATCTTCTGAATCTTGCTCTCCATGTCCTCGAATACCTCAGGATCGACACCGTGCCCAACAGAACCAAAAATGCACAAGTCCATCGTCAAGAATTGCAGTGCGTCATCATACTTCAACTCCTTACAGAAGTCCGTAACGCTCCAATGAGCTTCCGATCTCTGGCCGCAATACGTCCTGATCCACCGACACTGGTCCGGAAAGGCCCTTATGACGTCTCGCATGGTGTTCTTGCGGCTGAATGACAAGGCTTTCACGTTGGCGGCGTGCATTTCTGCGAACATGGCCGTCCGAAAGCACCACAGATGCTCATACCCATCAGCTGCGGCCGCTGACTTAGCAACTTTCTTAAACGTCTGCAACGCACCATTCCACTCGTCCAAAGTTCGAGGCGTTTGTGCCCCCAAGATGCACTGCTGCAGCTTCGCAAGATGCGAAAGCGTGTGTACATGCGTCGCCCCACAGAACGGCACGATTGCATAAGACGAACCGTCAGAGCCGAGGGCCAAGTCTCCGCCACACGCACGCACCGATTTCTTACGCAATATCTTTACCCGCTGCATGAGGGGCAACCACCCGGAGTGGTGCGTGACATTGCGGTTCACGTGCATCGACCAGTACTTCTGCTCATCAATCTCGACGGTGGTCATGGCTCGGCACGCCTCGGCCAACACGTGATGCGCGTTCCTGGCTGCCGCCAACACCAATGCATCTTGTGGGTTTCCGGTCGCAAGCATGCCCATTAGCAACCGTTTCTCGGCCGACAACTTACTCCACTCCTGCAAAACGGCGTCTCTCCAACTCTTCTCCTTGCCGAGGATCACTGCCATGTGCAATGGGCCGGGGGCCTTGCAAAACAGTGGGTTTGCCTTTCGGAACGTCTGGATGTGACTCACGTCCGCTGGGCGGAACGTCTTAAATATCCGTTTGAGCACTGTGAAGCGCTTCTTGGACACTGCCACGTGCTCTCGCTTTGACCTGACCCTCTTCTTATTCAAATTCGGAATGGCAGCGGCAGCCTTCTTCTGCGTGTCGAAACGGCCGTAGTACGTGTTACCTTTTCGGGCTTCAAACTTGCCACCATTGGTGTACACGTAACGTTGTGTGCTATATGTGTGCGTCTTCTTGGCCTGGTTCGCACGCTTCTTCGGTAGCTCTTTCCTATCGACGCCCAAATGAATGGCAACGGCATTGGCGGCGGCTCCGATGGTGCGGAAACTCCCGAGGTAGTGCCGATTCTTCACACGCGCGGTGAAACCATATCCCCTAGGGTGACGGTAGATGTATTTGTACTGCGGCATGCTTAAGGGATGGCCGATGCAAGTGCACTCTGAGCTGACAATCTGACATGCAAACCGTTAAACTGTTGAATTATCAAATCACGAGTGATGTAATACACTCCTGCTCGTGCGCCAATGACAAGAAGAAATCGCACTGTCAAGTACTGTCCGAATCTAATCGTTTTCGTAATACTAGCGATACTCGGGCATGCTGTCGTTGTTGTTGCTGCTGCTGTTGTGGCTGTCGCTGTTGTTATCGTTGCCGTTGTTGCTGCTGTTGTTGGTGGTTGTTGTGCTGTTGCACCAAGTGCTCCTGTCCCCCGTGATCGCCTCTGCACCGCTATGCTGGATGCAATGTGCGACGACTGCCGCTGAGCGAGCGGGGGTGGATAGCGCTGACTCAAGTGTCTTAGCCCCGGCGTTCACGAGAAGCGACGCCTCAACCCGACTTGCTCAACACCACACCCCACAAGCGATGCGTGTCATAGCACGAACATGTCCACAACCACGACCCGCCTCTCGACACACACAATGGCGAGCTGACAACTGGCATTCAACACCCACTAGCAACACTTTCATCGCTTGCGATGAACCTCGCTAACGAAATGCAACAACTAGTACTGTGCATAACTAATCGCTGTAGATCGCGCGGCGGTACTCGTGGATGTTGTCGTTGAAGCTGTTGTTGTTCTGATGCTGTGGCTGTCATAGTCGTCTCTGTTTTGTTGCGGTTGTCGTTGGTGGTGGGTGTTTGTGTCACTGTTGCATCCCCAACATGCGACAACTGATGCAACGTACAACAACCATTCGTGTCCATTCGGCTGGCCTGTTATTACGTGTTGCTGGACCATCAACATAATTTGAAATGGTTATGGAACCGACACAAGCCTGCTTTACATCCATGGGCCAGCCCCTACACATGTCATAGCCCCGACTGAATTTAGCCACGACCCATGAGACATCATTCCACGAGTGAGCACAGTTCGGAGTGTGAGCAAACTGCCAATCGATGATGAAGCACGCCGCCCTTGCTACGACCCACACACACCCACATCATTTGCACGGATCTGAACACTGGCGTGAAATACCCAACGATACGTGTTCGGCGGAGTGTGCTGTGGGTGGGGGACACACATAACCTCAAGATCGGCATCAATACCGAGCAACACACCCGGCTGGCCCGACAAGTCAAATCATGCAGATGCTGTGAACGTAAATCAACACATTCCCACAACCATCAAACCGTGTCGAGGAACCCCTGCAAATCTGGTCTGACCAACAGTTGGTAACAAACTCGGCCCGCCCAACCGGTCGCGGGCCGGCCACACCGGTTTGACCGGTCGGGCCGGCCCGGCCGGTCGGATCGGCCCCGCTGGCCCGGCCTGCTCGGCAGGTTGGTACCACCGACCTGGCCAACCAAGCCACTCAAATTTGCAAGCCGGGCCGGCCCGACACAAGCAACTGCAGCAAACACCAGACTTTTTGACCTCGCCGCCACACGCCATGCTGCTGTGCCGCCACACGCGACGCACTCTTAGATTCTTAATGGAAGCTCGTCGTGGATGTAAATGCACTTGTCGCCTTCCGTGCATCTGCCTTTCTTGAAAAATCTGCAATATGAGCGCTCCTTCTTGCCCTTCGGCAAAGGCGGTATCGGCATGTTACACTCTTTCCAGCCGTGCATAAATGTGCACCAAGGACCCCGATCGCACTCTTTCTTATCATCAGACCAAAAACCGCACATCCTCGTTTTTATCTGAAGATGCTGCTGCTCCACTGGACTCGTCGGGGTCGGACTGCGGGACCTGCTGAGTGTGGAGTCCGACCCCGATGCGGGGCGATAGCCGTCGGTTTAACGACGACAAGGTCAGACTCTTCACTGGACATCAGCCTCAACGAACTCGGCACATCGTCATCGAGCTCGGACTCAGAGTAGCTGTAGTACTCGCTGCTGGGTGGCTGAGGCTGTGTCCTGGGCTGAACCCTCTGAGTCTTCGCCTGCAGTATATCAGCATTCGCATTCACTGCCCGTTGCTTCGCCTGCTCCGTCTTCTTAGCAACATCCTCAAGCCTCGTCTGCGCTCTGGGCTGACACGTCTGCTGGTCCTTCCTCTGACCGATCCCGTCTTTCTGTGCTTGCGCCTGCGGTTGCGTTCTTCCCGCCGCCGGCACGGAGGAGGATGAAGAGGACACGGAATGACCGTGCGGCAATGCTGCCCCCTGCATGTTCGCCTGTGGCTGCTGTGTTTGCGGCTGCTGCCCCGTTCCGGGTTTCTCTTGCTTCGCCTCCTGCTCGGAGTCGGAGTCTGATGAGGAAGATGACGACGGAGCCACCGGCCGACGATTCAACTGCTGCCCCGGCTGGCCCTCTGTCGACGGCAACACCGGCAACTGGGGTTTCTCTTGCTGCGGGGGCTGCGGCATCTTCTTAGGCTGTGGAAGCTCCCGACGAGGCTCTTGCTGCTGCTGCCGCGACGTCTTTGGCGAATGTTGCTGAGACTCTTGCTGCTTCAGCGTCGCCGTTGGCGGACTCAACTGCCTGTGCTGCTTCTGAGGCTGCACTTGACTCTGAGAATGCTGTGGCTCTTGATCCTCAAGCTTCGCCGAAGAAGACGCCGTACCGTCCGCCAGCCGGCGCTTCTTCTCCGAAGGAGTCTCCTCAACGCCTGCCGTCTGAGTCTTCCTCCGCCTGGTCCTCCCAATGTCCACTTTGGGCGGCTGAAATGGCTCCAAGTCACGCTCGCACAAGAAGGTCGCTCTGTAGCTGCCTTTTGTTTGGTCTATCACGTGCCTGAAACGCTCCTCGTCCATCCACACGACCCTTCCTGCATAATCCTTGACAGAGCAAGAATCCCTTACGCGCATGGGAATTTTCTTAGGCATGGGCGGCAAGTCTTAATTATGGGCAAATTCAGTACGAAGAAAAATTTAAAGGGGCTCTTGATCCGTAGACTTGGCTGCGAAATGCGTGTGGCGATGGATGGGTGTACATCGCCCCGGGTCCGAAAATTGCCGACATAAACCACATGTCTCACCTGCTGACACACAATGACAAGCACATGCACATGCACACAATGTGTTTCTTCAAGCTGCAACTGTACAATCAAGGTTCCCTGCGAAACCGTCATCTACGGCGTCTCACATCAGACCGACATCACCAATGTGCTGGCACAACTCCACTAGCACCACGCCGTCGACAACCTGTTGCAGCGGCTGGGCGCGAGCTGTGGCCGAGCGCTGCGGGCCCGGGCGCCGAGAACCCCCGCGAGCACACCGGCGGTGTGCACACCGGGATGCTGGATTGGCCCGGGGCCGCCTCACCTGCCTGTCGAACCCGGACCCTACCCCTGAAAACCTGCTTCTGAGTGACGGTCAACACCTCGCCAGGCAAGAGCACACACTCCGCCTCTGCAGGGAACATGCTGGTCGGCATCTTAAATGCACGCCCGGACGTAATTCGTAGCAATGTGCCTTCCTCGCCACAATACCCCTCGGCGATGGCGCGTAGAGTCGAGCAACTGGTGAAGCAACTTAGTCTTACCACGGTGCCAACCTGAGTGAGACCCCCGAATGCTTCGTGAGACCACGGTCGCCATCGGCCAACCACCATCGACGGCGACGGCTCGAGCGATCTCTGCTACCACAGACACCAACCACCCGATGTCAGCACACACACCAATACACAAGGGATGACGTGCGAACGTACCACGACATGAACGATGGCGAGCGATCTCACAACGATCACAACAACTCCCCATCCCATCCCCATCAAATCCTTAAACGCACAGCCCCCCCGTCGCCCCCGACCACCTCCCCCTCCAATCCTCGTGCACTTGGCGACGACCTCGCGAAACATTCAAGAGGTACACCGTAAGGTGGTCCATGCGGATGTCCGGGATGCCGCGCCACAAGTCCGAAGACTCAACCGGGACTTTCTTCAAGCCGGAGAGCAACCAATACCCCAACGGCAACCACAGCTGCAACGTTTTCTTCTTATCGTCTTCAGACATGTTTGGGTATTTTCTGAGGTTGTCATTGAGCGTGAAGATAATCCACGTGTGTGCGCTGTACCTCTAGGATTGGTCATTTAGGCACACGCTCGCTACACCAACCAAGATCGGGCTTGGCGCACACGATCGGACCGGCTGGTGCGAACATGTTCCTAAATGCCCTTCCCACGGATCACGTCAAAATGGCATGCAACTCGTCGTCGCACAAGCGGTGTGCATTCTGTGCGCTCTTACATTCGGCACGCATCGCAAAACGTCGTATGGAAACCTCGACTGATCTGAAATCATCTACAACATCTTTGCCATTGCCATATTCTCTTATGAAATGCTGCCTGAGGTCGTCCAAGCATGTCTTAGGCGGCTGGACGCAACTCCAATCCGCGATGTCAGTGGTGGCGGTGGCGATGTGAATGCCAGTCTCAACCTCCAACGGCTGGGTGTCGGTAGAACCGGCGGCCATCGACGGCTTTGGCTGCAGAACCTTGAGGATTGGAGACATTCGCATGTGTTGGGAAGGGCCCCACCTCCGAGGACCGGCCCGAGCTCTGAGGACAAGCCCCACCTCCGAGGACCGGCCCCACCTCCAAGGACCGGCCTCGGCACCAAGGACTCTTCAAACACACAGGAACATCCCCAATAAATAATAACTGAACGCCGATTTCTTATTCTTAGCCTTCCACCTCTGCTTCGACGGACGGTTGTGGCCCCCTCGCGGCGGCCGACGCTTCTTCGCAAGATGTGCGTCCGCGTCGTCGCTGTCCTCGAAATAGTAAGTCTCCTCCACCCACAACGGACCCTGTACAATCTTAGACATGGCGACCGCCAAACGCTAGCGGATGACACAAGTTTACCGCTCTTCGAGCACCAATGACTTCTCTGAGCCACTTCCTCCGCTCCCCTCCCCCGCCACCCTAGCCGGTGAGTGACCTCGGCAATACACGTGTGTGGCGGAGTCATACATATGGGCAAGCCTGAGGCGGCTGGATAAGCAAGGGGTAAATTGAGATTCAAATGGCGACACCTCACCAATGTCTTCAAGGCTAAGGATGGGAGGCTGCCGATCAACACCTATGCACTTTGGGAATGCCCGACTGCAAAACACCATCCTCCATGCGGCAACCGCCGCACAGCGGGCTGCATCCGGCTGGGGCACCTAATCTGACCATCGGGCTCAACTTCAAAAGTGTGCGGATGTATTTGTCTGACACTTGCAGATGTGCTCGACACCCCTGAGGCACCGAGCTTTTTGCAACAAGCTTGCTGCATGTATGCAATCACATCGTTTTGCGATTCAACCGTGCTGACAATGTTTTCTAAATGTAGCTTGCTCTCAAGTGCAACCGCCGAGCGCCGGGAAACCGAGCGCCGAGAAACCGATGCAAACGGAAGGCTTTGAATGACCCGGTGTGCCGAGCGCCGAGAAACCGAGCGCCGAGAAACCGAGGCAATGCCCCGGCGTGCCGAGCGCCGAGAAACCGAGCGCCGAGAAACCGAGGCATTGCCAAAACTTCAGTGATGTCATCTTAGGCCGCGGAAAGGAGTGTCTTGGTTTTAGGCCGCGGCAGGTGGATGTGCCAGTCCAGAAAGACCATGACGAAGACTTCGAGGACGACGAGCCGTTGGACAAAGAGGAGGTCAGGCGGTACCGCAGACTTGCAGCGACCAGCTACTTGGCGACGAACGCACTGACGGGCGCGCGGACGCACCGGGCGCACGAATGCACCACCAACAACAATGCCGCTGACGGGCGCGCGAACGCACCGGGCGCACGTATGCACCACCAGCAACACCGCTGACAATTACTCCCATCGCATCGGCCGACGGGCGCGCGAACGCACCGGGCGCGCAACCGCACCAACAACACCATTACGCGAATCCTGCTGACGTGAGACATGTATGCTTTTTCGTGTTTCAATCAACTTTTATCTTTTGAGACACTGTCGAATTTCAATGACGACCGCCGGCGCACGACATCTGCAACGAGTGTGTTTTCTTTACGATGAGTGCGAAGTGCGACATTCAATGACCTGCCGAGCAAGGAACCTACTTTCCATGCAACCGCGTGTACATTACACGCTCACTTGCCCTGCGGACGGTGGCGAAGATTCTTATGCGACGGTCGAATCTCTTAGCTAGCCGATGCGCACGGAATGCACGAGCTCTGCGACAACTGTGGCCGCCGTGGTGCCGGGCAACTCGTGATCATCAGAAACCGTACCTGAACACTATGGGTTCGTCGTCGTCGTCCTCCCCCTCGCAAGTGTTGCCCTTGCCCCTGCCCAAGGCACCCTTGCTCTTGCATCCGTCGCTGCCCTTTCTCGTGGAGCCCTTGCTCTTGCCTTTGTCGCTGCCCTTGCTCTTGGAGCCCTTGCCCTTGTCTAAACCCTTCCCCTCGAAGCAACCCTTGCTCTTGGTGTCCACATCGACGGTCAAGGTGTTGCCCGCGGGGACGGTCGATGTGGTGGTCGATGTGTTGCCCGCGGTGTCGGTTAACGCGCAAGTCCTCGTGCGCTTAGGCGGTGCATTCTGGCTGTGCAACTGCCCATGCCCAAGCCGCGTCTGACAGTCGTGGATTTCGTTCTTGGTCCCAAGAGTACCAGTCGCTGCCTGCAATGATGTGGCCAAGGCTGCACGAACACCAGATAATTCAACAACGACCCGCGAACGACTCCCCCAAGCCCACCCCGCTTCAGATGACTGTAGCACAACTCTGGTGGCGGCAACATGTGAACTCCTTTGGTGTGAGGTTTACCGGGCACCGTTCGAGGCACCGCTCAGAATATGTGACGGCAAAACACACACAGCTCCTGGCAACACTGTCGCCAAGACCAACCGTCCTCACCCCTGTTTTGCCATGTTCGGATCGGGTGTTTGCACGTCTTGCCTTGACTGAGTGCCGTGCAATGTGCAGCCGCATAAGCTCTCTTAGCCTCCATTGCGACCTTCTCTGTACAAGTCTTAGGCTGCGATTGTTTGTGCAACTGTCGGTGAAGCTTCACTTTGTGATCGAGCACGTCCCAACTTTCCATAGCTGTCATCATAGCTGCGAGCCTCTTTTTCGGATGACCATCCGCAACCGCCATGTCAGCAATGAGGGATATGCGTCGACAGGCTTCACAATCTTCACAAAATTGATCCGGAATTCCGATATCCTCAAGCTCTAGACATTGTCTTACGTGATAGCGCTCAGCCTCAGCCCAAATTTCACATGGAAGTTCCGGAAGTGACATGGCGCCTGTGCAAGGAACTGGATCTTACAACCCGTGCTTGGCTTCAGAGCTGCTATCTTTCTACGGGGACCATAGATGCCGTTCGATTCAATGCCCTTCGGCAGCGAATCTCGAGCGAGGAGGTTCCACACACGTGTCGCAAACCTCATCGGAGATCCCACAACCCATGCACAACCCCACAACCCCACTCCACTGAAGATAACTAGAACAAAACTCGGGTGGTGGCAATGTGTGAACTAGCCTGTGTGGTTTTCCGGGAACCGTTTGTTCAATACGCCAGAATACGTTGCAAAACACATGCAAGCAATTCTCCTGGCAATGCTGTCGCCAAGACGCCAAGACTGCCACGGGCCTCACCCCTGCTGTTGTTTTGCTATGCTCGGATCGGGTGCTCGCACCGCCTTGCCCTGACTAAGTGCCGTACAGCCACTCCCTCTCGGCCAATCCATGTCATGTCCGGGCCGCCGCAAATGGGATCGGACCAACTGCCGACAACTCCCGAGAGTATGTGACAATGTGAACACTATGGGAAGGACGGCGGCTTGTGGCGGCGACTGCGGCTGGACAACGGTGGCAAAATGGCCGAGGGGTCCTCAAGAAGCCTTTCATTCCACTGATTGCATCTAGATCTTAACTTAACTCGCAACCCGCCACCACGACGGGTCCCCCCAATGACAAAGCGGGGGACGATGAGGGGCACGGACGGTGATGTATGGCATGACCGGCCGGGCCGGCCGGTCAAACCGGCCCAACAAAACGAGTGCTCCCCAAGTCTAAGTTTAACTACCAAAAATTGGCGCATCACATTAGTCAATGCCAACAAAACTCAGACCGTGAACGCCTGTAAACATGTGCAAGCGGACGATCATTATTATACTTACTCACTCAACACTAGTAATAACAATCACTCGAGGGATGAATCGACTCGCAATCTAGCCAATATTCTTTCTTTCAAATTCGAGTCCCATGAAACACGTGTTACACGAATCCGACATGCAACCCCACGCAATTTCATGTGACGGGGCCGTGGTCTTGTTATCCATGCAAACAGCGCAACGACATAATTTGAATGCATGTGGCCACACACAAAGACACACTGGCAACACTCAACATTCAACCCCGCTCACCTTCAACCCGCTCATCAATCAAGTCTTCGAGCTTTTCCTGGATCTGTTCCAACTTGCGCACCACCGCATCCACCCTGCCCGCGACCGCATCCACCTTGCTTGTCAAGGCATGAATGGCAGATATGGCGGTCTCCATCTGTGGCACAGACACCGGCCTATGGGGGGGCGGGCCGAGGTCCTGGACAACGGCCGGAATCAATGCCGCTGGCGGAGCCTTCGGTGGCTGCTTGAAATTCGGTGGCCACATTGTTATTGTTGGTCGTGGCTGAAGCGCAGATGAAGCCGCTGGTGGCGGCGGCTTCGAGTGCACTGCCACTGCTGTCGGCGGTGATGATTCCGCTGGCGCTGGCTGCGACGTTGACAACGAAGACGGTCCGGCGACGGGTGGTGGCGAAGCCGGTATGTACGAAGCTGGCATCAGACACCTAGGCGCATTACTGCCATCGCCGCCGACCACGGCTCCTCCGGCGCACGACGCTGTACCGCCTAAGACTGTGGCCACGGCTCCTCCCGCGGATGTCGAAGTACCGCCTGTAGCCACGGCTCCTTCGGCGGACGACGAAGTACCGCCTACGACTGTGGCCACGGCTCCTCCGGCGGACGACGAAGTACCGCCTGCTGGAGCCTCACTGTCACCGATGGCGAAGTACTGAGTGATCGATCTCGCTATTGACGGTGGAAGTGCGGGCGGCTCCCTTTTCGGAGGCATGACAAACCTCAACGGGTCAACGAGCTGCGGCGAAAGCCCTGTCGGCGGCGCCTTAATGCGTTCTCGCCAATCTTCCGGAGGCATCTTTATTGGGAGTTGCGCTTGTCTCGCCGACTCGTTCATGGGCGGCGGCGGCACTCCCTGCGTAATCGGTGTCCTCGGCGGGGGCCCGGACGGTAGTCTTAAGTCACGTTCGAGTAACTGATGATGCAATCTTAACGGCAGCGGTGGTGGCGCACTGGACGGCGGCGGCGGGAAGCCGTGTCCGCCCAACTCATGTGCACATTCGGAAGAGTCGGTCATGATGAACCGGTGGACTGCACTTTGAGCCGCCTATAATGACTGGACAAGTTCATGACAATGATTCTACGTATCCACCGGTGGCTGGCGACGGTGCGCCACAATGCTAACGGACTTGCCATCGCGAGATACTCATTCAACCGACCCCCGGAACTCGAATGCAATCTCAAAACCCTTTTGTGACTGACCCCTGCAATCGAAGAAAACAGTCCGACCCCTGACCAACGCATGTCGTCCTGCATCATCGGCGGGCGACTGTGCACCACACTGCAAACGGACCTGCCATCGCGAGATACTCATTCAATCGACCCCCTGAACTGGAATGCAATCTCACGCCGGCAATCAAAGAAACCAATCAAATCATAGAAGAGATTCGACGGGGAGCACCCAGCGGTAAATGACCGGCACCGCCTTGCAACACGGTGCTGCGGGATGCCACATGCTTCCTAGTATCGGTCTTCGTCATCCCCCTCGATCACGCACGCCTTTGCAAGGCCCGATACCTCCAAATGCGACGGTCTCATTC
>Ga0102814_10002514_pt1 | contig 12369 bp, 3 predicted proteins | sample ColrivemetaGS741_FD_79112 | JGI IMG/M metagenome (GOLD analysis project Ga0102814, IMG submission 79112) | Estuarine microbial communities from the Columbia River estuary - Flood tide ETM metaG S.741 | ecosystem: Environmental > Aquatic > Marine > Intertidal zone > Estuary | place: USA: Columbia... | reverse complement strand
TAATTCTTACGTAATGACAACCACCACCATCTGAGCCATTATAGACTGTGTGTGATGTTGGTATTGTTGTGTGATTTCTTAATGTTTCCCAAGTAGTACTTGTTCTATTTGAACCACCTACAACGAAGTAAGTAGTACCTGTGTTACCTGCAATTGGATTTTTATCTTTATCAAATCTCTCAATTCCGTAGTATAATAAACCACCGGAACCCGAAATACGTCTTGTAGAAATTTCACCATATACTTCCTCACCAGGAACAACAGGAATATAATCAGAATAGAAGTTACGATATGCAGCAGTTCTTAAAACATAATTACCGGCAAATGGGCCATCTGATTTAACGTATTCACTAGTAGTTCCTGTGAATGCACTCTCTGCACCTCTTAAAGGTACGATAACACGTTTTTCAAAGTATTCTGTAGCATCAAATAATACAAGGTCAGCACCACCAGATCCATAAGCAGGATTCAATGAGATATTTTCATTACCACCACTGAGTAGGAAGTCTGAAGCAGAAACATCACCTTGGAAATATGCATTACCATTATCAAGGTCAATACTTGCCCTTACATTACCTGAGCCCACAAATACATATTCATTAGGATTACTTGAACCGAAGTGTTGATATGCAGCACCATTATTACCTGCCCAGAACGTACCCCAATTAGTAGCAGTATTCCAGATCCAATGTGAATAATCTTGAGCTTCAATAACTTTGTTATTATCACCATTACTTGATGTGTCAAAACCATAACGGTTAATCTTACCATTTATTCTAAGAGCAATATTTGTATTGCCTGAAGCAGGATTTAAATAACCACCCGTGTCATTTGAATCATAATAGATTGGAGCACGCATTTGGTTATTTGCAAGGAAATATCCACTAGCTGTTTGTGCCTGTTGAACACCATTAAAATACAATTCTACTTGTGCGTTTCTTCTTGCTATCAGTGACCATTCGTTATCTGTATCGTTGAAAATACCAGAGGTGTTAACACCATCTGACATAAAGTTCCATTGGCCAGCAATAGAATAGCCAGCCCAACCACCTTTAGTGCCTCCGACTTCCATTGAACCATAGTCACCAGAAGCAGCGTCAGCATAATATGTAGTCGCATGGTTGAAATAATATCTTAATGCCTGAACCGCATTTAATCTTGTAGTACTTGCAGGATCTAAATAATATCCAGTATTATCTAAATCGTATATGAGTGGAGTTCTAATCTGTGTATTAAACTGACCCCATCTAGCAAGGAAACCAGAAGCAACAACACCAGAAGAACTATTGTGTACAGCGGGAGCAGTTGCTGTTCTCTTATCACCAACAAATGTATAAAATGCACCAAAGTCATTTTGGCCTGCAATTGTATATTCTGTATTAGTATCTGTAGATGTAATATAGTTATCATCACCAGCAGCATCATTTAAGAATACAAGTTTGGGAGTGACAACTTTACTTGTTGCAAAAATTGTAGCTGTTGAAAGGTCTGGGTCGGCACCATCTGGGAAATTAGCAGAGGAACCTAGATGAATATTATTCATCACAGATGTTCCAGCAAAGTCTCCATAATAGTTTCTATCATTTCTATCATAGAAAATTGGAGCATTAACTTCTGTTGCAGAACCCATAGCACCAGGCGCGGTAACCTCTGAATTATCAATCTCTAGTCGCTCAACACCACCCGTAACGAATGTTTGGCTATCGTTTGATGGGAAACCTATGTAGTTATTTGTATCGCCTCTATGTCTTATATAGTCGTCAATGTCTACAGTATTTAACTGTGAATCACCATTTGGATCGAGGTAGTAATTATTATCATTAGAGTCATAAAAACGTGCAGCGTACATGTTACCAGCAGTTACATTACCACTATAGTCACCAGTCTGAGCATGTATTGAAGCCCAACGATATGCTGAAGTACCAAGCTCACCAGTGTTATTAACTATAGGAACTAATGTACCACCATCGGAACCATTTGCAGAACCGAATGCGTACCAAGTATCAGCTTCAGTTGAATTAAAGTACCAGAATGCATCACCACCAGTAAGTACGGAATCATCACTATGGTAGAATTTAATAGAGCCAGACTGAGTATAAGTCATTTCAGCAGTATTATTATCTGTGACTGTTATACCAACACCGCCACCATTACTTTGTTTTTGTAATGTAATACCAGAACCGTAAACTTCTAAAGCATTTCTAACTCTTACAGAAGAATTAGTAATATTAACTCTGGCGTTACCATTTGTTGCCAGTCTAATTTCGTCATTTGCCGGGAATCCAATATAAGTATTTGTATCGCCACGATGTCTTACATAATCATCAATGTCAACTGTATTAAGTTGTGAGTCACCATCTGGGTCAAGATAGTATGCTGTATTGGAATGAGCATAGTATCTGCTTGCCCAAATATCACCAGCTGTATAAATTGTTTTATCGCTTCTGGAACGTAAATATGTTCCATCGGTCATGTACCAACCGCCACCCCAACCGAATCCTAATTCTTCATCTTTAAGGAATGTTGCTGTGCCACGACCAAGTACAATGGCGTCATCATTACCTGTTAATTGAATTGAACCGCCGACGTGTAATTTGTTTGTTGTAAGTGCATTACCAACAAGTGGAGTATTATCACCTACTGTATATGTTGGAGCAGTACCACTATTGACCATAACATTTCCGTTATCATCAACAATTAATGCTTCACTATAACCTGATGTCCAGAATCCCCAATTAGTTCCTGCCTCCAATATCTGATACATATTACCAGAACTGTCACCACGGATTGTTGAACCTCCTGATCCGTCGTGTCTAAACTCAATATATCTGTTTCCAGAGTTAGTTGGATTTGATGATGGGTCAATCCTATTAAGATACATAAGAGAGTAAGTACCAGCATAGGCACCACTGATTGCTACTGTTGTACTATTACCGCCTTGGTCTCCATCAGTTACAAGAGCAATACCGCCTGTACCTGTATTATCATCCCATCTTGTATTGTTTGTTATAGTTCCAACTCTTACAGCACCATTTAAGGTTGCTGATAAACTTGCATCTGCAGGATTTAAGAAGTAACCAGTACTATTCCTATCAACAAATCTGTTCGCCTGTACATCACCTTGAACAATAACATCATGAGTAAACGTTGAGTTGGCATTCGTAATATTTAATCTTTCAACTGCGTTTGTTACAAATGTTTGACTGTCAGCAGCATCGAAACCAAAGTAATTATTTGTATCGCCACGATGTCTAATATATGAATCAATATTAATAGAATTCATTTCAGACTCACCAGCAAAGTTACCGTAATATGCTGTGTTATCTAAATCATAAAAGAGTGGTGAACGAACTGAACCTGTGGCTGTTGTAAATGTACCAACTTCTAATCTTTCAACACCACCTGTAACTACTCTAAATTGGTCAGCTGCATGGAATTGTAGGTAAGTATTAGTATCGCCATCAGCAATAATCTCACCAACTAAACTAATATCATTTACACGAGATGTACTTGCAAAGTCTCCATAATAGGTAGCGTTTTGTGCATCATAATATCTTCCTGCATATAAGTTCGGGAATATACCGTCAACAGTACTTGTAATATTTGTTGCATTAATTTCAAATCGTTCAGTACCACCTGTGGTAAAGATAATATTATCATTAGAATCAAAACCAAAGAATGTATTTGTATCACCGTTATGGATTACATAATCATTGATAGAAATATTATTAAATATTGATGTACCAGCAAAGTCGCCGTAATATGTATTATCCCCTCGGTCATAATAGCGATTAAAGTAAGCGTTATCACCAATAACAGTACCAGCAGTTAAATCGTCAATGTGAACGCCAGTATTATTTGCTGTAAGTCTTACTGAGCCATCAGTTTCTAAAGTAATCGTATCGTCAGCAAAACCTACTTTTGTAGTAATATCATTATTATGAATTACTGCGTCATTAACTACTATATTTGGAGCGTATATATCTACTGTTGCAGAAACACTTCCATTCTGAATACCTAATCGTTCTGAACCACCAGTTTGTAAACTAATATCATCTGTGGTAAATGAAACTTTTGTGTCTGGATCTCCGTTATGATAAAGGTCATCATCAATACCTAAATCATTAAATACTGAACTACCAGCTGGGTTTGCAAAATATGAATTGTTATCTGCATCTACAAATCGTTGACCTATTACATCGGTACCTGCAGTAACTGTTGTCGCTGCTGAGACACTACCTGTGTTTGCAACAATATCATTGCCAGCAATAACTGTATCTGTCGCGTATACATTTGCACCAGCAGATACATCATTTCCAACTATAAAATTATCATCACCATCTGATTTAGCAGCATAGTTAAATCCAGCATTAAGGAAACCTATATCACCATTTTGTGAATATATGCGTCTGTCTTGTCCTGAACCATCAAATAGAATTTCTGCTCCGCCAACATTATCACCAACGATAAGATTTCCAAGAATAGTAATAGTACCATTTGCTGTATCATCAACATCGGACCTAAGGAATTGTGAACCTTCTAAACCGTCAACAGTATCAGCATCAAATCCAGCACCTGGACCTTCATCAGCTGTTGTTATAATACGACCTAAGTCAGTAAGGGAACCATTTACAAGTTTCCAATAATCACTGCTTTCGTCCCAAAGAATTTTTGGATTATCAAGTGAACCACGCTCAATTTCAATACCAGCATCCTCTGTAGGAGCAGCGCCTGAATAGTTAGCGTTAAGTGTAATAATATTATCATCAAGTTTAATTTCTTCTGTGGCAATATATGTTGTATTACCAGAAACTGTAAGGTCACCTTGAACAATAAGATCTTGTTGAATGGTATAATTACCAGCCATAATGTCATCGACATCAGATCTTACGAGTTGTGAACCTTCTAATCCATCAACTGTATCTGCATCAAAATTATTACCCGGTCCTTCGTCAGCCGTAGTAATAATTCTGTTGCTTTCAATTGTTGTTGTGGCTAATCCTGTGAAATCATTTCCTGTCGAAGTAATAGCTAAACGAGGAGTATCATCATATTTTAAAACTAGACCAGCGGTACCATCATGGAATGTGATACCATTACTTTGTTGAGAGTTTTGAAGTGTATAGTCGCCTTGACTATCATTAATAATTTGGAGTGAATCTGAATCGCCTCTAAAATTAGCGATAATGGAACTTTGTAAGTAACCACCAGAATTTCGTACATCGAGCGATGGTGTCGAGCCTGTACTTTGGTCAATTTCTACTGCACCAGATAGGAGCGAATCCCCTGTTACTTGCAGTTTTTCGCCGGTATCAGTAACGCTACCAATAACGACATTCTGCGGTGTCAAGAGACCATTCTTGACTATAAATTTCTTGTCATTTGCCATTCGGTTCACTCTCCCCAGATAGGCGGTTTAAATTAATCAATTGTTATTCTATATTTATCTAATCTTTAATAAGTGTAGCTGCAACTTTATATGTTGTTGAAGCATTACTTGCCGGCGCAACATTTAAACTGACTGTTCCACCAGCGTAGGAAACATCATAGGTTCCTAATGAAGTATTCGTTATAATCTCACCAAATTCTGTAGCCATAGCTGTAGTTCCATTATGGACAATTAAAAGTTTTGTAATGTGTCTATTGGAACCAGAGGTGGCTGTAATAATAATCTCTCCACTATTATATATGGTACCATCAAAGGAGAAAATCGTTGTTGAGAAAAATGTTGCAGCTGTTGTTGAATTGTCTTGCCTACTTACATGCTCTTGGTCGATATCTGCATTAACAGTTAAATCGCCTGTCATTGTATCGCCATCAACATTTACATAGCGAAGGTCACCTGCTGCAACTGTCAGAATAGGTAGGTAATCTGTTGTGATAGCTGTGACGTGACCATAAGTATCAAATTCAATACTGTCAATGACCTGAGCATTTGCTATATCTAATTGGCCAGTATTAGTGACACTACTTGTATCTGCGTGTTCAAGTGTAACGTTGGCACTTAGAGCACCACCACCTGTAAGTCCAGCACCAGCAATTACATTTGTAACTTTGTCTGTTTTAAGAAGTAAAAATGCATCTGTTTCAGTTTCGGTATAATATCTATTGTCTAACTGACCAGCATCTAATTCTGTTTCTGTGTAATATCTGTCGTCAAAATCAACTTGGTCCAAACCAGTAACGTGACCATAAGTATCAAGTACAACATCCTGTATAACCTGACCACCAGAACCTAAAACACTTGCCTGTGAACTTGTGTCAGCATGTTCAATCGTAATCGAACCATTTGCAAATTGGTTTGCACTAAATGTACCAGAACCAGTAAGTCCATTATTGCCTGAAACTGTAAGTATTCCATCACCTACATTACTAGCTGCATTATTGGCTGATTGGTTTAAAATATCCTGAGCGTGTAAACCGTCTAATAAATCTGCGTCTAATCCTGATGTTGTTCCATCAACCGTAATTAATTCTGCAAGTATTTCTGCAGCTGTCATATCGCCAGTAGAGCCAGCCTCTATTCCATCAAGTTTTGCACCATCAATAGAGATGTCTCGGCCATCAACTGTTCCAGAAATAGCTACATTACCATTAATAATAATATCAGAGAATGTGTCTATTACTACATTATATGTACTACCATCACCGGTTTCTAATTGTAAAGTATTATTGGCATTATACCAATCAAAATCCTCGACACCAGCAACAGCTGTATTACTTGCAGCAGTAAGTCGTCCATCTTCATCAACTGTAAAGATTGGAATTTGTGACGAACTACCATAAGTGCCTGCAGTAACAGCAGTATTTGCAAGTTCAGTGGTAAGTGTCATTACGCCAGTATTACTGAAGGCGTTACCTGTTACTTTACCATTGAGTGTTAAATCAAGTGTGGCTGGTGGAACATTTGTAAAATTATTATAATCTAAATAATAAGTTCCTTCCTGGCCATCTAATAAATCTGAATCTAAACCCGAGGTTGTTCCATCAACTGTTTTAACTAATGTAAGTATTTCCGAGGCGGTTTGGTCGGCGGTCGCGCCTGATTCTATCCCATCAAGTTTAGAACCATCTGCAGCAACATCACGACCATCGACCGTACCAGTAACTGTGACATTACCTGTTACATCAATACCAGCACCAAAGTTGACATTTAAATCAAAGTCTGATATAATGGTATTAAAGGTACTTCCGTCACCTGTTTCAATAGCAAAAGTATTATTTGCAGAATACCAATCAGTTGAATCTACACCAGCAACAGCAGTATTACTAGCAGCCGTGAGCCTACCATCTTCATCTACTGTAAATACAGGTATTTGAGAACTTGAACCATAGGTACCAGGAGTAACAGCGGTATTTGCAAGTTCTGTTACAACTGTCATTACCCCAGTATTAGAGAATGCTGTTCCAGTAACTTTGCCTGATAAAGAGAAGTCTAAACTTGCAGCTGGGACATTTGTAAAATTATTATAATCTAAATAATAAGTTCCTTCCTGGCCATCAAGTGTATCAGAATCAAGTCCATTACCCGAGCCTTCGTCACCGGTTGTAAGGATACGACCTAATGTACCACCGGCAGCAATCTCCCAGTAATTATTTGTTTCATTCCATTGTAATATAACATTACTTTCACCGCCTCTTTCTACCTCAATACCAGCGTCTTGCGTTGCGGTATTACCAGCCAAGTTCGCATTAAGAGCAATAATGTTATCGGCTAAGTTGATTGTTTCCGTGTTAACATATGTGGTATTACCTGATACGGTAAAGTCACCAGTAACTACAAGATTACCATCGAAGGTATCATCTTCATCAGATCTTAAAAATTGTGTTGAGTCTATACCATCTAAGAAATCGGAATCAAGGCCTGAGCCTGCACCATCGACAGTTTTAATTAGGGCAAGTAAATCAAGTGGGTCGGCACTAAACTCAACTATACTTTCAGTATTTGCTCCAGCATCATACTGTTTAATGTATATTTTGCCATCGGCTGTGTTTATCGCAAGCTCACCTAATGACAGCTGTGCTGTAGTAGGGATGCGACCCGCGACCGCGCTTCTTCTGAGCTTAATTAATGTCGACATATGTATGTCCTTTTATTTGCAAACCTATAAAGGTTATTATCTAAAAAGTTCCTCCATCAAGAGTAGTTACAGCGACATCGCCACTTGTAACCGTAAAGTTATTTATGTCAAATGAAGCAACACCAACATTGGAATCTGAAGCCAATTCACCAGCAATTAATATTTGATTATTACTGACCGTTGTGTTTATACCTTCACCTGCAGCAAAAGCAATAGTTTCGCCCAGAGCAACTACATCTGTGTTGCCAGACTCAGCTGATATATTAATACCACCTGTCGTTATATTACCAAGCTGTGTTACTAAAAATTGTTTGTTTACTGCGTCCTGATCATTAACAGGATTACCAAGATTTTGAATTCTGGATTGACTTACATCTACCTGATTGCTTCCGAAGGCAGCATTAAGTACAATATCACCAATCGTTGTTGCAAAAGTAGAGTCACTGATAACAAAATTACTATTAATAGTAATATCATCATCAATTTTTATATCTTTAATCTGTGATACATTGTCAGTAGCTGGGTCAATCAGATATGAACTATTATCTTGGTCTACAAATCTCTTACCAACAACATCCCCAGGAACTGTCCAAGCACCAGTACTTTTATTATATGACGCGCCAAAGTTAAAGTTTGGAGCAAGGAAGCCAATGTCGTTATTGACTGCATAAAGTGACATTGTTTGGCCAACAGCATTCTCAAATTGTAAATTTGATGAGCCTTTGCCATAGCCTATAATCATACCCTTAATGTGTGAGACATCATCTGGTTCGATATACATTTGGGTGTTTGCAGTATCACCAAATCTTAAGGCATTTATTACACCAGTAGATGTGTCTCCGGTAGTATTAAGGTATCTTGTATCTAAATTTGTAAAATCAAAAGATGTGGAAATTGATACATTAGAGTTATGTACAACAGTTCCCGCGCCAACCAAGTCACCAGTTAATGCAATAGTAAAATCATCTGTTCTGAAATTAATTTTGTCATTAGGGTCATCATGAGTAACAGAAATACCTAGTTCGGTATTGTTTCTTATCATCTCACCAACGAGATCGTGAGTTGTTTCTGTAAAGTCAGGAATCGCGTTAGCTTGTAATTCTACTGGAATTTCTGTCGCAAATGTAATACGACCTTGAGCATCAATTCGGATACGAGGAGTAAATCCATCATTACCATATAAGTCAGCCGATACACCAGTATCATCTAGCCCAATTTCAAATACGTTATTAGCAATTGCTGTATTGGCACCAAGCTCTAAACCTGTTCCAATATGAAGAGTTGGAGTTGAGAGAATATCAATAACAGCACTATTTGAGCCATCTTGTATATCTAGGTTTGAACTGAAATTATCATTAATAAAACCTAAAGTAACTGCGTCAGTGGGGTTGACAGGAGCACCTAAACCTGTTATAATAGTGTTACCAACACTTAATAGACCACCAATATCAAAGGTAAGGTCTGTATTGGCAGCTGTTGTAATTACACCATTATTTGAGATGAAGAATCTTTGTACACCAGCAGTGTAAAATTCTAATTCATCATTATCAGCACCAGGACTTGATTCAGCAACAATCTTTGTATCTTGGTCAATATCAACTACAGAACCAGCAAGTCCAGCCCATTGTGTTCCATCATAACCTTCAAATCTTACATCGGTAGTATTATAACGAATCATACCGGTTTCAGCAGTAGGTCTGTCTGTTGTTCCACCTATTGGAAGTTTTATTGCACCAGTTGTATCAAAAGTTACTACACCAGAATCTGATTTAATAGTTGGAACATAAATTCTGCCCCATTGTTTGCCAATCATACCTAAATCATAGGTAACATCCACATCTGGTATTAAATCGGAAGTGAAATCAGCGACAACATTTACTGTGTCAACATCAGCATCACCAATTCGTATATTACCACCAATATTAATATTACCAGTAATGTCTGTATCACCATCAATAGATAATGTAGAGCCATCAAATCGTAAAGCATTGCTGTCTATTAACTCACCACCAGTCCCTACAAATACTACTCTATTTTGAGTAAGGTCCTCAATTTTTGCACTAGCGAGAGTCGCGGCAACCGATACATCTAAACTACCAGTTATATTCTGGTCACCAGTAAGATTAAGTGTTGCACCATCAAAAGTAAAGTTGGCATCATCTTCAACTTCACCACTAGCACCAGCAATTAATACTCTATTATTTGTGAGGTCTGTTACATTGAGACTATCTACTTCGAGAGCACCAGTAAAGTCAATGTCACCGGTTATTGTTGTATCACCAACTACATTCAGTGTGCCTTGAATGTCGGTATTACCAGCGATGTTAGTATCACCGGTCTGCCAATCAATTGTAAATTTATTAAGGCTTAAACCATACTGGAAATCACCATCAGTATCAAGTCTGTATCGTTCAGTCCCACCAGTAAAGAATTTTAGTTGGTCATTATCCGCGCCTGGAGTATTTTCTGCTAGAATCTTTGTATCTTGGTCGACGTCAATTACACCACCAAGACCCTTCCAAGCATTTCCATCATATCCTTCAAATTGCGTATCACTCGTATTAAAACGAATCATACCTCTCTGAGCAGTAGGTCTTTCAGCAGATGTACCATCCGGCAAAATAAATCCGCCGGAAGTGTTGACATCTACCACATTTGATGTTATAATAAGACTATCGTCTTTACCAATAATGGATTGGAAGGTTTGAGTGTAATCTAAATCAAACTGTGTACCATCGGTAAGAGTAATACCTCTACCATCAATTCCTTGTCCTTGGAATTGTTTAAACACTACAGCATCAGTATCTACATTATATGTTTCTGCATCAGCAACTGTAGCAACCCAACCAGTTTGGCCGTGTACTGTACCATCAGATACAAATACAAATGAACCCGCAATCTCTTCTAGAGTAAGACCATACTCTGAGGTTTCATCATTAAATAGAGATCTTTGGAATATCCAATTATCGGAAAGAGCTCCGACTTGGGTTAGTTCATAACGACCATTTTCTTCTTGGTTCGTCTGGTCTTTAACTAAGAGTCCATCGCCTAACTCCCAGTCTAAAACACCGTCAACATTAATAGTTGCTGCTGGTGAAAGTGTTAAAGTACTTGCAAAGGTTGTATTACCACTGGCAAATACACCTCCATAAGCACTTAAATCTTGTGTTGTTGCTGCTAAAACTCTTTGTCTTTCGGAATATTTTCTTCCGATTTTATCAACATATCGTTTGTTTGCTATATCGTCTGGGTCAATCGGGTCACCGACTGCACCTAGTTCTTGTTCCAAATAAATTTTGGTTACAGCATCTTGTTCATTAATTGGATTTGCAAGACCTGAAATCCTATGGTCTGTAAGATTAAGAGTATCTCCAACCTCACCAGGGACGATTCTGATATCGTCAGTACCTAAAATACCATCTTGTGTTAATGTAAGTTCACCAACTCCAACAGTAGTCAGCCCTATAATTTGACCTGTAGACTCACCAATTGTAAGAGATGTATTTCCAAGAGTAAAATCATTCGCTTGAATGACTGTGCCATTAGCTGAAAAGTTTAAAGAAGTTAAACTTGTATTGTGAAAGCTGGTTATATGACCGAATTGGTCAATATCGACATTTCTTGTAAAACCAAGAACATCATTATTTGAACTTATTTCTACCGTTGTATTTGCGTGTGAAACGACTACATTAGAAAGCTCGGTATCAAGTTCTGGAGTGATGATTATACCAGGACCAGCATCTATGTCCTGTACATACGCGCCAATAGTATCAATGCCAAGAACAACCGAATTTGGAACGATTGTTGGTTTTCGTTCGGCTGGTGCAACTATTGGAGTTGTAGTATGTTGTTTCGGTACCGCCCTAATACTTTGTGAAGCGTTTACCTTAACCTTAATGGTCACTCTATGAGACCTCCGTAATAGTATCAACTACAATCGCTAAGCCTGAAACTATTTTGGATAATTCTCCTGTTGTCTTTTCCATTACTACATCGTATTGATATTTACCCGGTTTGAGTGTATCAGTTTGTTGGTCGGTAAGAACTAATGTAACATCGTTGTTTGCAGTTTCGATTGTAAAGTTTACTAGATTATTAGCGGAGGAATATAACTTTTTAATTCCGCTATAGAAACTATAGGTGGAAATCACCAACTCTTGGTCGTCTGCGTCAAATAGGTCCAGACTTGTTCTAAAGTCCATACCTTTGTCTATGTAAATATTTGCTCTTGATGCCATGGCGATGAAACCCTTTTCTTTCTGTTATGTTCTATTTATTCTTTTTGCCC
>Ga0102814_10002513_pt1 | contig 12370 bp, 10 predicted proteins | sample ColrivemetaGS741_FD_79112 | JGI IMG/M metagenome (GOLD analysis project Ga0102814, IMG submission 79112) | Estuarine microbial communities from the Columbia River estuary - Flood tide ETM metaG S.741 | ecosystem: Environmental > Aquatic > Marine > Intertidal zone > Estuary | place: USA... | reverse complement strand
CAAAGCAATGAAGCATGGTTTGTACATACGCCGGGTCTCAAAGTAGTTTATCCATCTAATCCACAAGATGCAAAAGGTCTATTACTTTCCTCTTTTGAAGATCCCAATCCGGTCATTTTCTTTGAGCACAAATTCCTTTACCGTAGTTTAAAAGGTAAAGTATCAACAGGTTATTATAATACGCCAATTGGTAAAGCAGCACTTGTTCAAGAAGGCCAAGACCTCACTATCATTACTTATGGATTAGGAGTGCATTGGGCTTTGGATGCAGCAGCACAAAGACCTGATCAATCATTCGAGATTTTAGATCTTCGAACATTGTTGCCTCTTGATCAAGATGCGATTATTCAAGCAGCATGCAAAACTGGTCGCGTACTCATACTACACGAAGATACCCTGACGGCGGGTATAGGTGGTGAATTGGTTGCCATAGTGAATGAATTTTGTTTTGAAAAATTAGACGCTCCAGTATTACGAGTGGCTTCTTTGGACACTCCTGTACCTTTTGCTGCAGATCTTGAGCAACAATTTTTAGCGAGTCAACGCTTGCTATCTACCATTGATAAACTTTTGGCTTACTAATTACCTTGAGCATACAGCCTATATTTAAGTATTTTTTATCCTTATTGCTCAGCATGAGCATTTTGCGCTTGGTATTTACGATACAGAACGCTGTGTTTTTCAAGTCCATAGATGCGTCTCTTTTTTTTGTCGGCATCTACTTTGATGCCGTGACAGTTAGTTTGTTAGGACTGCCACTGCTATTGATGCTTTTCATATGCTACCTTGTCCGCCTCCGATATAGTCATGTTATTTGGTTATTCTCACTTCAAAAAAGGTTTACTCAAATTTATTTCATAGGCATTGCAGCGCTCATTTTAGTACTCAACTCTTGGGATATTGCCTTTTTTTCTTACACCCAAAAACGTTCAGACTTTAGTTATTTTGTACACACCTTAACTGGTACAGAAACAGGTTCTTTAGCGGGAGAATTTTTATTGGAATTTTGGTGGTTACCTCTGCTTTTCCTTGGTCTGATGTTTGTTATTTGGCGTTCAGTTCAAGCGCTTAACAAAAAGATATCAAGCAACGTTTCAAAGCGTGATTTGCTTCAATTATTGGCAGCTATTGTTCTATTTTTAGTTTTAGGACGAGGAGGAATTCAACTACGACCAATCGGTATCATTGATGCAACTGCTTACAGTAGTCTTGAGCAAGCACCCATAGTCCTAAACACTGCTTTCACCGTACTCAAAACGGCTAAAAATACGCGCAATGAGTTGTTAGTCATACATTCAGCACGTGAATTGAACCACTTATTGCCAGACAAAACGAAGCAAGAGCATTTTGTCTTGCCACCAAAGACCAATGTGGTCATTCTTATTCTTGAAAGTTTTGGAACCAATTATGCAGGTCCAAATAGTCCAGATTCGTACACTCCTTTTTTAGATTCAATTCTTCAAAAAAGTTTATTTTTCAATTACGCAATTGCGAACGGTCGCACTTCAATGGATGCGGTCCCTGCCATTCTAGCAGGTATGCCATCATGGCTCCCGGAGTCTTACATACTTTCTCCATATTGCAGTAATCAGCTCAACAGCCTACCTCAGACACTCAAACAAAAAGGCTACCATACCTCATTCTACCATGGCGCCAAAGAAGGTTCAATGAATTTTAAAAGTTTTACACAAGCTATTGGCGTCGATACATACAAAGGCCTTGAATCCTATCCTAATCAGGCTCATTTTGATGGAAATTGGGGAATATGGGACCATCACATGCTTTCTTATTTTGGACAAGAATTAAAGCAGGCTAAACAACCTTTCTTAAGTAGTATTTTTACTTTGAGTTCTCATCATCCGTATAACTTACCCAATGATTATAACAATCAGATAAGTAAAGGTCCGGAACCGATCTGTAAAACAATTTCTTACACAGATTTTGCCCTGCGTCAATTTTTTGAACGCTTTAAAAATGAGGAATGGTTTAAACACACATTATTTGTGATCACCGCTGATCACGTAGGACCAACACGTCAGAAGAGATTTCAAACGCTAGATTGGCGCTACCGCATACCGATAGCCTTCTATCATCCCTCTCTTGAACTACCCAAACCTGTTAAAGGGGTTGTATTTCAACAAATTGATATTATGCCAACCGTATTGGATATGCTAGGAATAGAAAAGACGAAATTCCAATTAGGCTCTTCTTGTTTTGAATTAGAGCAAAGTCAAAAAATGGTATATGACAATGGGAATTTACTCTCTTTCATTTATGATGGAACAAACTTACTTCCGATTGCTTGGTCACAGGGAGTAAAACGTAATTACACCAAAGCACAAGCGAACGTTAGTCGTAAAATGAGCGCATTATATCAATTTTATATCAATAGTTTGCTCCAAAACAAAACGAGTGAGCAAACGATCAGTCCTCGCTTACCATAGAATTACTTATCTTTGCGCTTTCAAAGCAAGCATCACATGGCCGAAAAAAAAGTCACACGTCAAGAAGATTACGCAACCTGGTACAACGATCTCGTTTACAAAGCAGACCTCGCTGAGCACTCCGATGTGCGTGGCTGTATGGTGATCAAGCCCTATGGTTATGCCATATGGGAAAACATGAGAGATGTTTTAGATGCAAAATTCAAGGAAACTGGTCATTCCAATGCCTATTTTCCACTTTTCATTCCGAAAAGTTACCTAAGTAAAGAAGCCGCACATGTCGATGGTTTCGCTAAAGAATGTGCAGTAGTTACGCACTACCGCCTCAAAAATGCCGAGGATGGAAGTGGAGTTATTGTTGATCCGGAGGCAAAATTACAAGAAGAGCTTATCGTTAGACCAACGTCAGAAACCATCATTTGGAACTCCTACAAAAACTGGATCCAATCATACCGCGATTTACCAATTTTGATCAATCAATGGGCAAATGTGGTTCGTTGGGAAATGAGAACACGTTTGTTTTTACGCACTGCTGAATTTTTATGGCAAGAGGGTCATACAGCCCATGCCACAAAAAATGAGGCCATAGCCGAAGCTGAACAAATGCTTGATGTATATGCAGATTTTGCGGAAAATTACATGGCAATGCCCGTACTCAAAGGACGCAAAACTGCAAGTGAACGTTTTGCAGGAGCAGAGGACACCCTTTGTATTGAAGCCTTGATGCAAGATGGTAAGGCATTACAGGCTGGAACAAGTCATTTTCTAGGTCAAAATTTTGCAAAAGCTTTTGAAGTCAAATTTGCAGATAAAGAAGGAAAGTTGGACTACGTTTGGGCTACTTCATGGGGTGTTTCTACACGATTGATGGGAGCACTCATCATGACGCATTCTGACGATGAAGGGCTCGTTGTACCTCCAGCGCTAGCGCCAATACAAGTTGTTGGTGTACCTATTTACCGCACAGATGAAGAATTGCAACAAATCAATGCTAAATTCCATCTTTTAGCCCAAGAATTTAAAACGAAAGGAATCCGCTTTAAATACGATAACGATGATAACCGTCGTCCGGGATGGAAATTTGCCGAGTACGAGACCAAAGGTGTTCCTGTACGCCTAGCTATGGGACCCCGCGACCTTGAAAATGGCAAGATTGAAGTTGCCCGTCGCGATACCAAAACGAAAGAGACCTTAGATTTTGATAATCTAGTAGTTGCCGTAGAAGGATTGCTAAAAGATATTCAAGAATCTTTGCTGCAGCGCGCCAAAGATTTCCGCAAAGCAAATACGCACGTCATTGATTCGTATGAGCAATTTAAAATTGACATTGAAAAAGGAGGCTTTTTCCTTGCTCATTGGGATGGAACACCCGAAACTGAAGAACGCGTTAAGCAGGAAACAAAAGCGACTATTCGATGCATCCCGTTTGATCAAGACCCAGAGACAGGATTTTGTATGGTAACAGGTAAGCCATCGGCGGGTCGAGTCGTTTTTGCCAAGGCATATTAATGTCTTTTTTTCAATTTAAAGATTTTTCTATTCGTCAAGCGTATGCTCCTCTTAAAGTGAGTACTGACGCTATTCTATTGGGTGCAAGTGTAACTCTTAAGCATCCAGCTCAAAAAATTTTGGATGTTGGTACCGGAAATGGCGTCATCGCATTGTTGCTTGCTTCTCGTTTTGACCAAGCACAAATCACTGGTATTGACCCTGACGAAGGAGCCTTTATTGATGCACAATATAACTTTGTTCATTCCAAATATGCCGCTCGCCTTAACGCTATCAAAAGGGCTATTCACGAAATGCCATTAGAACCACATTTCGATACAGTAGTTTGTAATCCACCATTTTTTATCGATGATCTACAGGCTCAAAAGATAGCAGATATTCAGGCCAAACATTTGTCTCCTGTTAGCTATTTTAAAATGATTGAGGAGCTATCTCTTCGCTGTCAGAATGATGGGCAAATTTGGCTTATTTTACCGCATACAATAGCTAAAGAAACTCAAATATTTCTCTCTAAATTGGAATGGTTTTGCGTGAAGGAGTTGCGTTTTCATGCCAATCCTCTGAAATTAAATAAAAGGTGGGTGCTGTGCTTTCAAAAAGTTAAATTGAAGTGTCAGCAAACAGATCATTTCATAAGAGATGAAAAGGGAGCATACCATGCAGATTATCGCCAATTAGCTGGATCATTCCACGACCGAGAAATTTAAATCTTTCGTTTGAGACGGTTGAGGTCAGAGCTGATTCCCACAGATTGAATACTACCTGCCTTAGAGTAAAATTGTACGGCATAGTCAAGATCGAAACGCTTGACATGCAATCGTGTACCAAAGGAAAATCCAGCCAAGCCAGGAAAATCGTTGAGTTGGAGTTGTTGGCGACGATTGTAATCAAACCCCATTCGGATTTGTATGGCTCCTTTAGAAATTAGTTCTAATTGGAAATGTAAATGATTGGCAATTCTTTCACCCATGTTAGGTATATATATAGGGATGGTATCACCCGTTAGTGGATCAATTGTTTCTTTTGCATTGGGATCTAACCAAATATTATTCGGTCTATTCAATGAATGACCTACTAAGTGAAAACGGAATGGTGCATGAGCCAGTCGATAACTTAGCGCCGCATAAACATCAAGTGGTAAGCTAGAATTGGCACTTGAAGAATAATCTTTGAAAATATAACCTGCATTGCGCAAACCAAGGGCCGCTACAAATTGGTTATTTGGATGAACTAGGAGTGCAGAAAAATGAGTGGACAGTCCAAATGCGCTGTAGCGTTCTAAATGTGAACCTAAAAGCTGAATTTGTCCGCCAATTCTAAAATAGGGATTAGGAGCGTAGGCATAACTAGTCCCTACGTTATAGTCGAGGGCGGTAAAAGTACCATTTTGTAGTCCCTCGGGGGTTGTTTCGATGAAGGTGCCATAATTCATATATCTCAAAAAAGGCGCAAAAACACCCCATTTGGTTTGGAAGGCACTGACTAGCGTACCGTAGTGTACACCACTGGGTAAAATACCTACAGAAGTGTGAAATTGTTGGGCTAAGTTAGGGTCTGTGAGTGCTGGCTGATCTAGACTTAAGGCAACTTCTTGGTCTTGTAGGGCATAAAGTCGTCCTCCTACACCTGCATTTTTGCCATTATTTAGTTGATTTAAGTAGGTGAAAGCCTGTGTCCCCCATGTGTATTGGGCATGAATGGTTCCAACACTACATAAAAAAAGAAAGACAAACCGTTTCATATGCTTCAAACGCATTTCATTCATTAAGATTGTGAAAATACAATAAATATTGCGGATTCGTATTTTGGAACAATAATTGTATGCGAAATAGTCATGAAGCCTGCAAGTACACTCCATCATGAATTTGAAACCCTTTTTGCTACCGAAAAGGGCTTCTTCAAGCACATCATCGCACGCTATTTTAATGGTGCGCAACAACAAGATGTCTTACAAGACTTTTCTATTCATTTGTTTACTTTGCTTGCTCAAAAGCAAGCAGACAACGCTCAACCTTTTGACTCACGTGCCTGGCTCCGAACCGTACTTGTACACTTTTGTATTTCTCAATTGCGCAAAGATCAAGCCCAAAAGAATGGTGTTTGGCGTCAAACTACTGTTCATCATGTACTAGTTGCAGAAGAATGTGCTCCTGATTTTGAATTTCAAATCCAAACACTTTATTTGGAGGCACTGGGTTGTGTATCTAAAAAGGAGGCGCTTGTTTTGAAAATGAAATATGAATATAAGCGCACTTCCAAAGAAATTGAAAACCGATTGGGCCTTCAGCACGTCGATGTTCTCATTTCCAGAATTAAGGCAAAAATTAAAAAGAAATTAGGTCGGATAGAGATCGACTGGTTGTAGGCATGCTACTTCTAGAATGCTAGATGCCTTTCCTTTTTTTCTTCATAAATATCTTCTATAGTCACTAGAATGGCAGTCTCTTCTACATTGCCAAATTCAGCATTTACCGCTGTGTCAAAGGCACGCATTGTAGGGGAGAGGTTCATGTAGATATTCATAAGCGGTGGAATAAATGTGCCGCGATCCCTCACAAAGCTATTGAGGATCTTAAATCCTTCCTTGAATTCAAGCCCTTCTATGAGTGCAGTATAGTCTGTGTTGTTTCTGAAAGCTAGTGGCTGATATGCCGCAATAAGCTTATCTGGGTCGTTGAAATAATGATTTAAAAATTGAAGTAAGAAATCTCTACATTCTTTGTCATAATCAGGGTACATGGTCACCTTCCCGAAAAAATATTTGATTTGGGGATAATATCGAATGAGCGCTCCAAGCCCGTCCCAGATATTGTCTAGTGCAAAAAGACCTTTTTTTGGATTGACATTTGGTTGAAAATTGGGTTGTACCCAGCTTCGGCCAAGTTCAATTGTATAAGGAAGGAAGTCTGAAGTAAACAGTTCACTAAATTCAAAATAATGGGCAGTGGAGAGTTGAAAACTACCTATTTCATCTTTTGCTTCTGCACAAACCTTATATCGATAACCGCCAATAATCTCTTGATCCTCTAATGACCAAACAATGAGTTGGTCATAAGCGTACGGGCCAAAATCGTGGTCGTCTAAGTCTATTTCTTCGCCTGTACCACCGCCAGCTGCACGAAAAGAGAGTTCTCTCAAACGACCTATTTCTTGCATCACTGCAGGGGAATTAGCAGTATTTACACTGTATATCTCGTTTCCTCCTTTTCGAGTTTTTCTCAAAAAGCGGTCTGCATTTAATTCTTGGAGTAACAATACTCTATCTATTGGTTCAATGACTTTTTTCATCGGAAGGTTTTAGACTGTAAACATGATTTTTAACCCAATTTGCTGCTCGATAATCGTCGAGTTCGGCTGGTAGTTGTGAAGGGCTTAGTGGTGCCCCAATTACAAATGAAATAGTTCCTTTTTTTTGTTTGAACATTTCGTCTGCGAGCAAAAACATTTCGATATTCGCTTTGATGCCCAAACGATTGCGCCAACGATTGATTCGGTAAAAAGTTTTTGATAATCTTCCACGAATATAGATGGGTACAATAGGTCGCTGTAATTGACGCGCATAGCTCACAAATGTTTTTTTCCATTCGGGTTCTATTATTTGTCCGAAGTGAATGCGCGTCACCATTCCAGCAGGAAAAATAATTACAATTTGTTCTTTCTCAAAAGCACCTTTGATATTTTGACGTACCGAGCCTTGGTTGCGTCCAAATTTATTGACGCCAACAAATAATTTGGAAAGTTGCTTGATGTTCAATAAGAGGTCATTTACAATCAGTACGACATCTGGTCTTTTATGGCGCAAGGCATGAATAAGTGCAATGCCGTCCATTCCGCCAAGTGGATGATTGAGTGCTAAAATTGCGCCACCATTTTCAGGGATATGTTCAAGTCCTTTTATATCAATGTCAATTTCAAAATATTGAATGATTGCTTCGCAAAATGCATGGTCTTCAAGATGGCCGTATGTTTGTAAAAAGTCATTCATTTCATCTTGGTGCAAGATGCGTTTCAAGAATGAAATTACAAAGCGAGGTAACCACTTCAGTAAACGTGGATTTTTACTTTTGATCAGCGCCTCTATGTCAATGAAATCTTGTTTAGACATGTGGTAAATTTAAGCTGAATAATTGAAAGTGAGTTGGAGACCATCGAATGCGAGTTGCGAATGTGGCGGGAGTAATTTACTTACTTCATCATGCAGGCCAAACAAATGAGAGATGTGTGTGAGGTAACTTCGTTTGGGTTTTATTTCGTCAATGAATTCAAGTGCCTCAGTAAGATTAAAGTGAGATGGATGTGGATTTTGGTGTAGGCTATTGATGATTAAGATGTCAAGGTCTTTGAGTCGCGATTTTTCCAGCGCAGTTACAGTTTTGGCATCCGTTATATAGGCCAATTTACCAAAGCGGAAACCTAGTACTTGCATTTGGTGGTGCCATACTTCAATTGCATCAATTTCATAATTCGCTACTTGAAAAGTTCCTACTTCGAGGTGATGTATTTCAAAGCGTGGTACTCCTGGATAAGGATTTTCATCAAATGCATAGTAAAACTCTCGTCTAAGCGCTTGTTCAACTTTGGCAGTACAATAAATGGGGAAGTCCGCTTTTCTTTGGTAGTTGAAGGCTCGGATGTCGTCTAGGCCAGCAATATGATCTTTGTGCTCATGGGTAAGTAAAATGGCATCTAGTTGCTTAACTTTGGCCCGCAGCATTTGTTGTCTGAAATCGGGACCGGCATCTATGGCTAGTGTCAGTTCGGGTAATTCAATCAAGACACTTGCACGCAAGCGTTGATCCTTAGGATTTGGGGAGCAGCAAGTGGGGCAGGCACAAGCAATGACGGGTACTCCCTGTGAAGTACCAGAGCCCAAAAAAGTGAGTTTACCTTTTTGGGTATTTTTCATCGGCTTATTGGAGTGAGATCAATGCGTTTTTGGCCTGTTGGCTTGCGCATGAATTGGTGTATAATCGTTTTGCTATCGCGATTTTCCTTCTCAATATTGATATAGCGTGTCCAATGTAAGGGATCTTTGCCATGAAAATGAAAAGGAGCGTATCCAAAACCTCTATAAATACCATTTTCTATCCAAACGAGGCTTTTTTCACCTTTATTACGTCCTTTATCTACTAAAAAAAAGGTGTCTCCGTTGAATTGCAATTGATCAATGTATGCTTGAATTCTGGAATTGTAAGCATGGGGGTCTTCCTCTTGTACACAGGCCCCTTTACATTGTTGGATGGTATAATGGAAGCAAGCTCCTTGGCTTGGGTACAAATAGCAGAGTTTTTGGCATAGCTCGAGCTTGGTAGCAACATATTCCAAATAAGACTGAGCCTCTTTTTTAGAGCTAAATTGAAGCAAGGGTTCTTCATCTCTCTTAGCTGTACTTTCAATTTTTAGTCGAATATAACCATCGAAATCCTGTTGGTCATAAAGCCCGTATGGAAATAGGCTCTTTCTCAATTTACGATTGTATATTGGCTTGTGTTCTTTGATGAGGTTTGATTCAAGGAGCATAGCAATAAGTTCAGAACCTGTAAGTTCGTATTCAACCCTACAGATATCTTGGATCATTTGCAGTCCTTTGGCTGTTTTATGATTGCGTAGGTGTTGTTCGATTCTTTTTTTAATGTGTATGCTTTTGCCAACATAAATGAGCTGATTGAACTCATTGTAGAGTTTATAAATGCCAGTTTTATTGGGTAGTTCCTCAATGCTTTCTAGACTTAGATTAGGATGTACAGATTTTGGATTGAGTACGTCTTGAATAAATGTTTTGAGTTGGTTTTTATCCGTTTCAAAGAGAATGCTGAAAAGCTGGGTAGTGGCCTTTGCATCACCATCGGCACGATGCCTTGCCGAGTTTGGTATGCCTAAGTCTGCACAGATTTTTCCCAGACTGTAAGAGGCATGCCCTGGAAGAACGATGCGTGAAGCCCTTACAGTACAGAGTTGGGGCATTCTAAATTCATAGCCTAAACGCTTGAATTCACTTTTAAACATACCATAGTCAAATGCAACATTATGAGCGACAAAAATGCAGCCTTCACAGAATTCAATAATATGTTTGGCAAGCTCGTAAAATTTGGGTGCGTCTGCAACCATTTGGTCGGTGATACCCGTAAGCCTCACAATAAATTCTGGAATCGATTGCTCAGGATTGACTAAGCTCTGAAAGTGATCAATGACTTGCTTTCCGTCGTGTTTATACATGGCGAGCTCCGTGATTTTGGAATCTTTGGTGTGGCCACCGGTGGTTTCGACATCAACAATAACAAAGTTCATATTTACGAAGTTAGAAAAAAGACTGGGTCTACGATTTTGTATGCTTTCAATTTTTTCTTTTTCTTTGATAAAAATTAGATTAATATGAAATCCTTCCTTTTGCTTTTTATTATTTTTTTGAATGCTGTAATTGTTGCCCAAAGTAACCTTAGTATTTTTAATAACAATGGCCAACAATTTTATGTGGTTTTGAATGGTATTCGTCAGAATTCAAAGCCTGAAACAAATGTGCAGGTCAGTCAAATTAAAAATGGTAGTTATTCGGTTAAAGTCATTTTTGCAGATGGAAAAACACCGGATATTGACAAGAACTTCCTGATTGACGCTCCATACGACATCACAACGCGTATTATTTTTAAAAAAGGAAAAGGGAAATTACAACTCATAGGCATGCAACCCACACAGGGCGTTATTCAAGAAGCTGTGGTATATCGGCCGACTGATACGGCTGAATATTCAGATGCAGTGGTAGTCAATACAGTACCAAGTCCAAACACTTCAACAATTCAAACATTCAACACTACTTCAACTACATTAAATACCAGTGGCACACTTCCCGAAGAAAATGTTAATTTGAACATGAATGTTTCTGTTGGAGGGGTGAATCTGAACCTCAATGCCAATACAACAGTTCAAACAACAAGTGCTACAACTCATCAAGTTTTACAACAACAACAACAACAACAACAACAACAGCAACCACAACCGCAGCAACAGCAATTGAATCAAAACACGGTGAATTGTACACAAACAATGAATCGTTTGGAGGCATTCAAGGCGGAATTAAAAGACCAATCTTTTGAAGATGATCGTTTGGAGGCGCTTCAATTAGGCCTCCAAAGAACATGTTTAAATACCGGTCAAGCTGAGCAGCTTCTAGATTTATTTACATTTGACGACAACCGCTTAGCAGTTGCTAAGTATCTTTCAGATCGTTTGATTGATCGTGAAAATGCAGGCGTACTTGCAAAAAAACTCACTTTTGAGAGTAATAAAATGGACTACAGGCGCTACATCAGCGAGTAAGACCCATCAGATTTCCTTCTTGATAAAACTTAGATAAGAACTACTTTATCCTTGGGGTGTCTTACCTTGAATTCGTAATCAAAAGACTGACTGTCTTTTGATTTGAGTTTCAATTTCCATTCAATAAGACCCGTTTTTTCATCGAGCGTACCCTTGCCGAGATTTGACTTTTCAATGCTGATATCAGGATTAGTAGTGAGCGGTACTTGATCTTGAATCACAAGGTCAATTTCTGATGATTTTAGATTTCGAACCTCAATGTTATAGGCAAAGTTGCGTTCCTTTTTATCTTGAATGACGCGCTCCTTACATTGGTTTTTAAGTAAGGTACGTTTGACAACAATATTGGGATCGCGACCTAAGGATAAATTCAATGTATCATCCATTGACGTAGGGTCAATATATGTTTCACCGATGTAGGTGCCGTCAAAGAAAATATTTGCCTTGGCTGGCACTAACTGTAGTTCATCTAACTTAGTCATTTGGGCAACCAAATACACACCTGGATCTAATTTTGGAACCGCATAATAACGGAAGCTCGTATTGAGCTCTGATTGTTTGACCAAAACCATGCGCACTTGGTTGTCAGAAGCAATATTATAATTGAGGTCTATTTTAAACTCAGCTGCAATCAATTGTTGAACAACTGTTGTAAAGGCTTCGGGCGTTAGTGCTACTTCGTCATAATTTGGGGTGCTTGAGGAGTAAGTAAAACCTGAATTGAACATACGGCTGTTGACCGAAGGCGCATCTTCGTAAACATCAGCGCGCATTTTCGCTTTTTCATCTAATTGTTTGCGATACGCTTGGTAATCGATATACCATGGATTTAGTTCAGGTTTAGTTTTATTTGCGTAAGGGTTATTAGTTGAAATACTCAGTTTGATATCTTTCCAATCCAAACCGGTTTGTTGGCGTACTTGCGCTTTATAAGTAAGACTTATTTTGCCTGAACTAGCCTCGCTACGTATATCGTAAATAGGAGTCCAACCTGCGTCAGAAGCAAGATAGCTAAGGTCTATGCGTCCAGTTGAGGCCTCTTTGGCCATCAGTGTGATAATAATTCTTGGAATACCTTTATTATCAGGTTTTGGATTGTTTTG
>Ga0102814_10002511_pt1 | contig 12375 bp, 14 predicted proteins | sample ColrivemetaGS741_FD_79112 | JGI IMG/M metagenome (GOLD analysis project Ga0102814, IMG submission 79112) | Estuarine microbial communities from the Columbia River estuary - Flood tide ETM metaG S.741 | ecosystem: Environmental > Aquatic > Marine > Intertidal zone > Estuary | place: USA... | reverse complement strand
TTTTCATTTTCTCTCCTCCAAATAAAAAACAGCAAGTAAGCTGTTATTTTTCTCTTACACACTATAATTATAACGCTTATTTATAAAATTGTAAACAAACAAAAAGAGGAACTTTTCAGTTCCTCTTTGCCTAATTATTCACCAACAGCAAACTTTAATTCAGCCTTAACTGCGACTTTACCGTTCACAGTAGCAACGGCTTCACCATAACCAATAGGCCCTCTTTGTTTCACTATTTTTACTTCTAGTTTTAAAGTATCCCCAGGGATTACTTTTTGTTTAAATTTACATTTATCAATTCCCGCAAAATATGCAATCTTACCTTTATTTTCAGGTAATGACAAAATAATTACTGCGCCTGTTTGAGCTAAAGCTTCAACCATTAATACACCAGGCATAACATGCTCTTCTGGGAAATGCCCCATAAATTGCATTTCATTAGCTGAAACATTTTTTATTGCTGTACAAGAAATTCCAGGTTCCAATTCAATTACTTTATCAATAAGTAAGAACGGATAACGATGAGGAATAATTTCTTGTATTTGATTACTGTTTAATATCATCCCATTTACCCCCTATATTTTTTAAATGCGATAGTTGCGTTATGTCCACCAAATCCTAAACTATTAGAAATAGCTACATCAACTTCTCTATTCACACTTTTACCTAAAGTATAATTTAAATCACATAATTCGTCTAGTACTTTTGTTGTTATTGTTGGAGGTACTACATCTTCTTTAGTAGCCATCAAAGCAAAGATAGCTTCAATTGCTCCACTAGCACCTAGTAGATGACCTGTCATCGACTTTGTACTAGATACATTTAAGTTATATGCATGTTCACCAAAAGCACGTTTAATAGCAAGTGTTTCCGTTTTATCGTTCATTGGTGTACTAGTTCCATGTGCATTTATATAATCAACATCAGTTAATTCTAACCCTGCATCACTAACAGCCATCTCCATACATTTTTTCGCTCCAGTTCCTTCAGGATCTGGTGCAGTTACATGAGATGCATCACAAGTAGCTCCATATCCAACTATTTCAGCATAGATATTAGCCCCACGTGCTACTGCTCTTTCATATTCTTCTAAAACCAATGTTCCAGAACCTTCACCCATAACAAATCCACTTCTGTCTTTATCAAAAGGCATACTAGCATTATTTGGATCATTTGATTTATTCAAGGCTTGCATCACATAAAAACCACCCATCCCAAGAGGGATTAAACTAGCTTCACTACCACCAGCAATTGCACCATCTAAATAACCATCTCTGATTGCTCTAAATGCTTCACCAATACTGTTTGTTGCGCTAGCACAAGCAGTAACAGTAGCTGTTACTATTCCTGTTATACCATGATCAATTGCAATTTGCCCAGCAGCTATATTGATAATAGCTCCAGGAATAAAGAATGGACTTAATCGATCAAATCCTTTTTCTTGTCCTTTGTCTTCTTCAGCCGCTATTGTTTCTAATCCACCAATACCACTTCCAAAGTAAACACCAAAGCGATCCGTATTTTCAGTCTCAAAATTAAGACCAGAATCTGTTACAGCTTCTTTAGTAGATACTAATCCATATTGTACAAATCGATCATATCTTTTTACTAGTTTTCTATCTAGAATCTCAGTAAAGTTAACACCTCTAACTTCACCACCTATTTTTACAGGTAAATTTGCTGTGTCAAATCCTTTAATATAATCAATACCATTAACACCTTTTTTTGCATTACTCCACATTGTCTTTGCGTCATTTCCAATTGGACTTATTGCACCAATACCAGTTACAACAACTCTTCTTTTCATAAATTATCCTCCAATTAAACTTAAATCTCGTCTACATTCTTGTATTATTTGTTTCACAATTGTATCTACATATTCTATTCTATCAATTAAATAAGCTTTTGCACCAGTAAATATTAACCCCGTATTATCTCCACCAGCGCTATTACCTAGCTGCTCTGTAATACAATAAGGAATCCCTACTTTTTTACAAGTCTTTAAACAATTAACACAATAACTTACTTTCATTTTACGTGTTTCAAGATAGTTCGTTAAGTAATTTCTAATCGCTCTACCAGGTAAACCAGCTGGGCTTTCTACTCTTACAATATCTTCTTCGCTTGCATTTATTATCATTTCTTTATATTCATCACTTGCATCACATTCATGTGTTGCAATAAATCTTGTAGCTATTTGTACACCATCTGCGCCAACTTTAATCATTTTTGCCATATCATGTCCATCATGAACACCACCAGCAGCAATAACTGGAATACTAACTCCATATTTTTCTTCAAATGGTTTAATGATTTCTTTTGTAGTTTTAATGATTGATTCTAAACTCTCAACATTTCCACTCTCAAAATCTTCTTTACTAAAACCAAGATGCCCGCCGGCAAGTGGTCCTTCGCAAACAATAAACTCTGGCATATATTGATATCTTCTATCCCAAGCTTTTAATAATAATCTCGCAGCTCTCGCGCTCGATATTATAAATGCACCTTTTACTTTCGTATCTTTAATATACTCAGGTAAATCAACAGGTAACCCTGCTCCACTAACTATAAAATCAATATCTTGAGTCGCAAGGAAACTTGCATATTTATCATAATCATTAATTGCATGCATCAGATTAACACCTAATATTCCATCAGGATTAGTGCGGCGTATTTCGCTTATTTCTTTGATCAAAGCTTTTTTGTTTTCTCCAAGAGGATCTTTTCTAAAGTTTTTATTTAAGAATCCTACTTGAGCAGCACTTATTGTCGAGACAATTCCACTATTCATACATGCTTTTGCTAATTTCCCTAAACTAATTCTAATTCCCATTCCTCCTTGGATGATTGGGAATTTTACTTCTTTACCGTTTATTCTAAGTGGTTTTAATTCCACTAGATCATTCCACCATTAACGCTTAACACTTGTCCTGTTATATAACTAGCATTATCACTAGCTAAGAACACACATGCTTTCGCAACATCTTTGGCACTACCGAATCTATTTAGGGGTATTTGTTTCATGTAATTAGCTCTCACTTCATCTGGTAAAACCTCAGTCATTTTAGTCTCAATAAAACCTGGGGCTACTGCATTAACAGTTACTCCTCTTGCGCCAAATTCTTTCGCAAGAGATTTAGTCATCCCGATAATACCAGCTTTACTAGCTACATAGTTAGCTTGCCCTGCATTACCCATAATTCCAACAACTGAAGCAATGTTAATAATACTACCACTTCGTTTTTTCATTAAGTGCCTTGTCACACTTTTACACATGTTCCAAGTTCCTTTTAAATTTACATTTATAACACTATCAAATTCTTCTTCAGTCATTCTCATCATTAAGTTATCACGAGTAATTCCTGAATTATTAATTAAAACATCTACTCTACCAAATGTTTCAATACCAGTTTCAATAATGTTTTTACTTTCTTCCATTTTTGTTACGTCTCCGTAAACAGCAATCCCTTTTCCACCAGCAGCTTCCACTTCTTTTACAACTTCAAGAGCTAAGTCTTCGCCAAATATCCAGTTCACTACAACATTTGCACCTTCACTACCAAACTCTAAACAGATCTCTTTACCAATACCAGTGTTCCCACCAGTAACTACTACAGTTTTTCCAGTCATTTGACCCATAGTTATACCTCCAGTTTGTTTATAGTATTTTCTAAACTTTTTATATCTTCAACATTCATTGTATTCACCTTGCGATCAATCTTTTTAACAAGGGAACAAAGTGTTGTTTTTGGTCCGATTTCAATAAAATTATTTACATTGTTTTCTAATAATTTATTAATCATTTGAAAGAACATAACACTGCTTGTGATTTGCGCAGGCATAATGTCTCTAACATTACCATCAATAAAATCACCAGTCGTGTTAACAAGTAATTCTTTACTAGGTAACTTAAAGTCAATATCCTTCACATATTCACGTAAGTTATCCGCAGCTTCACTCATTAAATCCGTGTGGAATGGTCCACTCGTATTTAATAGTATTGCTCTTTTAGCACCATTTTCAAGTGCTAGTTTATTTACTTCTAAAACAGCTTCCGATTCTCCGCTAATAACCAGTTGTCCTCTTGTATTAAAGTTTGCAATTTTAACATAACCTTTCACTTGATGAACATACTTGATTAAATCATTTGGATCCATCCCAATAATCGCTGACATTTTACCAGATACTTTTTTAGAAGCATCGTCCATAAATTGTCCTCTTTTTGCTAAGATTTTTAATCCTGTTTCAAAATCAAATACACCAGCATAATACATTGCACCATATTCACCAAGTGATAAACCACAAGTATAATATGCTTCAATCTTATGTTTCTTTAGTACTTCAATAATTCCAGCATAAAAAGTAAACATTGCTACTTGTGTATATACTGTATTGTTTAATTTTTCTTCATCATGAAACATGATATCAGTAATACTGTATCCAAGAACTTCATCAGCTTTCTTAAAAATTGTTCTTACTTCTTCATAATTATCATATAATTCTTTACCCATTCCAACGTACTGTGCACCTTGTCCTGAGAACATTAATACTCTACTCAATTAAATCACACCTTTACTTACTAAACTACCTTCGTAAATATGTTCTAATATTTCTTTACATGAACGAATTCCTTTTACTAGTCCTGCGCTTTGCCCGGCCATGATACTTCCAGTATCCATGTCCCCATTAAAAACAGCTCTGCTTAAACTACCTAACGTTAATTCTTCCATTTCTTTTAAATCATATTCACCGGATTTAGTTAATTCTAAATATTTACGGCTCATTTTATTTTTTATAACTCTTACAGGTGCTCCTGTTCCTCGCCCTGTAACAACTGTGTCTGTATCTTTTGCTTTTACGACTCTGTTTTTATAATTTACATGGACAGGGCACTCTTCACTAGCTAATAAAACTGTCCCAATTTGTACACCTCTTGCACCTAAGATATAAGCAGCATCTAACCCTCTAGAATCTGCGATACCTCCAGCAGCAATAACCGGAATACTAACGGCATCACTTACTTGTGGTACAAGTGTAAATGTCGTTATTTCACCAATGTGTCCTCCAGCTTCAGTACCTTCAACAATTACAGCGTCCGCTCCAATTCTTTCTAACCTTTTAGCAAGTGCTACACTTGGTACAACAGGTATAACAATCATCCCTGCTTCTTTCCATTTATCCATATAGATACCAGGGTTACCAGCACCTGTTGTAATTACTTTAATACCTTCTTCAATCACCATATCACTTATTGCCTCAGCATGAGGACTCATCAACATGATATTTACTCCAAAAGGTTTATCTGTTAATGCTTTAGTTTTTCTTATTTCATCACGAACTCTGACAACATCCCAGCCACCAGCACCTACTAATCCAAGACCACCAGCATTACTAACTGCGGCAGCAAGTTTGTGCGTAGCGATATTAGCCATCCCGCCTTGAATAATCGGATATTTAGTTCCTACTATATCTCTTAAATCTTTCATCTTATCCTCCTAATTAAAGCGTAATTAATGCCCCGCCCCAAGTTAAACCTCCACCAAAAGCAACAGTTATAAACTGATCACCCTTTTTAAGGTATCCTGATTTGATAGCTTCATCAATCGCTAGTGGTACACTAGCTGCACTTGTATTACCATATTTACTAATATTTAAAAACATTTTTTCCATTGGATAATTTAAATCTCTAGCTGCTTTATCAATAATTCTTTCATTTGCTTGATGGGCAACAATACAGTTTAAATCGTCTAACGTTATATTATTTCTATCTAATAAATCATTTACAGTTTTAGGCAATATTCTTGTCGCAAACTTAAACACTTCACGTCCATTCATATGGATGTGATCTTGCTCACTAATTGCATTTACCATCGGGTCTTTCACATCGACATTTTTACAAATTAAATTACTATCAACGTCTCCCCTAGAACCACAAATAACATCTTTGATTTTATTCTCATCACTACTTTGGATAATCATAGCTCCAGCTGCATCTCCAAATAATACGCAAGTGTTTCTATCTCTCCAGTCTGTCAATCTTGTAAGAGTTTCAGCACCAACGATTAGCGCCGTTTTGAATGCTCCACTTTTAATCATTTTATCTGCGATGTTAAGCGCATATAAAAACCCACTACAAGCAGCATTGATATCAAATGACATAATCTCATTTAACCCAAGTCTTGCTTGAAGCATATTACTTACACCAGGGAATGCATTATCTGGTGTAACTGTAGCTACAACCAATAAATCAATTTCTGATTTATCAATTCCTGCATCTTCAATTGCTTTTAAAGATGCTTCATATCCTAAATCAGTTGTATCTTCATCTGTTACTATGTGTCTTTCCTTAATTCCTGTTCTCGATTGAATCCATTCGTCACTTGTTTCAACAAATGCTTTTAAGTCATCATTTGTCATTACTTTACTAGGTACATAACTACCTGTTCCAGTTATTTTTGTATAGATCATCTTTTAACACCTCCAAGGTTGTCGTAGTTGAATCTTTGGAAGAAACCAAAGTTTCTAAATTTATCATTTCTTTTTTCACGTAGTTTTATCCCAGTATGTCTTCTTAATTCTAATAACTCACTGATCAGTGCTCTTTTAGTACTTTCAAAAGTTACTTCTTTATTAAAGTGAGCTCCACCAAGTGGTTCTTTAATTACTTCATCAATAATTCCAAAATCTTGTAAATCATAAGAAGTTAATTTCATAACTTCAGCTGCTTTACTAGCTAATGAACTATCTTTCCAAAGAATAGTTGCATATCCTTCAGGAGTAAGAATTGAATAGATTGCATTTTCAAGCATCAATACTTTATTAGCAACACCAAGAGCCAATGCTCCTCCGCTACCACCTTCACCAATAATGACTGCAATAACAGGAACTGTTAGTGAACTCATATATAATAAGTTCTCCGCAATTGCTGCTCCTTGCCCTCTTTCTTCAGCACCTAGTCCAGGGTATGCACCAGGAGTGTCAATCAACGTAATAATTGGTCTTCTAAATTTTTCTGCTTGTTTCATTAAACGTAATGCTTTGCGGTATCCTTCAGGATGCGGCATTGCAAAGTTTCTTTCTAAGTTGTCTTCTAAATTCTTACCTTTTTGCTGCGCAATTACTGTGACAGGATTTCCATTCAGCATAGCAATCCCACCAACAATACTTTTATCATCGCGATATAATCTATCGCCATGAAGTTCTATAAAATCATCGAAGATATGATGAATAAAATCACATGCTGTAGGTCTGTTTTGATGTCTTGCAAGCAAAACACGATCCCATGCTGTTAAGTTAGTCATAGCTTCTATTTTATAATTTTCAATCTCTTCTTTGATCTTGCAGATTAATAACTCATCATCAAGTTCATTAATCTTCAATTCTAATTCTTTTAATTTTCGTTCTTTTGCGAGGATATCCATATTATGCCCTCCTATGAAGAGCTAATAATTTAGATAATGTAGTTTTCATATCATTTCGATGAACTACTTTATCTACAAACCCTTTTTCTTCTAAGAATTCCGCTCTTTGGAATCCTTCTGGTAGTGTTTGATTTATTGTTTGTTCGATCACTCTTGGTCCTGCAAATCCAATTAATGCATTTGGTTCTGCTAAGATAATATCTCCAAGAGATGCAAAACTTGCTGTAACTCCACCTGTTGTAGGGTGCGTTAAAACACTTATATACAAATGTCCACCATCAGCATGCCTTCTTACAGCATCACTTGTTTTAGCCATTTGCATTAAACTAAAGATTCCTTCTTGCATTCTGGCACCGCCAGATGCAGTAAAGATAACCATTGGTAATCTTTTATATATCGCATATTCAAAACTTCTTGTTACTTTTTCACCAACAACACTACCCATACTACCCATTAAGAAATAACTATCCATTACTCCTACAACGCAAGGTACACCATTGATTTCTCCGTAACCATATACATATGCTTCATCTAAATGTGTTTGTTCTTTATATTTTTCAACTTTTTCTTCATATCCGTCTTGCCATAAAGGGTTTAACGTTATATAACCTAATCCTTTTTCAACAAAAGTTCCTTGATCTATCGTTGCATTTAATCTGTCAATAGCTCTCATTCTAAAATGATCACCACAGTGTTTACAGATTAATAAGTTATCTTGACTTTGTTTTACATTAACTGTTTCTTTACAAGATGGACATTGTTCATATAAACCTTTAGGAACATCCATACTTTTTGTTTTTGAATATACACTTTGATTTCTCGTTATTTTACTTTTTACTTGCGCTTTTTTTCTGTTGCTTAACGCATTAGATAAACTATTCATAATCATCATACTCCAATAAAGAATCTATCTTTCTAGCAATAAACCCAGTATCAAAATTTCCTTTTATATAATCAGGGTTATGAAGAATATTCGAGCAGAACTCACGATTATTCTTAACACCTTCAATCACCAATTCATCAAGTGTAGCATTCATTTTATTAATAGCGTCATTTCTATCTTTACCATGGACAATTACTTTCCCCATCATTGAATCATAAAATGGTGGGATAGAATACCCTGCGTAGATAAAACTATCAAATCTTATTCCATGTCCACTTGGGACATGTAATAATTCTATTTTTCCAGGACTAGGTCTAAAATCAAATTTAGGATCCTCAGCATTGATTCTTACTTCAATACTATGCCCTGTCAGTTTTACATCTTCTTGTTTAACAGATAATTCTAAACCAGACGCGATATTTATTTGTTCTCTAATAATATCAATCCCTGTAACCATTTCAGTAACAGGATGTTCTACCTGAACTCTTGTATTCATTTCTATAAAGTAGAAATCTTCTCCACTTAATAAAAACTCAATTGTTCCAGCATTTTCATAGTTCACTTTTTTACTAGCTAAAATTGCAGCATCTCCCATTCTAGTTCTTAAGTCTTCACTAATTAAACTAGGAGCTTCTTCAATTACTTTTTGGTTTCTTCTTTGGATCGAACAATCTCTCTCACCAAGATGAACAACATTACCATATTTATCTGCTAAGATTTGGAACTCGATATGTTTGGTATTGATCACATATTTTTCCATATACATCGTATCATCACCAAATGCATTATAAGCTTCACTTCTTGCAGTTTCATATGCTTTATCAAACTCATCAATATTATAAGCAACACGCATTCCGCGTCCGCCTCCACCTGCACTAGCTTTTACTAAAACAGGGAACCCAATATTAATGGCTAATTCTCTTGCTTCATCTATTGAAGCAAGTGCTCCATCAGATCCTGGTACTACAGGTACATTAGCTTCAATCATAATTTTTCTAGCTTGCGCTTTGTTACCCATTTTATCGATTACTTCACCACTTGGTCCAATAAATGTAATACCACATTCTCTACATAAATCAGAAAAGGCCGAATTCTCGCTTAAGAATCCGAAACCAGGGTGTATTGCTTCTGCGCCAGTACTGATTGCCGCAGTGATAATATTTTCCATATTTAAATAAGAATCATTACTCTTTGCACTACCTACACAAACTGCTTCATCAGCAATTTGCACATGGAGGCTATCTCTATCAGCCTCACTATAAATAGCAACAGTTTCGATTCCCATTTGTTTACAAGCACGAATGATCCTAACTGCAATTTCTCCTCTGTTTGCTATAAGAATTTTCTGAAACATTATTCTTTAATTTCCACAACTACTTGGCCGTATTCAACCATACTTGCGTCACTAACATTACGTTTCATAATTGTTCCACTAACAGGGGCAGTAATCTCATTCATAACTTTCATTGCTTCAACGATAAATAACACATCACCCTTAGATACATCTTGCCCTACTTTACAGAAAGGTTCAGAATCTGGTGATGATGCTTCGTAATAAGTACCAACAAGTGGTGCTTTTACTAAGAAGTTATCATTTACTTCTGGTTCAGTTACTACTGGTGCGCTAGCACTAGATGTAACAACAGCGCTTGGAGCTTGCATTTGCAAAGCTTGTCCGCCTATATATGTTTTATCTTCCTTTTCTAATTTAATAGAAAAGTCGTTATCATTTATCTCTAACTTATGAATTTTCGAATCTTCGAATTCCTTCATAAGGTTCTTAATTTGTCTTAAGTCCATAGTTTATCCTCCATTACTTTGATGTTCAAATTATTAACTAGGTAAAAAAATAGTAAAGATTTCTCAGGAGAAATCTTTACTTTTCACCTTCAATAAAATCAACTATTTGCTTTACAGTTTGGAAAGCTTGAGCTGCTTCATCAGAAACTTTCATGTCAAATTCATCTTCAATAGCCATAACTAATTCTACAGCGTCTAATGAATCCGCACCTAAATCATCAGTAAGACTAGCTTCTAATGTTACTTCTTCTGCGTCAACACCTAATTCTTCTACAATAATTCCTTTAAGTTTTTCAAATACCATAATATATTCCTCCTTATTTTTATATAAATTTATCTTTTATTTTACATCTATTTAAGCATCATGTCAAATATATATGATGCGCTTAAACCCTTTAGTTAAGACATATTTGTGCTCATTCATATGTTAAATGAGGACGTATGCGTTTGTACACATATATCGCAGCTACTATTTTTATTAAATCTCCGATAAAATAAATATAGAAACTACCTAGGACTAGCCAAAAACTCGTGTTTGTTAAATATGTTATATATAGTGCTCCTAAAACATAAATAACTATAGTCCCTATTATAAGGACAACAAAATTCTTGATATATTGGTTATTTATAAACTTTACGTTTTTTAAATATCCTATCAGCATCGCTGATATTATAAAACCAATAATAAATCCTCCACTACCAGTACCTAATGCTTCTATTGCTCTTCCATATGTAAATACTGGAAGACCAATTACTCCAAGCATTACATAAACAAACATACTCATTCCAGCCAATCTCCACCCTAGTGTTAATCCTGCGAGATATACAAATAATGTCTGCAGTGATATAGCTGGTAAAGATCCCATTGGGATATTAAACTGTGCTGTCACTGCCATCATTGCAGGGAAGATAGCTACTAGTGTCATTTCTCTAGTTGTTAGTTTCATTGTATAACTCCTTTAAGTTCACTTCATTCAAACTTAATCTCATTACATCTTCCTTATTACTTATAAGTAGTTCTCCTGTTTCTAATACAGTTTCTACTTTATATGTTTTTCCATTGTAGTCAATGTCTTTTCCAATAACCATAGAATTTCCGATATAACCACTATATATTTCATTCTTACCTTGTTTACTTAGATCATTGTAACTTTGTATAAACTTAGATAAAACATTGCTTATATCTAAATTCTCATCTGTTAAAGATTTCACTGAAGTTGCTTTGTTATTTAGTTCATTAAAGTTAGTTTGATTAACGTTAATCCCAACTCCAATTATAACACCTTCTAGTTCTAAGTTCCCATAAGTTTCGATAAGTATTCCTGAAATCTTTTTATTTTTGATTAAAATATCGTTTGGATATTTTATCAAAGTTTTTACATTAAAGTGATTTAACGTATTCACAACAGCCAATGAAACTTTAGATAATAGTTCAAAAACCTTGTTGTATCCTATATCATTTTTAATAATAAAACTAAAATATAGATTTCCAAGATCACTTTCCCAAACATGATTTCCCCTACCTCTGCCTCTTGTTTGAGTGTTAGAAGTAACTATCGTCCCATTTGGTAAATGGTGCATATTTTCTTTTATATAATTATTTGTCGAGTCAACTGCATTTAAACGAATGATTTTTTCACCAATCATGCCTGTTCACCTCCAAGACTTAATATATAATATATGAATTTACTTTGAATGTCAAATGAATGTACTTTCATACAAAGGTTTACACTATCTATCTAAAGGATAAAGCGGTGTTAAAATTTATTTTTTAGTTATTAAATTTCTTTAAAATTCTCTAAGTTACAGTTATAATTGAATTAGTATAGGAGGTGTTACTTTGAATATTATAACTGGATTACATGATATCTTAGAAGCTTTAGTAGTTAAAGGACCAAGAGTTAAATATAATACAGGCGGGACACCAGCAAGAGTTCCTAAAGTAGATGAACGAGCATCAAAAAAAGAATGGAAGAACGATCAGTTTTTATCAAAACGTGATCCTAAATTGAGGTTACTAGAATTTCAAACTTTGCTTCTAACTTGTATGATGAATGAAGACGATGGAAAGATATCATTTCATGAGAAAAGAATTATCACAGCAAACTTTGTTCAATATAAACACTATATAACCAAAGATGACTTAAAAAGGATAAAAGGTTTATTAGATAACGAAATAACATTAGAAGGGTTAGTTAGTTACGCTGAATATACCGTTCTAACAGACGAAGAGATAAATAGGGGTATTGGTTTGTTAGAGGTTATAAACGA
>Ga0102814_10002504_pt1 | contig 12390 bp, 11 predicted proteins | sample ColrivemetaGS741_FD_79112 | JGI IMG/M metagenome (GOLD analysis project Ga0102814, IMG submission 79112) | Estuarine microbial communities from the Columbia River estuary - Flood tide ETM metaG S.741 | ecosystem: Environmental > Aquatic > Marine > Intertidal zone > Estuary | place: USA... | reverse complement strand
TTTTAATGCATTTGTTCATTTTCTTTATCATCCTCATCGGGAGGGAATATTTTAGGTAAAGATGCCTTTCCTTGCATTTTATCTAACATATCTTCTAATTGTGATATTGTTAAACTTTTAGCAATTATTTTTTTGTCTTTGTCTAATACGAAAACCTTTGGTGTTGCGTATATGTCATATGTTTGTTGATAATTTGCTAAGTCTATACTTGAGCCTGTTCCATTGTATATCTCAATGTATTTTTTATTTCCTCCACTTCCTTCTCCGTATTCAGAAATAAGAAGGTTGGTAGTTTGAGAATAACCAAAGAAGGGTATTAGCAGTAGTAGTAGAAATTTCATAAAAAAGTAATTTTTAGTGCGCAACAAAATTACGGAACAAAATTAGAGGTGTATTCTTTTCAGTATTAAATATTTATTAACAAAAAAAGCGACTTTAAAAAGTCGCTTTTTTTTAATGCATTTGTTCATTTTCTTTATCATCCTCATCGGGAGGGAATATTTTAGGTAAAGATGCCTTTCCTTGCATTTTATCTAACATATCTTCTAATTGTGATATTGTTAAGCTTTTAGCAATTATTTTTTTGTCTTTGTCTAATACGAAAACCTTTGGTGTTGCGTATATATCATATGTTTGTTGATAATTTAAAGATTCAATTGTCGTGAATTGCGGAACAAACATTCGAGCATCAGTAACCGCTGCTTTGTAAAGTTTGTCTGTAACAGCAACATTGATAAATTCTAGGTTATTTGTTCTGATAAATTTTTTCCATTTGTCAAAATCTTCACCGATGGCTTTCCCTACTGCAAATATTTCGATATTTCTTTCCTTAAATTTTTGTTCATAAAGCGTTTGTAATTTTGGTGTAACAACTTTACAATGACCACATTCTGGATCCCAGAAATACAAGATTGTAAAGTCAGCTTTAAGACTATAAAAATCTCTCCAGGTAGCATCAGTTGTATCGCGTAATATGATGTTTGGTGGTTTTGCACCTAAAACAAGGTTCTTATGAGTATTTACCTTTTCGCAAAGCGTTTCTAATTTATCTTCAGTCATCCAATGAGCTGGAGACTTTCCTTCATCATTTAATTTACAATAGTAACGATCTCCCATGTATATGAAAACCTTATCCATACCCATGATTTTACTTTGTTCATAGGTAGAAGTCAGATAAGAAACGCAATATTGAAACATGTCAGTTTTCGGGTCTAATCGGTCGCAAAAATCGAATGCATAATAGATAACTGTATCCCAATGTTGCACCATTAAATTATTACTGAAGTAATTGGAGAATTTGTTATGAAAAATTGGAGTTCTAACTAAACGATCATCTTTTAAGTCGATGTTATCAAAATAATGTGAACGATAATAAAGGAATCTAAAATTTGAATCGATGATATTCCCAGCTTCGTCTTTAGGAGCTTCCGGTATTTTAACATCCATCGACATTTTAACAATACGAGAAACCAGTTTGTCCCAGTGATTTTTTATGATGTTTTCTTGATATGCCTCGACACCGATTGTTGTTTCAGAAATAAGCTTTGTTAGGTTTTCATATTTTTCTGATCCAACATCATGTCCTTTTCTTTGTTCTGTATATTCTGTGGCTTTTTTTCTTTCACTATTCATAAATAGAACGTACGGGAAAAATATTTTATTCTCCTCAGACTTTTTAATTTTAGCAGTCCCCATCAAATCAGGTAAAGAAGATTCAATAGAAACTTCTTCTTTATTATAAATAAATTCAAGCATGCTTTGCCCTGGTAAGAATAAGGCTAAAATACCTTCTTTTTGTTTTTTGCCATCAAAAACTACGACACCATTCTTCATTTCAGCTGTATCGGCATAAAACAGTCCTTTACCATAGTATTTTACCAGGTGAACAGTTGTGTCTTTTTGTCCTTCAATTTTAAATCGAATGCTCTGAGCACTCAATGAAAAGGAACTAATCATTAAAACAAAAGCAATAAGATTTTTCATAAATTTAATTTGAAATAAATATAGAGAGTTTAATCATCAAAAATAAGGACTTCAATGGCATTAACATTAAATTAACGATTAATATTCGTTAAAAACTCCTTTTTTAGCAGTTAAGTAACTAGCAACTGTGAATAATACATATGCTAATATCAATGCACCAATTGATCCAATGGTAAAACTTTCATCGATGTATATTCCACCTGATTGAAACACGTCATCAATAATTAATTTTAAAGGAATGAATAAGCTAATACCAAGCAGAGCTACGATTCCAAAGATTTTAGTGAAATAGATAAAGAACTTCCAAACAATTTCCGAAGGACGATACCCAATTCTCATTAATGTGCGCACCTCGTAGGCATTTTTACTCATTAAAAGTTGTAAATATTGGATTAATACTAGACCTGAAACGAAAACAGCTATTATCGAAATACCCAGAACGACAAAAAATAAAGTTCCAATAATACTTTTTAATCGTCCAACAACCATTTGAGAGTTTTTCGATTCTAGTCCTTTTTTCTCCAATAATTCTTCAACAAGTCCAAATTCACTTTCTTTCCCCGAAATCATTACTTGTGTAATTTTTTGATCTGTTCCATTAGAGTATTTGGTGTTACCATATGTCATAAATGTCTCTGGAACCAAAATAGCAGATACTTCATTGGTAAATCCAATAATACGCGCATCAACCCATTCTTTGTCAGTTTGATTAGAAAGTGTGAATTTGAATTTAATTTTCATTGCTAAATCATCCGAAACCTGTGGTATTCCGCTAGCACTCATAAATGTATTAAGCATCACTAGGAAGTCTCTTGGCATAATGATCGGTACAAATTCATCCCCTTCATTCCATTTCCAATTAGAAGATTTAACATCAATAAAATCAGGATCAATCGTTTGAATAAATACATCTGAACGAAATCTTGGGACTAGTGGGTCTGCTGTTTCAAAAGAAACATCAAAATTATTTGAAATAACAGGTTTTACATCGTCAATAAATTTTTCAGATCGAATTTTTTCAATCTCATTTTCACTAAAGTCAGTTGATGTTAACCCCAAGGTACTTGAGTTTGAGACTTTTTTCTGAACAATAATTGTATTAGGTCCGAGGATTTCAGCCCCTTTTCCAAAATCGTTTACTTGAATTAGAAAGTGGATAGAGGTTACTAAAAAAGTAATCCCCATAAAAGCACCTATCATAGCAATGATAAGCTGCTTTTTGTCTTGGTTTTTAAAAAGCAATTTATTTAACATGGCTATAGTTTTAATTCGTAATCGTAATTGAAATTGTGAAAATCACCCAAAGTTGTGAGTACAAATCCAGCATTTAGCTTCGTTGCACGCTCATCTATCATGGCTAGGCATCTGTTTGTGTTGTCTACATCAAGGTGAGAAAATGGTTCGTCCATAATTAACCATTCAAAGGGTTGAGAAAGTGCTCTGATTATTGCAACTCTTTGCTGCTGTCCCATGGATAATAGTCCACATAATTGAGTCCATTTGTCATCAATTTCTAATTTTTCAAGAAGTTGAATTAACTCTATTTCGGTATAAGTATCAGTGAGACTATTTTTAAGCAATAAATTCTCTTTTACTGTAAGTTTTGGGAATAACTGCAGATCTTGAAATACAGTTGAGATTTTCTCTTGTCTAATTAATGACCAATCATCAGGCGAGTATGATTTTATATTAATTCCTTCATACATGATATCTCCATCATAGTCATTTCTTAATCCAGTAGTTGTTGTTGTAAAGGTTGATTTACCTTTTCCACTAGACGCATTTAATATGATTTTTTTACTTGGTTCCAGTATAATGTCATTGCCCCAAATACTTTCATCACTATGCTTAATTGAAGCAAGAGGAAAGGGCATTACTTTTTTGAGTTCTATTTTCATGGTATGGTTTTGATAACAAAAATCAATAATCATTCCAAATTGGAAGCTTAACTACAATTCGGTAAATATTTTTATTTCGGCAATCATATCATCGATACTTTTTGGAGTGATCCAAAGTGATTCGGGATCCCTTCGAAACCAAGTGAGTTGTCGCTTTGCATATCTTCTTGTATTTCTTTTTATCAATTCAATTGATTCTTCTAATGTGATTTTCTTTTCAAGAAATTCGAATATTTCTTTATATCCGACGGTGTTCATAGAGGTTAGATGTTTAAAACCAATAACTGATTTTACTTCGTCAACTAATCCTTCTTCAATCATTACATCAACACGCTTATTAATACGCTCATATAAAACCTCCCTTGGCTGATTGATAATGATTTTATAGGATTCAAAAAATCGGTTTTTAGGTTTATTTTTTCTTAAATCTGAATACTTTTCACCTGTTAACCTGATTGCTTCAATTGCCCGAATAATCCTGTGAGTATTGCTTTTGTCGACTGAGTTAAAGTACTCTGGATCTTTATTTTTTAATTCTTCTAATAGAATTGAAATCCCTTCGTTGGATTCGGCTATTTCCTGTAGTTCCTTTTTTAAGGATTCAGATGTGGGGATTGGATCTAGCCCAAAACAAAGAGCGTCAATAAACATCCCTGAGCCACCAACAAGAACGATTTGATCTTTTGTTTGAAATTCTTCTTCTAAAATTTTGAGAGCTTCTCTTTCATATTGGGCAGCTGATACTTCGTCTGATAAATCATGAGAATCAATAAAATAGTGTGTAATATTATTTTGCTCAATCTTGGAAGGTTTAGCAGTCCCAATGCTAATTTCTCTGTAGAATTGTCGTGAATCAGCAGATAATATGCAAGTATTTAACTCCTTTGCGAGCGAAATGCTTAGAGCTGTTTTTCCACTGGCCGTCGGCCCTGCTATAACGATTAGTTTTTTGATATGCTAAATTAACAAATCAATTGTAAACACTTGCCCATTCTAGGTATCGATCAAATACATGATGAATGTAATTATACGTTGTTGTACCTCTCATCATTCCATTTCGAACTACTTCATCTTGATAATATTCTTGTTTGGAAAGGTTTAATATCATTTTCTCAACATTATCATCCCACTTTAAGTGATTTAAACCGTGTTTTTTAGCAAGTCTTTGTGCATCTTGAATATGACCTCGTCCTGCATTGTAGGACGCTAATGCAAATTTCTTTCTTTGTATTTCATCGGGAATTGAAGCCCAGAATCGTTCGTCAGCACTTAATTTTTTAGCTCCTCCTAATATTTGTACATCAGGTGGGGAATCAGGGTATACACCATAAGTTGGCCCTGTATTAGGCATGAATTGCATCATTCCATATGCACCACCAAAAGACAATGCTAAAGGGTTGAATTTAGACTCTTGATAGGCTACTGAAGCTAATAACCTCCAATCTAATCCTACTTTCTTTGCGGCCGATTTGAAAAAAGAATCATACATTGATATATTTTTCCCGTCTAGACTAGCTCTATCTTTCTGATAGTTGTGTGATACTTGACCTAATTCAAAATACTTTTTACTGATATAGCTGTATGTTGGTCTGTTCTTGAAATTTACGAGCCATTCATCAATTTTAGCCTTCAGTAAATGACTTGTTTTCCGCATACCAAAAGCCATGTTTTGTTTAACAGAAACACTTAAGTCACAATACAAATTTTCATAAAAACGACTATTAACTTGAGCAACATTTGCTTCAGTTATTGTGTAATCGATTATTCCAGAAGAGACCATCTCGATCAGTTCTTCGCCTCCAGTCGCTCCAGAAACACCTTCAATATGTATTGTGTCTCCAATTTCATCTTGTAAATGGAGTAATCGTTGGTAATAACTTGAATTTTGCCAAACATGAACTTCCTTTTTGGCCAAATCATGAGGTTCAGTAATCAATTTTTCTTTTAATTCATCTTCATTCATTTTCTCCCAACCATCAGGTTTTCTTTGAACAAGAACTTGTTGTGTCTGAATAAATGGTTCTGAGAAGCTAATTTGTTTATTTCTTTCGTTTGTAATCGTATAATTACACGCGATAATATCTCCCATTCCGTTATTCACCATGTAGATTAAACTATCCAAATCTTTTACTATTTTGATTTCTAATTCAACCCCGATATCATCCGCAAATAGTTTTAAAAGTTCGTATTCAAACCCCATTTTTTTTCCACGATAAATGAAGTAGGAAGTGGAACTATTTTCTGCTAGCACAACTAATTTTCCTTTTTTAATTATTTCAGGAAGATCAATTTCAACACTCGGACGATTAAAAATCTCACTAGATTCATTCTCCTGCATGACACATTTTGTGGAAATAATTCCCACAAAAAGCAGTAATGTAATGTTGAATGATATCTGAAAGTATTTACTCATAAATTCATTTAATGAAGAATTAAATTAAGCTTTTATTTTGAGAGAAGGTAATTTTGCTGGAAATGTTAGTAACAAAATTTCATTCAGCGTGTCTTAAAATTGTTAATTCATTTGAAAAATAGGGGATTGCATCCTTGATGAATTTTTCAAATGTTGATTCAATAATGGATTCGTGTTTTAAAAAAACGTCAGGAGCATTAATTAAGTCATTTTCAAAGGATATCCTTTTCCCAACACTAATTAGTGCTTTGGTCATTCCATAATGAAATTGATATTGATTAATCCAATCAAATTCTTTCATGCGTGTAAATAACACATGATATTTTTTTGAATATTGTTCAGGAAATTGAATGTCAGAAGTGTAAAATCGATCAATGAAATTGCGAAGAGTACTTGGGTGGTACTTTTCCCAGTTTTTAGCAAGGATATGGTCGAAATAAATGTCAACGGCTATCCCTGAAACCTTTGATAAGTCATTTTGTAAGACATGCATCAATTCTAGAACATCCGGATGATGATCAATGTATGAGTCAATTTTTCGATGCAATCGAATTCCCGTTTGTATGGTGCTATCAAATTGGCTAAGATCTTTTCCTTTTACAAAGTCTCCATAAAGATTTGCATGCATTAATTGCAATTCATTGTTTGAAAAGAAGAGGTGCCCTAAGAAATTCATAAAAGGAATATACGAATAAAAAAAAATCCCGATTGCTCGGGATTTAAATTAATATTCATCTTCGTTGAAAAGAAAATCTTCTCTTGAAGGATAATCAGGCCATATTTCCTCAATACTTTCGTAAGTATCTCCTTCATCTTCAATAGCTTGAAGGTTCTCAACGACTTCTAATGGTGCTCCTGCTCTAATTGCAAAATCTATCAATTCATCTTTCGCCGCTGGCCAAGGTGCATCTTCAAGATACGAAGCTAATTCTAGTGTCCAGTACATAGTGCTGTGTTTTTATTTGGCGCAAATGTAATTTTTATTTGAATAAAAGCAAATTTTTAGAGCATTTGTTTCAGAAAAAATATTTTTAATCCATCTTTGGTACCCATGGATGTTCCTTAACATTTTGGTCTTTGGTGATTTTTCGACTCAATACGAATAAAAAATCGCTTAATCGATTGAGGTATGTTAAAATGATTTCGGGAACATTCTCATGATTACTTAATTCAACTGAAATTCGCTCAGACCTGCGACAAATACAGCGCGCTATATGACAGTATGAAACAGTCGTGTGACCTCCAGGAAGAACAAAGCTTTTCATTGGATCTAAAACTTCATCCATATCGTCGATCCATTTTTCAAGATTGTTGATATCAACAGCCTTTAATTCTGGGAGCTTCATTTTATTGTTAGCATCAGCTGCTAACAATGAACCCATTGTGAATAATCGATCTTGGATAATTAATAATTGATCAATATGTGTTGGATCTATTTCTTGATCTCTAATTAAACCGATGTAAGAATTAAGTTCATCAACTGTTCCGTATGCTTCAATTCTTAAGTTGCTCTTAGAAACTCTTCGTCCTCCAATTAACTGTGTAGTACCGTTGTCACCTTTTCTTGTGTAAACTTTCATTCTATTTCTTTTAATTTTTGCTCTAGTTCTTCAATTCTAGCAGTTTTTCCTAATTCTCTAATGTTTCTAGCCGTTTCAGTGTAGTAGATATGTTCGTTTTTCAAAAAGTTTATTTGAAAATTTAACCATTCACTTTCCTTAAATGTTTTTCCTAAATTGTTTAATTCTTCTCTTAATTTATTAGCAATCATATAATAGTCAGGCCTCCCTAAATAATCATGATCAGCATCGCACATTATTTTTTGAAGGTTATTTATAGGTTCAATATGATGTTTTGTTGCATTAATAATTGAAGTGATAATTTCTATGTCTTTTTGAATAAAACCAAATTTGGGTAAACTTTTATTGGCCATCTGTATCGCGAAATCTTCATTTTTAGAATATTTTAAAATATAGCCAGCATCATGAAAAAGTGCTGCAGTTCTAAGAAGTAAAATTTCATGATTTGTTATTCCTTCCAATTTAGAATATCGAATAACTGATTTTTCGACATCAATTGTGTGGTGAACATCATGATAGGAAATATTATCAGGGAGTAAGGATTTTAAACGATTAATAATTTCAGTCCTCATTCTTTGGAAATCAACGGTTTCTAATCCGCAAATTTCTCTAATTTTAGAATTTGGAGAAACTCCTTCGCCATACATACAGTACTTTGTTTTTAACTGACCTAAATAGAACATTTCTATGTTTCCACCACGTTTATGAATGTCAATTTGCCCTCTTGATTTCGTTTCAAAGTAATTCTCTATAGCGGGTTGAATATTACTAGTTATTGTAATCTTTCCTCCAACAGAAGCTGCTTCAGCTCTTGCTGCGATGTTTACGGTGTCACCCCAAACATCGAAACTATATTTTGAGGTACCTATTATTCCTGCTACAAGTGGTCCCATATGGATACCAATACGAATTTCCCAAAAGTCTTTTTTCATGGCAATGGCAACATCTCGTTCATTCCTCATGAAGTTCCGAATTTCCATTGCTGCTAAACAAGCTCTTAATGTTGGTTTTGGGTAGCTTTCAGTTACTCCAGCAATAGCCATGTATGAGTCACCAATTGTTTTTATTTTTTCGATATTGTATTTTTCAATAATTTCATCAAATTTGGTGAAGTAATTCTCTAGTTTCTTTATTAATTGGAGTGGATTTATTTTTTTTGCTTTAGCCGAAAAGTCAACAAAGTCGGTAAAAATAACAACGCCATTTTGGATTTGTTTAGCAGAAAATTTCCCGTTTCCTGCTAAATCATTTATTACACTGCTAGGGAAAATGTTGTTCAATAATTGCCCAATACGTTGATCTTTGTAGTAAAGTGATTTATATACTTCGACTTTACTTTTTACTAAGTTTGGATTAAATGGGAATGAGATATAATCAACAGCACCATAGGTTAGCCCTTTAACAAGTTTTAGTTTTGCACTTATTTCAGAAGTAATAATAAGGATGTAATTATTTTTTAGCTTGCTTTTTCTTCTAAGTTCGTTTAACTCATGCAAAGCATTTTTAGAATCATCGACACTTACTATAATAATACCAATTTCTTTGTTTTTAACAATTTCATAGGCATTCTCAATAGAATCTGATAAAAGAACATTGTTACCGCCTCCTACTAGGATTTGTTTTAGCCCTTTTTTAATTTTATCATTGCCATTTACGATTAATATATTGATGAACCTTTCCATTAAAATTTGAGTTCGTCAATTGAAATTGTTGAGTTTAGTAGGCCTAATATTCTTTGAATTACGGCGTCAACTTGAGCATCAGGACAAGAAGCTCCTGATGTAATAATGATACGAACAAAATCTTTATTGGGGATGAATTGATTTTTGGTCGTCAATTTTTTTGAATGAATATCGTAGGCAGAAATACAGTCTTTAGACTTTATCTCCTCTTGTGACTTAATAAAATATGTTTGAAATTTTTCTTCCAATAATTCAACGAGGTGAGAAGTATTACTGCTATTGTATCCTCCAACTACAATAGCAAAATCCGCATTTGATTTTAATAACTCAATCGTCGCAGATTGATTGTCATTGGTTGCATAGCAAAGGGTGTCTCTCGTATCGGCAAAATGATTTTTTAAATTCAATTCACCATATTTTTGAATCATTGTTTGTTTTAGAAAATCAGCAATTGCCTGGGTTTCAGTTGCAAGCATTGTAGTTTGATTTACAACACCTATTTTTGAAAGATGTTTTTTAGGATCAAATTCTTCTGACATTTTTCCATTAAAATGATGTCTGAAAGTTTTCTCGTCTATTTCATTGTTAATGAATTGAGCAATCAACTTTGTCTCATCGAGATTTTTAACAACGATTGATGGAGCATTTTTTTTACTATGAGAAAATGTCGCTTTGGTTTCTTCATGATTTGCTTTTCCATGAATTACGATTGTATGATTTTTTTCGCCTAATTTTTCAGATCGATTCCATACTTTTTCAACAAATGGACATGTTGTGTTGTATTGTTGAATGTTGGCTTTTAAATTGACAAGAATTTCTTCCGTTTCAATGGTTGTACCAAAAGCTGGAATAATTACAATGTCATCTGGTTTAATACTTTTCCAATCAATTAGTTGTGTACCATCAGTATCTTGAATGAATTTGACTCCCTCATCAATTAAATCTTGATTAACAGATGGATTATGAATCATTTGACTAAGAAGGTATATTTGTTTACCCGGATTATCATTAATGGCTTTATAGGACTTCTCAATAGCATTCTCAACACCATAACAAAAGCCAAAATGACGTGCGATAATAAATTCAACATTTCCAAAATTTAATACCGTTGGACTAAAGTCCTTTTTAAGGGGGTCGTTTAATTTACGACGCGCCTTAACCTTTGAAATTATAGGCGATTTGTAATGTTCAGGAATATCGAATTTCTTCATATTATCAAAAATAACAAAAGCCAACTAATAGTTCTAAAAAAAAGCCGGTTTAAATAACCGGCTTTTCATTAATTTAAAAATACTTGTTTGTCTTTGTCGTGTTTAATCTTGTATTTTAGAATGATATCCTTTGTTGCTTTTGGCTTAAGTGTAAATTCCCATTCAATAATACCTGTACGTTGATCGATAACTCCTTTTGATAATTCTTCATTTTCAACTTCAATTTCTGTGTTTTGAGAAACAGGAACTTGATCTTGAACAACAATTTCAATATTTGTTGACTTTAAATTTTTGACTTCGATCGCATATGCATAAGACTTTTCAATTTTTGTTCCAACAACCTTTTCTTTACTATCTTTCGTAAGTAAGGTTCTTTTTACAATGATATTTGGATCTTTCCCTAAGCTTAGATTTAAAGTGTCGTCCATTGTTGAAGGATCAAGATAGGTTTCACCTATATAGCTCCCATCAAAAAATATATTTGCTTTTGCAGGAACAAGCTGAAGCTCATCTAATTTTGAAATCTGTGCAACAAGGTATACAGATTTGTCATATTTAGGTACGGTGTAATATTTGTAATTTGCATTTAGATCAACATTTTTAACAAGAACCATGTGAAGTTCATTGTTTGATTTGATGCTATATGGTAAATCTATTTTAAATTCAGCAGAAATTACATGGTCGATTACTTGAACAAATTGGTTTGCAAAGACAGCATCTGATTCCTCATTTACTAAGTTAGTAGAACCGGAAGCTACAGAAGGGGCAGGAGAGTTGTAACCATAAGCTTCAGCTTTCTTTTTTAAGTCAGATTGATTTATACTTTCAGTTCTGGAATAGTTATTTCTATTGTAAAAATCGACATACCATGGATGTAATTCAGGCTTCGTTTTATTTTGGTAAGGATTGTTAGTTGAAATACTTAATGGAACATCTTCCCAATCTATGCCAGTATTTTGATATACTTGCGCTTTGTAATTAAGATTTACTTTCCCTGTTGTGATTTCACTTCTTAAATCATATAATGGTGTCCAACCAGCATTACTAACTAAGTAGGATATATCCATTTTCCCACTGACAGTTAGGTCAGATTTAACTGTTAATACAATTCGATGGATTGGTCCATTTGGTTTTTGGTTTAAATTGGCACTGTTTTGATAATTTTTAAGCTCATTTAATCGTTCATTCATGCCTTTTCTTATTTCATTACTTTGGCTTTTTTTACGATTTAAGATCTGTAGCTTTTTATTGACGTCCATCATTTTAACAGTATAATAATCAATAGCTTCCTTGAGTAATGCGATTGAGTCATTCACTTTACCTTGTCCTCTGATTGCTCCATTGTTTGCCAAGATGTTTTTTGTAGCAGTAAGTACATCTATATCATCTTGTAATGCTTGAATGTCATAGTTCATGTTTTGGATAGAGTCTTCAAGCAATGAAATGCTTCTTCTTATTTTTAGTGGTAGACCCTCTAAATTTGTAGCTTCAGGTTTTGGATAGAATAAGTTGTATTTTGAATCTAAGATGATAATGTCACCAGTCGCTTTAACTTGCAGACTATTAGGATCTATTTGAGGACTGATTCCCTCAATAATAATTTGGGTTACTCCCTTGTTAACA